>Ga0075163_10000087_pt1 | contig 101410 bp, 133 predicted proteins | sample JI1023141ADNA_FD_71478 | JGI IMG/M metagenome (GOLD analysis project Ga0075163, IMG submission 71478) | Wastewater effluent complex algal communities from Wisconsin, to seasonally profile nutrient transformation and Carbon sequestration -... | ecosystem: Engineered > WWTP > Effluent > Algae... | reverse complement strand
CCAAGTGAGCCAGACTGTCTCGTATGAGAACAATGCTCTGGTTCCTTTCTCTATCCCAGGGCTGGCGGCGCAGAGCTGCACACTCTCTGTCACTGTCAGTCCTGAATATCCTAAGCGGAAAGATGAGACTGTTGTGGTGTACTCCTTCCGCGGACACGTTCACGTTCGCGTCCACGATGGAAACCTGTGGCAGGGTTTCACCGGAAAGGTGGCGGGCCAGTGGCAGCGCACCTTGAAAGTTAAGGCGGGCGGCCAGGGTAAGGTCAGAGTGATGGCAGATGGGTGCGATGTGAAATACGATCAGCAGCTTGATCTTATTTCGGGCGTACTTGATTTCCCTTTGCACGACGCGGTCTTGAGAGGGACGCCTAAATACTGCGTGCTAAGTGGGGCCGTGCTCGATCCACAGTACGAGGACTTCTTGTTCACGGCCTTCGTGGCACAGTACGATTCTAGCTTCGCACCTCTGGCCATCCCGGCTTTGCAGGTAGACGGAGACAAGCTACACGTAACCGCTGAGAACGCGGTGTCTGTCGTCGCCTTTGATGAAGAGTTCATCATCGGCCAGGGCGGGAAATTCAAATGGGATCAGAATAAAGTTCACATCATTCGCCTGCTGACCACCGCTGGTAGATCGGTCATCGGGGAATACACGCCATCGGGCGGCTGGAAATGGAGTCAGTAGCATGGATAATGTTGACGTACTCTTAGATCAGCTGCCTGTAGATAAACTAATCAAGTCCGTGGAAGAACTGACGGGCATGGGTTGGGGTGGATTCGTCTTCACACTTGTGCTAACTGCCGCCGTGGTAGTGCTCAAGGTTTGGTGGGACCGGAACAAAAAGAAGATCCGCCAGGGGAGAACAGAATATGAACGGAACCAAGAACGGGCGAACACAGGGAAAGAGAACGAGTCAATCGAAGCCGGAGCCAGTAGTGGAGAACGAGCAATTGACAATGCCCGAAGAGTCGCCAGACCCGGCTCCCCTGAAGCAATCCGAGGAGACACCGAAGACATCTTTGACTCCGAAACAGGCGGCACCCGCATCGATATCAAAACCCTCCCCGAATCCAAGCCAAGACCGAAGCGTCCCCAGTGATTCACAGGAAGCCTTGCCTCGCTTGCTTAAAGCCGGGCGTGCGCCACGCATTGTCCTTGACCCTGGTCACGGGCAGGGCGGAGGAGACAACGGCGCTGTAGGCCCGACGGGCGGCAGTGAAGAGGCGGTCGCATTGGCGGTAGCCAAGTTCGCTACCGAGTTCCTGGCAGGCGTTGGCGTCGAAGTAGAGCTCACCCGCACCGCCGATGTGGCGACGGCTTTATCGGCTCGAGTAGAGGCCGCACGGAAGTTTAAGGCAGATGCCTTCGTGTCTATCCACTGCAACGCTGCGGAAGCGCACACAGCGGAAGGCATTGAAACTCTCTACCCCGCACCCGGCGGACCATCTAAGGCGCTGGCCAACGTGGTCAATCAAGCCTTGCTCAAAGCCGCTGGCCCTACCCACAGGGATCGCGGAATAAAGATGTCACCAAGCCCCGGTTATCCGCGCCGCCTGTACGTTCTCTCGAATGCACAGTGGCCAGCGGTACTGGTGGAGTTAGAATTTATTTCCCACCCGGTCCAAGAGAAATGGTTGGGACAGACGGAGACTCAGAAATCATTGGGGTTCGCGCTTGCTCGCGGCGTCCTCCAGTGGCTCAAGTCACAACCCGATGTTACAGAGAATAGCCCACAACAACGACTCACCTGAGCTTCCCTCTAATTGGGAAGCGGCCAGCCCCTACGACGTTTGTACGGAATGCGAGCACTGCGGCCAGTACAACGTCTGTGCCTTCACCATGCTGGTCTACAGAGTGAGATGCGCGACTTGCAAACAAGTTATATGGACTCCAGTCCGGGGAACCGAGGGCGCGCTTGTTCATCCTGGCAATCAATTGCTACACTGAACGTGGCGGGTAGCTATCGTGGTTCCCACGAGGAAGTGCTGCGGACAATGTCCAGCGAGGATCGGATCCTCGGCTCGCCTCCATCATCACACAAAACCAAACTGGTTACACAAAACGTGACACAAGCTTTTGTGTAAAGTTCTTTCCGCGGAAGCCGATAGAGTCAGCAGTGGATAAGTTACTTGCAATTCCCATTGCACTAGCGAACATCTCGTTCTTTACGGCGGTCCTCGTCTTGGGGGCCGCCCTTTACACGTGGCCGTTCTGGTTGTTGGCGTGGATCATCTGGCGGCATCACTTCTAGTAGTAGTCCTCTTCTTGCTGGCGTGCTGGCTTACTCTTCAGCAGGTGTGCAGGGATAACGTGAGAGGGATTAACCATTGAACACAAGCGGTGCCACTGTATGTCCGTCAGGCCTCCATTCTTTCGCAGGTACTCAGCCCAACGATTTATCCATACGCGGGCACCTTGATCGTGTACTTTAGTGGCTCGGGCTTTAGCTATTAGCGCCGCGCACTCACCTTCTGATCTGGGCAAGGCAAGTCGCTGTTCTAAGTCTTGATTGTCGACTGTCAGCATCTCTATCTCTTCTTTAAGAACATCTATGGTGGCCTTCTGATTTTCCACCGCGATAGATAGTATGCGAATTTGTTCACGCAATCCTTGCTCTACACTCATGCGGCCCCCCATCGCGACATCCACGTCACGTCAATATCCAAAGGCACGGCATACTTGGTGCCAGGGTTCAGCACAGTTCTCATGCACTGTTGGGCCAGCGCCTCCATGGCTTCCTTCTCATCCGGCTTCACGTTCAAGATACCACCATCGTGAATCGACAGTACGAATCGCGACTTGGCTTGCGCCTTGCTCATGGCTACGAACATCTTGATCTTTCCCTTCTGGAAAATATCGGAACCGAAAGATTGGATTGGAAGGTTGACGGCTACGCGCTCAACCTCGGCCACCTGGCGGTTACGTTCCCAGCTTGGGCAGTAGCGGGAGTACGCCCACTTGAGAACTGGGAAGCGAACGATGCGCCCGGTAGCGGTGCGCTGAATACCCGACTCGCGCACGTTCCTGTGTTGATCTTTGATCCACTCGGCCAGCTTCGTGTACTTGCGGAAGAACCCGCGAATAAATCTCTCAGCCAGTTCGAGCGGGATGTCGTTTCGATCTGCCACACCCTGCGGACCGGAGCCGTAGAGCACGCCGAAGGTCACAGCCTTGGCGGCATCACGAGCCATCTTGTATTTGTCGAACAGCGGGTGTTGCTTATCCTTGTACACCTTCAGGAACTCGGCTTCCGTTATTCCCAGCAACACCGTGGCGGCATTGCGGCTGTGCATATCGACGCCATCGTTGATCTCTTTGATCAGCACTAGGTCTTTCGATAACGCCGCTGCCACACGAACTTCCAGCTGGCGATAATCGACTGACATGAACTCGTCGCCATCCTCGTCCGGCACGAAGCAGCTGCGCACGGAGATCTTCACCTCGTTGCCGTCCACGTCTTTCAGGATCGCATCTTTCGGCACGTTCTGTAGGTTGGGCTTGGCGCTGGAGAGTCGGCCAGAAATTGTCCCGTGAATCTTGTAGTTGGTGTGCGCGTAGTGCCGCCAGTCCAACTGCCCTACGATAGCGCCCAGTCCATCCTTCCCATCTAGGTAGGTGCCCTTCATCTTTTCCCACTGGCGCAGCGAAACGATAAGGCCGGGCACGCCTTTGCCTTTGCCGGATTTCTCCAGGCGGCTAAGAACTTCCTCGTCGACGGAAAGGTTTCCGCTCTTGGTCAGCTTCGGTCCATCTTCTACATCAGCATCAGGCCGTGGCGGTCGTAGCGCGCGCACCTTGATGAGATAGTTCAGCACTTGCTTAGGGCTGCTGGGTTTGAATTCTGGATCGCCCACCTTGGATTTGATTCGCGCCATGATGGCGCCGATCTGATCCTCGGCCAGCTTGCCCAGTTCTACCAGGCGTTTGCGGTCGATGCGTGCGCCATAGTATTCCATGTTGGCCAGCACGTGATTGAGTGGCATCGAGATTTCGCGGAACACAGGCATCAGCCCATTCTTCTCTAGCTCTTTCATGAGTATGGGCCGCAGTGCCTGCGTGACAGCAGCATCTATCCCGGCGTAGTTGAACACAGCGTGACTGTCGGCAGCCGCCATGTCGTGCTTTCCAATTTTCCGGAACAAAGATTCTAGGTACGCATCCCACTGTTCGTGAGCGACGCCGTACCACTGGGCGATAAACAATAAGTCGTGCGGCTTGTTCACGTCGAGCAAGTGGTGGGCCAGCATGGTGTCGAAGTCGTAGCCCTTCACTCGAATGCCCAGGTTGGAGAGTGTGTCCACCTTGTTCATCACGCGCAGGAAGTTGATATCGAACTTCCCGTTCTGCGCCGACTTTCGCGCCGGGCCTGCGAAGGCGGGGCGTAGGATGTTCACGATCTCTGCGAGTTCTTCTTCGGTCCACTTAACGGTTTCGCCACCGCGATCAAATTCTTTATGGAAAGGAACCACAGCAGCTTCGGTCGCACTGAAGCCGAAACTGAAACAGAGAACATCGTCTTTCACGAAGTCTCGCTCTGTGGTTTCTAAGTCGAACGCCCATTCCTTTTCTTCAATCAGGCGGGCGGCTAGTGCACGGATCTCGTCCATGGTGCGCGCCACTGTCACGCGAACATTCATGGCCTGCGGTTCCCAATCACCATCGGCTATAGCTTTCGCCAGGCGCAAGTCACGAATGAGAATGTCATCACTGTTCACCATAGCCATGGCGTACTTGGTGGACTGCGTGGGCAGGATGTAGAACTGAACTGTGTTGTCTACAGGATTCTTGTAGGGGTACGGGAAACCACGGCACCCAGAAAGTCCACCCAGGTCGGGCGCTAAACCTTTCAGTGCATTGCCGCCCATGGTGATGACAACCTTGGGGCGCACCCATTTAATTTCTTCCTTCAAGTGAACACCGCACGCCGTGAAGTGGCGCTTGTAGATTGTCTTCCCTTTAGGCGGGCGGCACTTCACAGTGTACGTCAGCCAGATGTCGTCGCGGGTGAGGCCTGCGTGTTTTAGCAGGAAGTCCAACTTCGCGCCATGCAAGCCACGCATGGGTTTGCCCGCATCATCGTCGGCCTGTTCGGGGTTCTCCGCCACGATCATTATTTTGGCGATCGGGTTTCCCTGGCCCGGCATACAGTTCCATTTTCCACTCTCGAAAAGATCACAGCGTCGGCACGGGCGCTGCCCGGCAGAATGCGGTCTCTGACTTTCGGGCGTAGGCCCACGCTTTAGCTCACTCATCTTTCTTCTCTCTCTTCTTTTCGTCCCACTCAATCAGTCGAAGAATTCCGTACACGACTCCGAATGCCATAGCTCCGAAAAGAATAACTACCCACAGAAATGCCATCATGCCTCCCCTAATTTCCTGGCTGTGGCCCTGGGCCATCAAGCTCGCGTGCTTTTCGTTCCATCTTGTCGGCCAGGTTCCTATCCTGACCGCAGCACGTGTGCGCTATGATCGGGGTTTGCAGCATGGCAAAGCATTTGTTGAATGTTTCTACCTGCACACCCAGCACTTCATTCTCGCGGCGCAGGTCACGAATTTCGCGCGCGCCCTCCTCTAGCAGCAGTGCCGCCTCATTTCGCTCTTGCACTCTTGCCTCCCTTGCCTGCGGTCTGTCGCTCGATCTCGGCGTCAAGCTCGGCTTCATCGGCTGCTGTCTCTAGGTCACGGGCTGCCTTGCGTTCTTGCTTGGCCTTCATCTCTTGTTCCATCTGGAAATCCACCCAGCGATGCACGTGTTTGCGTGCGCGCTTCGTGGCGGCATCAGCGTCTTCGCCTGGCTGCACGTCTGTCGCGTAGCTCACGTGACAATCCACGCTGCCGAATTTCTCGGTGCTGATCTTACGTGAGTACGAATAACTGATTCTGTCCGTCGATTGGTTTGCCACTGTATTCCTCCATACGTTCTTTGGTTATTAGTCGTTTCATTTCCACGCGATGCTCTGGTGCGCGGGTTCCCAGTTCTACTGGCTCGAAAGATTCGTGCTCTATCCACAGACGGATCAAGTCGTCAATCGGGTCGTAGTTAAACCTGAGTAGCTTGCTGCCTTCGGGAATTCCCTGGCTGGTCAGCCACGCCACATCCTGCGCGCAGAACATCATCAAGGATTCGGGCGTGAAGCACACGGCCCGCACCCGAGTCGCGTGACGGCTGGCGGTGGTCACATTGTTAGGCGAGTTTTCCGCCATGGCGGTGCTCCCTTGTTTCGTTGTAGCGCATCTTCGCTACCACACACTCGCCCAGGTTCAGTCCCAAGCCGCCTGCCATGTCAAAGCAGCGGATAACGATGTCAGCTAACTCGCTGCCGATGCCCTCTGGTTTCGCCTCTGGCGGCGCTTGCAGTGGGCGCTCCCATGAGAGCATTGGCACCACGCCGTTGGTTAGGTTCTTGTTCGTGTAGTATTTGGGCATACCCTTGCGTATCTCTTCGCAGCCTTCGGCGGCTTCGCTGACGATGAGCATGAGTAGTCCCAGCTGGCAGTCGACGGATTTTATGTCCCGCTTTTCCCACCAACCTTTGGCTACGTTGTTCTTGAAAATAGTTTCTTGCAGTGCGGTCATCGCTTCGAGCACCTGCGGTTGTTGGTTAGCGTCTAACATTTGCCTTCTCCTCTTCGGTCAGTGACCGGAATCTTGATTGCGCGCCCTCGTAGTACAGAACAGTCCTGCCGCCCGGCGCGTACCTGGCAGCATCGACAATTACTTGCGTCTCTGGTTCTAGGATTGACTGGCCGCCGTCCTCTTCGTCGCCGCCCATCGGGTCGTCGTCGCGTTCCTCTAGTTCACTGGCCGGGCGTTTCCTGTGCATCACGATAACCATATCCGCATCGGCGTGGATCGCGGCGGTGTCACGCAGATCATGGGAGGTCATCGCCTTGGAATCGTTTCTCATTTTCTTAGGGTGCACGATTAAGATAACTGGGATGCGTAGCTCCTCCGCCAATAACTTGAACTGCTGCACGGCCACGCCCAGCTTTTCGCGAAGGTTGTCGTCGGCACGCACGAGGAAGTGAAGGTTATCGAACACGAGCAATCGTATGCCGTAGCGTTTGTGGGCGGCACGAATGGTGTCGCAGATCTCTGTCAGGTCGGCAGCACGCACGCGCTCGGGCAGGAACAGCGGCACGCCCTTCAATAGGAAGCGGGCCTCCATCACGTCTTCGGCTGTCATCAGTTCATCATCTAACTGCAACACCAGTGAGGTCATCTTCTGCGCCAAACGTTCAGGTCCCATCTCCATGCAGTAGAACAGGATAGGCACGCTGGGCGTGTTAGGACTTTCGGGCCGTGCCAGGTGGTCGGCTATGTTGAGCGCCAGCGTGGTCTTCCCCACCTTGGGCGGCGCTGAAAGAACTATGAGCTCGCCGTCACGGAAACCTTTGGTCAACCGGTTCAGTTCTTTCCACGGCGACATGAGTCCCAGGTTGGAAACATCTTTCGATAACAACTGGTCGCGCAGTCGTTGGAGTGCGCTGTCCAGGGCTACTAGATTTTTGATGTCGTAGAGTTTTGATTTGTACAGCAGGGTTTGGAAATCATCGGCGCTGTGTCCGCCTACAAAGAAGTATTCATCGGGATCTTTCGCATCCGGCAGTACCACGTTGTAGCAGCGGTCAAGTCCCAGCCGGGTAGCTAGGCGTTCCGCGTTTTCCTGTCCGTCCTTATCGTTGTCCAGACAGATGTAGATTTTCTTCTTGTTCTCCAGGGCGTCCACCCACTCGGGGTAGAAGTTGGCCACACCAGAAGTCAGAGCGACCACGTTCTTGAATCCCATTTGCCAGCAGGCCATCGCCTTCATCTCGCCTTCGACGAGAATGATTTCATCGGTGCCAGCCAGGGCGTCTTGGTTGAAGAGAACTTTCTGGCCGCCCTTGTGTTGGCGCCACTTGCCTTTGGGTTCTGCTATTCGGAACTTCACGTTCATGGCTTCCCCGCCTACCATGTGGGGGAGCACAACCCAGTATTCGTCTTCCTGTTTCTGTGCACCGATCTTGAAGTGCGCCAGGGTTTCTTCATTGAAACCGCGCGACTTGAGGTAGCCCAAGACCTGCGTGCGAATCCATAGTTTCTGGTGCAGGCCCATCACAGATTCTGTCAAACCTGCGGGCGGCTCGGCTACCTTGGTAGGTCGCTCCACTGGGTGCACGGGTACGGCCTTCTTGAATTTCTTGCGGGCGTCTGGTCCATCCCAGTCGCCCATGTGTTTTTTCAAATCATAGAACCCGCCCTTCACTCCGCAGGCCCAGCAGCTGATGATGCCTTTGCTCTTGTGGATCTCGAAGTTGTACGACTGGTTGTCGCAGTACGGGCAGGCCTGGATGCAGTAGTTGTCGCCCTTGTGTTTGACCAGCCAGCCCTTGCTCGCTATGTAGGATTCCACTTCTTCAGGCCTGTGTTTGGCCTCGCGCTTTTCACTCATGCCGAGCCTCTACTGGCATCCCTGGAAAGAGAGGTTGTTGTGCGGGGCACGGCCTATTCTCCATGCGGACAATGGCGCCATCCAAGAAGTCTCGCAGTTCCCGCGCCTGCTCAAGACTGATAACGCCCACAGAATCTTCCGGCACTGTTACAGTCACAGTGCTCTGTCGGTAGTTCGGGCGGCACAGCACTTGTTCGGTGCCAGTGCGATCGCGTAGGCGTAGCGGGCTTTCAACTAATTGCGTATTCATTTCTTCTTTCCTCCTTGGGGTTTGTCGACGACGGCCGTCAGGTCAACGCCTGCCAACCATTCCTTCTCCGCGCCATAGACTTCAATTTGTCGTGCGCGCATATAAGCAATGTCTTCTTTGGTGTGGATCTTCTTTTTGATTCTGGTTCTGATTCTTTGGTACTCGTGATCTTCATTCAGCGGAACACCGACAGCCAGCTTCGCTCGGCGAATCGCGCGGGCGTTAGGGTTCGTGGTCTGCTTGGCTTTCCAGTTACTGATATGCGTGACGGCAGCAGTCCCGTGCAGCTGCGTAGGCCACGGGATCTTGTTCTGCATCCCGCCTCCTATGTCAGTGTAGGTTCCGGTCAGTACCTCGCACCACTCGGTCGGCGACACTCCCATCTCAGCAGCGGCCTTGGCAGCCTTCTCCATGTGGACCCAGTGTTTATTGTTGGGCTGGATGACTGGGTAGAACGAGCCGCTGTACTTGGTTCGCACGCGGGCATAGGCCTCGGCGAATTCCTGCGCAGTAGCTACTTCTTCCGGCGTGATAGATTCTGGCTCGTGCTCTTGTTGGTGAGCGATGCGAATGATGGTGCCAATGCTGAGACTGAGGAACATTCTCCCGTTCCAAGTCAGGCACAGCACGCCCTTCTCATTTAGCTCAGCGCCTAGCGGTTCAATTGTTGGATAAGTTTTCGTTCTCATATAGACCCTGGCTTCCTTATTTTCCTGTGCGCCCGTGGGTGGGTCAGCGTGGGCGGCCCAGGATCTTTCGGCCCACTGGGTTGGTTGGCCACGATCCAATCCATCAGGTCTACCTTAAGCATGGCGAAGAATCGGCGGGCCTTGATTCTGTCCGGCCCGTCGTAGATGGCAGCAGCTATCTGCCGAACCTCCTGCGGGTGGGCCTTCTCTAGGTAGGCGCGCGTGTACGGAAAGTTCCGGCAACACTCAACCCGGCGGGCGTAGCGTGCTAGCTCCTCGTTCACCTTTGACTTGCGGCTGTGAATGCTGTGGCCCATGGCCTTGCGATCGCTGTGGGGTATGCGTTTGCCTGGTGACTTTCTTGGAGGGGGTAGCGCCAGAGGGGTGGCAGTCCCCGACTTTTCCGCCGCCTTGTGGGGAATGATTGCACCCACGCCCTGCCCCGCCTTCCTGAAAGTTTCGTGCACCCGCGCCCCGGCCTTGATTGACGGTGCATCCCTGGCCTCCCCTAAAACTGCCCCGCAGAACGGGCACTCGCCAGCGGAGGGGACCACTGAGAGGCACGCTCCGCAGAGCGAATCTTGGGGCAGGCCACGATGGATCCGGGCGGCTAGGGAATACAGGTCGCCTGCGGCTTGCTGTTCCGTCCGTTTGCACAGGGCAGCCAGTGACCGCTGCGCGGCCACAAGTGCCCGATAGGGACGGTCTAAGGCCGCCAGCAGGTCTTGGGTTGGCTGCTCAGCCAACTGGTGCGCGCCTGCCTCGGCCAATCCTAAGCGAAGGGCTTTGAGCGCGTCTGCGAATAGTCGATGATGTTCATGATTGCTCATGCGATTTTCCCCCTCCATATATTACGGCGTGTGTGTGGGTAATTTGTACACACTGAGTCGTAACTTGCCAATATCAAAGTTCTAAATTTTCTGGGCGCCGCCGCAACACAGTGATGGGCTTCGGCTTATCCACAGGTTTGTCCACACGTGCAGGCATTTCGCGCAGCCACTGTTCCTCGATACGCACGTTCTTCCAGCGTTTCTGAATCAGCTTTAGTCGTCGGCCCATGCCATCGATCTTGCGGTCCCAAAAATAGAGCACCTCTGCATCCGCCTTGGCCTCGTGCTTTCGCACCACACGACCGACCTGCTGATTCAGGCGCTTAACGTGAGAGGCGATCGGGCACGTGATGAACGCCGAATCTAGGATGGGCATATCTAAACCCACGTCGGCATAGGTAGTGGCGGCAGCCATGCGCACGCTGCCATCAGCGATTCCCTTCAGGGTTTGCTGTACCTCTACCGCATAGTCGGATCCGCCGATGAGTGGCCCGGCGGCGACACCCCACGAGTTGACCACCTCAACCCAATACAAGGCCGCCTCCACGCGATCCGTGAAAAGCAGAACCCTACGGCCTGCCTTCAGTCGCTCGCGCAACACGCGCGCTATTAGTTCGTTCCGATCTTTGTCGGCTACCAGGCGCGTGACGAAGTCCGTGGGTTTCTTGTCTTCCTCGTATTGCAAATCCTCGTACCGGGTGGGCACGACTCTGATCATTGGATCGTGTGTGGTTTCCTGGGAATGAATCTCGAAGACCATCTCTCCGAAACTGTCGTAGGTGATGAACTCTTTTTGGTCCTGGCGTTTCTCGTCGGCGGTAGCTCCCCACCTGTAGAACGCGGGGAAATAATTGACCACCTCCATGAAGGTTTGCGCCGGAGCTCGGTGGCACTCGTCCATGGCCACGGTTCCGAACCGGTTGGCTAAGTCTCGAGACAAGTGCCGAACCAGGGTTTGCTGCATTCCTATGGTGATGGGGCCGAAGGTTTTTCGCCCGGCTCCGAAGATGCCCAACTGGTGCGGCTTCAAGATTTTGTACTTCTCGGTTATGCGAAACACCCACTGCTTAAGCAGGTCCTTGTTCCACACGATGATGAGTGCAGGCTGGTCGGCGGCCACAATACTGGCCAACAGGGTTTCGGTTTTACCTACGCCCGTGCCTCCGCGGAGCAACCCCTGCTGGTTCCGCATAAGCAATAGCGGGGCTTCCTCTTGGTTGCTGCGCATCTGCAGCAGTCCCATTTGCAGGCCCGCCTTGGGCAGCTTCACGCGCTTGTCATCCCAACGGACGGCATACCCGTGATCTCGCATGATGCGGAGAAATCGTTTGTACCCGCCGCGCGGAAGCTGGATGTAGCCCTTCGCTCGGTAGTCCCATGCGGTACAGATTTCCCTCGGCTCCCGCTGGGCGCCGTAGCCCATGCGCTTTAGTTTTTCGTGCTGTTGATTGCGGTGCGTGAAGGCACGCAGTAGCATTTGCGCCAGGCCGGGCGGCAACTCTGCCACCTTCAGCGTGATACGCGCGCCCAACATCGCTGTTATCTCATTCACCAGATCCCCCTCTACGAAACCAGGGACCGCCGCACCCGGCGCGAGGCCACAGAATAAGCGCAGCCATGCTGCGCGCCGGATGCCGCTATTGAGATGGTGACACTACCGCCAGTGGTACTGGCAGGTGTGTCGGAGTGTGATTGTAGGCCGTGCCACATGGTTACCAAAAGCCGCACCATGTTTGCAAGTCCAAAGTTTTGAAACCTCGTGCCACACCTGGCCAACGCTCCGGTTTCTGCGAAACCTCCCGTTTGCCTGGTGGCTCAGTTTTCTGGGTTCCCGAATCCCCGCAAACCCTTGTTCCAAAAGGCTTTCGCTTCTGTTGAAGAGGAAGAGGACTTTGAAGGATCGGGAGTTTGGGATATAGGGGGTGTGGGGGAAAAAGGGAAAGAGGGTAAGGAAACTTTGTTGTGCAGGGTTTCACGTTGCCTAAACTTTGAGCACGCCGCCAGGCTCCGAAAAATTCTTTTGAAACCAACTTGCAAGGTCGCATACCCGGTGTTACGTTTTTACACGAAACCAAAATGACTGCAAGCTTTGACATGAGTGTGTGAGTGGGCCGCCGCAAATACAAACATGAAAGCCTGACTACGCTGACCGAGGGGGGAAGTGTGGTAGCAGCTAACAAATTTCTCCCCTCAACAAACTATGAAGGAGCCACATGGCAGCGCCCAAAAGCAAGCCAGTGCCTGAAGCCGCGCCGGAAGCCCCGACGCAGCAGACGGCACAGCAGAAACTAGATAAGTTTCTCGACGATCAGGCGAAAGAACTGACCATCGATGAAGTAAACCTGAGCAGCGAATTCGGATTGCAGGCTCGCAAATTCCTAATGGCAGCCAGTCGCCACAACAAGGCCATTCACGTGCTAGCCATGGTGAAGATGGAAGTGGAGAGCATCGAAGCCGATAGCCGAAACGAGATCGTGGCAGGCAAGGAAAAGAAACCAACCGAAGGTGAGATTGCAGGACAGATGGCCCTTGACGGAACCGTGCAGGCGGCCCGCAAGAAGTTGGCCTATGCCACCATGCAAGCCAGCCAATACCACAGTGTAGTGCGAGCGTGGGAACACAAGCGCGATATGCTGGTGCAAATGGGAAGCACCCAACGTGCGGAGATGCACGCCGGAGTTTCCATGAGTGATCCTAAGAACCCGCAGGCTAGTGGCGCCCCTCTCAAGCGCGCCAAAAATCCAGAGTTCAAAGATGATTACTTCGAGACTTGAACAGTTACAGAAACCATTGACTCCAAGGCAAGTAGCCAAGCTGACCCGCGACTACGACGCCATGATAAATAAACTGCGGGCCGAGCTAAACAATAAACAAGGAGAGAACCATGGCAAGATTCAAAACAAACGCAGACCTAATTGAACAGGCGAAGCACGACATCGAAGAGGCACAGGCCGGTCGGGGAAATGTAAAGTATTACAAATCCCGTGATGGCAAAAACTTAATCCGCATCCTTCCGCCCTACAGCGAAGAGGGAAAGTTCTACCACAAGATCGGTTCACACCGGATCGCTGGCGGCATGAACAAGGAAGATAGAATCGTGTGCCCGCGCGTGACGTGGAACGAAGCCTGCCCTGTGTGTGCGCGAGGCAAGAAGGTGATGACTGCCAGAGGGAAAGACGCTGCGAAATTCTATATGCCTGAGATCAGATTCGTAGTTAACATTCTGGACCTACAGGCGGCAGATGGACTGGTGTACAGTGCCGAGTTCGGAAACTCTATCATGGGACCGATGCTCGACTTCCTAGCCGAGATGGATGCCGACACAGTTTTGGATTTGCAAGCCGGTTACAACTATATGTTCACCAAGTCGGGCAGCGGAAAGAAGACTCGCTACAAGAGCGCCATGTTTCTCCCCAAACCTTTCGACCTAGTAGCCAAGGGCTACAGCGAAGACGACATCTATGCGGGCATGAACGATTTGTCCAAGGTGCCGTGGAAATCCAACGAAGAAGAAATGTCTGACTTTAGTTCCCGCTTGTTCACATGGGCGAAGGAACAAGAAGAGAGTGATGAAGGTGGCAACGATGCCGACGCTGCATTTGGTGGCGACGACGATGTACCTGCACCACGCAAGGGCGGAGCGAAAGCAGCAGCCAGTGGCATAGCCGATGACGACGATGATCTGCCGAATCCTGAAGAGGAAGAGGAACAGGCACCGCCGCCACGCAAAGCTGCGGGCAAAGCGAAACCCGCAGCCATCGTAGATGAAGAAGAGGAACCAGCAGAAGAGGAAGAAGAGGAAGCCGCTGAAGAAGAGGCCGAACCGGAAGCCGAGGAAGAGGACGACGTACCTGCACCCAAGGCAGTAGCCAACGGAAAAGCGGGTGCGGCCAAGGTAGCGCCAGCGATTAAGGCACCGCCAGCCAAGCCAGCGGCAAAGCCCGCCGCCACAGTAGTGGCTAAGGCAGCGGCGAAACCCGCAGCCAAGCCAGCGGTAGCAGCGCCTAAAGCGAAAGCGAAACCTGCACCGATTGACGACGATGCTCCCGGTGTGGATGACATCGATGGATTAGATGATGAATTGCCAGCGTTCTAGGAAAGGACAGCACAGATGGAAACATTAGTTGTAGTGAGTAAAGTGAAAGCGAAAGTGAAAGCTGACGCGCAGATGAACACCAGTGCTGAGGTAGCCGACGAGTTGACGAAACACGTGGGCTTTGTCCTCGGTCTGGCAATTAAATCAGCCAAGTCGGACGGCAGGAAGACTGTGATGGCGCGAGATATCCAAGGCGCGCTCAACACCTACCGCGTGGATTCGGAAGCAGAGATTTAGTTTTGTCGCGGGGTGGACCAGTTGGTAGGTCGCGAGGCCCATAACCTCGAGGTCGCGAGTTCAAGTCTCGCCCCCGCAACCAGTTTTTGTGTGGTGATAGTTCCAAGGCAGCATGGCTCGGCGGTAAACGACGACGGGTTGTGCGGCAGCTACGGCTGGAAGAACACTCTGAGAAATCAGAGAGGCTGAAGGTTCGAGTCCTTCTCACCGCGTACCTTGATCTAGTGGCCGAGTTGGTTAGGCAGCCGTCCTTCACAGGCGGCGCACGTGAGTTCGAGTCTCACCTAGATCACCAAATTTAAGAGTTTTTATCAGTCTACTTTTCTAAGTGACTGGAATGAGAGGGAGCCATGGCGAAGTTTGAAAGTAAATATGATGTGGGTGCACTGGTGGAATTCACCAGCGATACGCCCAGCACTGACACTAAGAACAGTTACGGGTTCGTGCGCGCAGTCAAGTTCGCCAACGATGCCAAGGCCCACTACGACATTGAACTGGCGAACACCAACGAGATGAAGAACCTAGTGCCCGAAGCCCAAATCGTAAAACAGTACAGGGTGCTGTGATGAAATTAGGATTAAGAGAACTACAGCAGGTGAGAGACGAGGCCTTGAAGATGGGGCGCAATCACCAAAACAAGAACCGCGCATCACTGGCCCGCGCATCCTTCGATCTGTCGTATGCGGCAGATGTTGTGATCGCGATGACAGTAGTGGGCGCAGCAGCGGAGGCGAAAGATGGAACCACAAGTGGAACGGAGAAAGCAATTGTCAGCACGGAGCAAACCAACCAAGGCTAAGGCCGACGGCTTGGACTTAAAGACAAATAGAGATGCCATGATGGCGGCAGCACTGAAGAAGGAATTCGGTGCCGACTTCTGCGACATTATCGTGGACCCAGATGCGCCAACACGTACAGCCACGGATTGGATTCCGATGCCGGGCTGGTGGACTGAACTGGTAGATGTTCCCGGCGTAGCAGCTGGCCACATAACTATCATTCAAGGAAAGCCCGACTGCGGGAAGACCACGCTGGCCATGGAGGTAATGATCCAGGCACAGAAGATGGGTTGGTACGTCGTGCTTATCGACTCCGAGTTCAAGTTCAACATGGACCGGTTCAAATCCATGGGCGGCGATGTGACGAGACTTATCGTTATCCGCGCCGAAACCCTAGAGCTTTGCTTCGACCGCATGGAGAAGACCATCGACAAGATTCGCGCACGCGACAAAGATGCGCGCATCATGTTCCCGTGGGATAGCTTGGGCTTCACGCCTACGCAACAAGAGATGGACGGCGGCAGTGACAACCAAGCCCCGGCTACCGCAGCACGGGTTATCAAACGAAACCTGCGCCGAATGGTGGCGAAGATTCACAACCAGCGCGTGGCTGTGGTTATCGTGAACCATATCTATTCCAAGATCGGCAACGTGATGTTCGGCGATAGCACTACTGGCTACGGCGGAAGCGGTGCCTACTACGCAGCGGTTGTTGTCGTGGAAGTTAAGATGATCGGAAAGATCAGACGCCAGATCAAAGGCGAAAAGCTGGAGTACCTGCGCGTACAACTGAAGCTGCGAAAGAATCACTTATCAAGTAACCAAGGTACGGTTCGCGTGGTGAACGTGATGCCTACCGGGATTGAACTAATAGCGAACAGCAAGGCGGCCAAGCTAGATGATGGCGAGGAGATGGTGCCGGAAGGACCAGTGCCGAACAAGGGCCGCTTGTCGCTGAAGGATGAAGCCGAAGAGGCGATGATGGCAGAACCCGATGATGGCTCTGACCTAGAAGACGACATAGCACCGCCGCCTCCCAGCGCATCTAAGTCGAAACCAAAAGTGAAACACAAAGTTAAAGCCGCAGATGCGGAAGTAGAGGACTAATGGCAAAGCGCAAGCCCACCACAGCAAGATTCAACATCGCGGCCACGGGAGATATTCACGTGGGCCTGACCATTGAGGACATGGACCGCAGTGATGAAGCTCTGGGTGCGCTGGAGATGTTCGTCGATTGGTGCATAGAGAACAAGCCCACGCTGGCGGAAATCGGTGGGGATATTTTTGACTACAACCACCCACTGTCTTCACACGTGGCCGCAGTTATGCGACTGCTGCGCCGACTAGATGATGCAGGCATTCGCGCGATAGTGATGATGGGAAACCACGACGCCATCGCAGACCTGCAACAACTGTGGGCCGGGCGGCCACTACAAGAGGCGGGCTACACGAACATCACGTTCGCCACAGAGCCGTGCATCTTGGAAGCCGAGATCAATCAATACGAACAGTACGTTATGTGCCTTCCGCATATAACGAAAACGATGGCCGTGCACAAAGGTTTCCGCACGCCACAAGAATTCCTAGAAACCTGGGCACGCCAACAGCTGGACAAGTGGGAAGGTAAGCCACTCATTGTCTGTGCTCACATGAACGTGTGGTGTGCCAAGACTGGGACGGAAGCAACGATGCTCCGCCAGTCCGACCTACAGCTGCCCGCCTGGCTACCAGAGCATGAAGCTGTGGGCATCGTTATCAACCACCACATTCACACACCACAGAACTTCGGCAACGTGTGGCTGCCCGGCAGCCCACTATGCACCGACTTCGGCGACGTGGATGAGAACAAGAGTTTCATGGTGGCCAGCGAACAAGACGGCGAGTGGACAGTGGAGCGAGTGCGCACACCACAAGCCCCGCTGCAAGAGTTTGAAATTGATTGCATGAATAAGGACGCAAGCCAGATCGCCAACCTACTGGGGCAGGTACGGAAAACAATCCTGCCCGATGCGATTGTAAAGCTGCGCGTGCTGATAGAGGAAGAACGACTGGCAGAGTTCGAGGAAGAGGGCACCATGAATATGCTCCGCCCATTCTGCCGTTACGTGAAACAGATTCAGAAGGTGCCCGTGCGAAAGCGCGCGGTACGCGACGGCCGTCAATCGGCAGGCCTGGCACCAGTGGATGCAGTGGAACTTTACTTGGAACGCGCGAACCCCAAGGGTGCCGAGCGCAAGAGAGAACTGGCGATGATGTTCCTGCGCGGGGAAAAGCCCAGCATCACAGAACCTATCAGCATCACAGAGAACGAGGCCCAGCTAGATGAAACCCTGGCGGCCAATACAGAACCGGAACCTGAAGCGCCAGTGAAAGCCGCGCCGAGATTTAAGACTGACAAGAAAACAAACAGTTCGCGCGACAGCGTGAGCTTGGAGGTATAGATGCTGACAACTTTTCTGAACTGGTACGGGAACTACCCGATACTGGGAACCATATTTCTAGTGATAGGTGGCTACGTTATTGTTGAAACCCTGCGCGCATTGTTTGGGGTTTTGAAACGATGATTCTTCGTAAAGCTGTAATTAAGAGTTTCATGCCCTTCAAGGGAAGGTACGAACTGGAATTTCCCGAGGGCATCATGAACGTGGTGGCTACCTATGAGAACGAGCCGGGCCGGTCTAACCGTGGCGGCAAATCTAGTTTCATAGATGCCATCATGTGGGCGCTGTACGGGAAGTCGCGCGCCAAGAAAGAAGTCGAACTGGTTCACGACGGTGAAGAAGAGTGCAGCGTGAAGCTATGGCTGGAGCACAACGACGGGCGCATGATAACTATTCACCGCGTGCGCCGTGCCGACAACACAGGTGCGCTAGACGTTCGCGGATTGGAAGGCGAGAAGAAAGCCATCACCCAACAGGCCATAGATGAACTGCTGGGCATGAACTACGACGAGTGCCTGAACACTTCTTACTTCAAACAGAACGACATAGATCAATTCATGCAGGCCACACCGCAGGAGAAGAAGGCGCTGCTGATGCGCTGGCTCCAACAAACGGCGTGGCCTAGCTACGAGGTAGAGGCCAAGTCCTACCTGATGGAACTGCAACGGATGCGCGATGGAATACGTGCGCAGCTGGAAGCACTAGGCGATGGAGACTTCGACAAGGAAGCACTGGTGGCACGCAAGCGCGCCATCGATGTAGAACTGAAAGAGCTAGGCGAGCACGCCGCCCAGGTGGCAGCCGAAAAGCAGACCTACGAAATGCGCCTGGCTAAACTTAAAGACACCGGCTCGCTGGCGGCACGTGCACAGGATTGCCTGAACAAGGCACAGCGCCTGCGCCAACAACGACCGGACAGCACGAGCTACAGTGGGCGATTGAAACAACTAGAGGACGCGCTGGCCAAGTACCCGCTGGTAGATGAAGCCAAGTGTGATGAGTACCGCCACAAACGGAATGAAGCCGTGCGCGTGATGGGTGAAGCCGGATTGAAACTGCGCCAGCTGAATGAAGAGAAGTCTCGCTCTAAGCGTGACCGCACTGGCGTGTGCCCTATCTTGAAAGAAACCTGTGACCGGATCCAGCTGACGCCTAACTACCTGGCGGACCTGGACGCACAGATTGAAGACTGCATGGCCAAGCAGACCAAGGCCGCCACTATCCGCGACAAATGCGAACAGTGGGTGAACCTGCACGATAAGCAGCGCCAATGGAGTGCGGAGAAAGAACAGCTGTACGAGAAGGCCAACCTCTCCACGCAGATCGAAGAACAGATTGCTTCCCTAGAATCGGAGCACGATGAACTGATGGCACAGGTGCCAGAGGATTTAGACGATGCCCGCCGGGACGCCAATGCCAAGCTGGCTATCTGCGAAGGCGAAGGCCGTGGCATCGATGCCAAGCGCGCACAGCTACAGCGTGAGATGGGCGGGATAAGTGAAGCCTACAAAGCAGGGAAGCGGGCGGCAGAACGCAAAGCCGAACTGGCTGCCCAGCTGGAACAAACTGAAATCAAAACGAGTGATGCCACCTACGTGACCTATATGTTCGGGAAGAACGGGATACCTAGCATTGAACTGGAAAACAGTTTCGGTGAAATTGAGAACGAGGCCAACGTGATTCTGCGAAAGCTGCACGCACCTTTCCAAGTAGAGTTCCAGGCCACGCGCGAACTGCAAGACTGGGAAGCCAACTGCCTAGCGTGCTCGCACGTGTACGCGCGCGGAACCAAGAAGCATCAGTGCCCGGAGTGCGGCGTACCTCGTGAGAAGAAACGCAAAGACGAACTGACCCTGCGTGTGCTGGAGGGCGGGAAGGAACGAGCCTTCTACCTAGACAGCGGCGGTGGTCAAGTATTGCAGTCGGTAGCCATGCGCATAGCACTGGCCCGATTGGTACAGCGACGGACGGGCAGTGCCTGGGCCACGCTGTTCATGGATGAAGTGTTCGGCTCGCTCGACAGCGTGAACCGCAAAGCAATGGCGGACCTGCTGACTACGACGCTGACAAAAGAATTTGGATTCAAACAGGTTTTCATTATCAGCCACGTGCCCGGTATTCAATCGGCTACGGCGGATGTGGTGAAAGTTTTTCGCCGCAAGGGAGGATACAGTGAACTTAGCATCCAGTAACACAATCATGGCAGCAGCGGGCGGCATCGCCCTCCTTGCGTGCGGAATTTTTATAGGCAAACTTTGGTTCCGCCGAAGCTGGCGCAAGCTAGCCCTGCGGCAGAACGACGGGAACGGTACTCCTCGCATGGCCATCATTCCCAAAGAGGATGGCTCAATGGAATTGTATCTACCTAACCCAGCGTTGAAGGCTCTGCGCAGGGGCGAGCGGTTAGAGGCCGTGGTTCAGGGTGCAAAGAGTCAGATGATATTCAGAGTCGTGAGCGACGGAGGGAGACTGCATGGGATCTAAGAAGAAAGCTAATCTAAAAAGTGTGCCTATGGACTTGGACGAAGAGATCGAACCAACGGATGAGTTTGAGGACGCAGGCGAAATGGAAATGGGTGAAGCCGAAGAGGAAGAGGTAGACCTACCAGATGATGCCGAGGATACCCCGGCACCAGAGGAAGAAGAGGATCCGCCTCCCAAGAAGGTAGCGAAGAAACCTAAAGCTGCCGCGCCGGAAAAGAAACCGAAGGCGGCTAAGGCCAAAGCTGTGAAGAAGGAAGCCACGCCCAACGCGATTGAAGTGGACAAGTACGAGTACGAACTGGGCGGCGAGATTCTGTCGTTCACCAAGCGCCGCGCGCTGGCCCTTTCAATGTATATCGAGAGCAGCGGGAAAGCCGACCCTGCCGATGTGGCAGCAGCCATGGCGGAACAGTACGGCGAACCAAAGAAGGGCACGCACCTAGCGAGCGCCCGAAGAGTGAGAGGCTTGTACCTCAAGCTAATGGAAGCGGAGGTTATCAAGTGAGAGACAGAAAACTGTATATGATTTTGGAAAGACACGCGGGCCATTCGCTGACTGTGAAGCCGCGAACCGTGCCCGGCCAGCACGTGCCCAACATGAAGCTGGCCTGCGAGAACTGCAAGACGGTTCTGGTAGACCTACCCCCGCCGCGCAGTATGTTGCGGGCCATAGTTGAAAAGCCTGCACCGCGCGTGCCTCGACCGAAGCACTCCGAATTCCAAGACGGGTACTTCGACGAGGAGGCTCCGAGATGCGAGGCCTAAACATCATGGTGATTGACGCCGAGATCAAAGAAGAGATCGGCAAGAACGGCATCGGCTGGCGCGACTTCGATAAGATGGGCGTCAGTGTTGCGTGCTCGTTCAGTTTCAAAACGCTGGAGTACGGCGTGTACATGGACGACAACCTACACGAACTGACTGAGCGAATGAATGATGCTGACCTAGTGGTTGGTTTCAATCACGTGCCGTTCGACATTCCACTACTGGAAGCCGAGACACGTCGCCCGATCAGGAAAGATAACCACTGGGATATTCTTGAGCACAGCAGGCGTGCCATCGGCTGGCGGCCAGGACCGGGCGGCGGGAAGATGCCCCACGGGTGCAAGCTAGATAATCATTTGGCTGGCACGTTCGGGAAAGATTCACTCAAGACCGCGCACGGCAGTGAAGCGCCGCTGATGTGGAAACGTAGAGAGCTAGGCCGATTGATCTCGTACTGCCTGGACGATGTGAAGCGCGAGGCCCGGCTGTTCAAGTACGCCTGGGACCACGGCATAGTGAAGACCGACACCCACGGCGTGCACACCCTGCTGGAGAATCCGCAGGAATACTTCGCACGCCTGACCAACCACAAAGCTCACGCCGAGGCTACTGCGTGTCAGTAAAGCTTTTCCTCGGCATAGATCCTGGAATGTCAGGCGCGTTCGCCATAGTGGACGAGCGCGGCCAGTACGTGGATAGCCTGGTGGTTCCCATTGTCGGCAAGGTACCGGATGTTCCGGCCATGCGCGAGTGGTTGGAGAAGTACCGCGACGACATCACGCAGGCCGTACTCGAGCAAGTGGCATCACGACCCGGGCAGGGTGTGAGCACCATGTTCAAGTTCGGTCGGATGTACGGCATGATGGAAGGACTGATCGCAGGTCTGCAGATACCTTACACGTTGGTCACTCCGAATCGCTGGACCGCCAGCCTGCACGCCGGAGTCGAAGGCCGGGATAACCTGACCGCCAAGGATTGCAGCCAAGTGGCGGCCCGCAGGCTGTTCCCTAAAGTTGATCTAAGAGCCAGTGCCCGCAGCACAAACCTACATGATGGCAAGATTGACGCCGTGCTTATCGCGGAATACTGCCGCAGACGCTTCCAATCCGCGGACGTTTGATTCTATCCCCTTGTCAAGCGCCGCACGCCGGGTTACTAATACACACAGGGGCACATCAATATACCTCTGAAGGGAGGCGGCATGTCAGACGGCTATCACAAGACCGAACGCTTTAGCGTTTCGATGTCGCAGCCAGAACTTAATCAGATCGATCGGTTTGTCGCGCGCAAAGGCGTGACACGAAACGAATTCCTGCGTCGTGTTGCCCTAGCCTATATCCGTTGCGAGGAATCTAACTTCCGCGTTGGACTGAAGCAGGCTTGGGAAGATATCGGCGAGGGCACTGTTGCCACGCCCGCAGCGAGTGGCAAGTCCACCGGAAAGCAAGTAGAGGCTACACATGAAGGCTGAAACAACCAAAGAACCAAAGGCACCAAAGGCTGCACCGCCACGGATACACAAAGAGATCGTGCTGATGGACGTAGATGCACTGGTGCCTAACAAATGGAACCCGAACAAGATGGACGAGGAGATCATGGAATCCCTGGTTCATGGCGTGAAGACCGAGGGCCAGGTCCAGCCCGTACTTATTCAGAAAGACACTAACGTCATCATAGATGGCGAGCACCGATGGATGGCCGTGAAGCGTGCCGGATCCAAAAAGGTGGGTGCCATTGTTCTCGATTGCAGCGACGTGGAAGCGAAGAAACTAACGCTGGCCATGAACAACCGACGCGGGCGGCACGAGACCGAGGCGCTGGATAAGCTGCTATCCGATTTGCATAAACAGTCCGGCGATCTGAGCGCGCTAGACCTAGGCTACTCAGAAGAAATGCTTGACCGATTGCTGGCTACCAGTCCGTCGTTCTTGAACGACATGGCCGGAGGCGAGGACGACGAGATGCCTGACCTAGGCGGCGACGATGAACCGTTGCCCGAAATGGGCGGTGCCGACTACACGAAGCTTCAGTACCTGGCTACTTCAGAACAGAAGAAAGTCATCCTGCAAGCGATCAACAAAGCCAAGGATGCCATAGGAACTTCCAACTCAACGGAAGCCATGGTCCACATTTCCCGCTACTTCATCGATGAGGCAGCGGCTAAAAAAAGAAAACAATAAAGGGGAGCCCACCATGAAATGGATTGAAACACCAAAACACTTAGAGACTATTGACGCCACCGAGGGAATGTACCCGAGCAAGATGACTGCGCTGAAAGAGGCTGCGGAAATCTTAGAACCCAATGCCACGATCTGTGGATACGTGCACAAGGGTAAGTGGAAGATCACAACTAAGAATTTTTCTAGCGTGGTCGGCCCTAAGAGTTTCTTCTCTGCACCCGACATCGTGAAGTTTGAATTGCTTGAGCCGGATGCAGAAGCGTTGGCAGTAGCCATCACGCGCTTCGGTTATCACGGCTTTGAACTTATCGGCCAGCGCGAGAAGTACGGGCGCATGAGTTACATCGATGGTTGCAGTGATAGCTTGCTCGTGTTCCCGAACCGAATGGGCGACATGAGCTTGAACCATTTGCATTTCCCTCCTGGCATCAACCAGACGCAACACATTCACCCTAGCATCCGTTTCGGAATCGTGGCGGGCGGCAAAGGTGAGGCGTGGTATCAGGGCGCTACCTTCATTGACCAAGAAGGCAAGGATCACAAACTAAAAGATGGATGGGTGAAGCCACTACTACCCGGCGGGATCTTCTTGCTAGAGGAACAAGAGCAGCACAGCTTCCGTACTTACCAAGATGAGATGGATGTCATCGCGTTCCACCCCGAAGGAAACTGGGGACCGACCGATGAGAACCACCCAATGTTGAATAAGACTTTAATCAACCACGGGAAGAAGTAGCCTATGATTTACAAGAAACAGATGGTGGACCAGGATGTGCTTACCCTGGCCCGCCGTCGAATAAGTGATACCTACGACCGCTACGATCACGTGGCGGTTTCCTTCAGTGGTGGGAAGGACAGCACAGTCTGTCTGAACCTGGCACTAGAGGAAGCACGAAAGCGCGGGCGGCTACCGCTCGACGTGATCCACTGGGATGAGGAAGCAATCAGCCCAGAGACTGTTGACTATGTTCGCCGCGTGTCCAAGGAACCTGATGTAGCATTGCGCTGGCTGTGCCTGCCCGTGCAACACAGGAACGCTTGTAGCAAGCGACACCCTTACTGGTATCCGTGGGACCCAGACAAAGAAGAACTGTGGACACGCCCACTGCCGCCGGAAGCGATCACGCTGAAGGATATGCCGAACTATCGCAAGGGCATACCGATTCCGAAATCAAATGAATTTTTATGGCCACACGAAGCAGGCCGACAGGTCGCAGTTATCCTCGGCATCCGTGCCGATGAGTCGCTCTCTCGTTACCGGGGAGTGGCAAGCAAGAAGGGCGAAGACAACTACATCGCGCCTTCTCCTAACTGGAAAGGCGAAGACCGCGAGAGCCACAGCAAATACATCACGCTGGTCAAACCTATTTTTGATTGGACCACCGACGACGTTTGGGTAGCGCCTAACCAACTGGGCTGGGACTACAACCGCGCATACGACACAATGGCCACAGCAGGCATTGGCAAACACGAACAACGAGTCGCCCCTCCCTATGGTGAAGAACCGTTGAAAGGTTTGTGGATGTACGGCGTATGCTGGCCCGAGCTCTGGGGGAAGATGACCCAACGTGTGCCGGGTGCGGCCACTGCCGGAAGGTATGCGCGCACAGAACTCTACAGCTTCGGCTCACACGTGGACCGTCCGCCTGAAGGAATGTCGTGGCAGGATTTCCTAAAGGTGCAGCTGAATAAGTTCAATCCGAAAGAGCGCAAGATGGTCGCTGCTCGGATCCAACGTGAGATCACTTCTCACAATAGAAAGACGAACAATGAACCTTTGAAAGATACGGACTCACATCCGTTGACTGGATTGAGTTGGCAGTTCCTGGCGATGATCGCTATTCGTGGCGACTTCAAGAACAGGAAGATCGCGGCCAGCCCAACCCAAAGATCAAAGGGCAATCCAACCAAAACAAAGAAGGGAGGCACCGATGGCAAAGAAACAAGCATTGAAGCCGAACAGGGTAGTACGCGGTATTAAGAAACAGCCACTGATGAATATCAAGTGGGTGCCGCGCGATGAACTGCGCGCGAATCTCTACAATCCAAATACCATGGCGCCGCCTGAAAAGAATTTGCTCAAGCTCTCCATCATGGAGGACGGCTGGACACAGCCTATCGTGGCTCGGAAGACTGGCGAGATCGTCGATGGTTTCCATCGTTGGTCCACGTCTGCAGATCCCGACGTGGCGGCGATGACTGATGGCATGGTCCCTGTGGTGTACTTGGACGACGACGTTCCACTGGCACACCAGATGATGAGCACGATTCGCCACAACCGCGCACGCGGCCAGCATGGTGTTCTGCGCATGGCGGAGATCACTGAGGACTTAAAGAATCAAGGCCTCTCTGAACAAGAGATCAGCGACCGCCTGCAAATGGAAGACGAAGAAGTGGAGCGTTTACTTGACCGCGCCGGGATGACCAAGAAAGTTGGCGAAACCAAAGGCGAGTTCAACAAAGGCTGGACACCTGGAGGCAAGTAATGGCGAAGCCTGGTCAGGGAGTAGACTTCTCCGGAAAACACATGGACGCCGACTCCGTTCTGAATCACCAGGCGCAGAACGCGGAGAACGCCGAACAGAAGATGGCCTTCGAGCTGTATTATCGTTTGGGCGTGGACCGCACGCACACCAAGGTTGCCGAGCAGACCGGGCGGCACGTTAACTCTATCCGCGGATGGGCTGACAAACTTCGCTGGGAAGCCCGCATCGAGGAGCGCGAGAAGATCGCAGCCGAGCACAGTCTGACTGTGCAGAAGATCGTAGCCGAGCAAGACCTGAAGAAGAAACACGTGAACGTTTTCGACGTTGCCATCACCAAAGCGGTGAAGGAAGTCGCGGACGGCAGCGTGAAGATTAAGACAGTGGGTGAACTCATCGCCCTTATCGATGCACGCTGGAAGCTGGCAGACCACGCGTCTCCAAACCACGCGCCATCGATGCACTTTCACGGCCCCACCCAGGTAGACATGGGCTTGGAAAAGATGAACCGCGATGAGCGAATAAAGTTTCTGCAAGATATGTTGACGGGGATCATGCGAGTACAGACGCGCGCACCGATGGGCAGCCGTGCTGTGATCGACGTACCCAAGACAGTCGGCCCTGGGGTAAAACCAGTAGAGCCATCGCCAGCGGAATCACCGGATGAGTTCGCAGGTTTGACGGAAGACGTGGGCAATATCGCCGACGTGGGGGAGGTAAGCCTTGACATCGAAGACTAAAAAGCAAGTGCCTGCGCTGAAGCCCACCGGGAAAACCACGAAGGGAACCGCAGAAAGTTTCTTTGATATGACAGTTTCATTGGAGGAAGAGGCGAAGCAGAAGGGCAAAGCTACTGGCTGCCTGGTCACGCCGTTCTTCGAGTACCACATAATGGTAGTCACCAAGGATGCAAAGCCAGTAGGGGCACCGAGTGCAGGGTGAAACACACTCTGTCGTGCTGCCTACGTCTGACTGGGGAGTGGTGCTAGAGGCACTGCGTAACGTTGGCGGCACAGAGGAAAGACGAGTAGCAGAATTACTGCGGCAGCAGATAGCGCCGACTGGAGGAACCGATGGCAAACCAATCACACGTGAAGATAGCCCCGAAGTTGTGGGCAAGATCGACAGCCCAGTGGGTGAAGGATCAGGGGAGTGACCCCGTAGATATGTGTTGGATTCTTCAGCACGGGCAAGTTCTCGAAGGCTTTGTCAATAAGAAAACTGGCAAGCGCATTTTCAGTGCGCTGCGCCGCGCTACGGCCTTGGACTACGCCAAAGATAAGGCCCGGAAATTCGCTAAACAAGCCAAGCAGGCGGCCAACTCAATCATCTGGCCCGGCGAATAGGACGCCATGTCGGCACCTAGTGTGCGAGGGTGTTGCCAGGTAGGCCCACGTAGGTTATGTTTTTCCCACGTTAAGTTTTTGGAGGGGGAGAGCGCGTGGGGACGCCATCGGTACAGATTTACACAGACGGTGCTATTCAGGGAAACCCTGGAGGCCTAGGTGGATACGCGGCAGTGCTGCTTTCACCAATGAAGAACGGCCACCTGGCTGTTCTTGAAGTTTCTGCGGCGGAAGCCGGAACCACGAACAACCGAATGGAAATGCGCGGAGTGCTCTTGGGCCTTCGCAGCCTGAAGCGACCCGTAAAGGTGACTGTCGTGAGCGATAGCCAATACGTCGTGAAGGGTATGTCTGAATGGATTTTCAAATGGCTGCGCAACAATCCTACCCTCCGAGGAATGAAGAACGCAGACCTGTGGCTCGAGCTATTGAAGGCGAGCGAGTCGCACGAGGTTGAATGGAAATGGGTGCGTGGTCACAGCGGGGTACGCTGGAACGAACGCGCCGATAAACTAGCCACAGATGCAGTGAAGGCGCTCAAGGCGAGCGGCTATGCACAGTGGAACGCGGAGGGGCGTAGATATGTCATCAAGGATTGAACAACAACAGGAGGCCGTGAGTGGCGAAGCTAGAACTACGTGGGCCAGACGTGATGGGAAAGCTGCACTTAGAGCTGAACATGAAAGAACTGAAGAGAGAATGTTTCGGGATGTGGAACTGGCGCCTGAACACAGCAATGTGCTTACTCTTCGTGGTCGCAAGAATCCTGCGCTGTCAGGTGGACGTGAAACACGATGGGCCTACGGACTCCCACTGACGCCGTGTCAGTGTCCGAACTGTTCGCACGTGACGTGGATGAGCAATCCACCGCCGAAGAACGAACAGCCTTGCTCTAAGAACTGCCTTGAAGATCTCGGCATCATTCCGCGGAAACGTTCAGTAGACTTTCTTCCCAGCAGGCGGCGCACACCGCAGGTACAAATGGAGCGCAATCAGAACTACTGGCGCTGGGAAAGCGAAGAACGCGAACTACATCGAGAGCAATGGCTGTAACAGGAGCACATCATGGATTGGCAAACCGGCGAACTGAACGACCAGTACATCGCCTTTGAAGGAATCGACGGATGCGGGAAGACCACACAAGTGGAACTCTTCGCACACAAACTAGAACAGATGGGTGAGAAGGTTCTCATCACGCGCGAACCGGGTAGTCCTCACATCGGACTGAAGGTGCGCGATTTCTTATTGGGCCACGCGAAAGTGGATGGCCGCGCACTAGAACTTTTATTCCAAGCGGATCGTGCCGAGCACACCGCATGGATCAAGCGCCAACTGGCGGCGGGCTACTGGGTAGTCTCTGACCGGTCGTATGTTTCCGGCCTAGCGTATGCGCTTAGTTGGAACCACGACATCAATCTGCTGGCGCCCATCCTCAACTACAGCCTCCACGTGCGGCCAGGGCTGGTCATCTATATGTCCATGTCTACAGAAGAGGCCATGCAACGAGTGGCCGACAAGGGCAGCAACACGCGCGAGGAAGCGCGTGGGCCAGAGGTGATGGAAAAGATATCCAGCAGCTTCCAAGATTTAATTTTCAATGAACTGAATCCATTCAAACAGGAAGTGCGAAGCATTCCTGCGTCTGGCGATAAGGGCATGGTGCACAACCGCGTGTGGTGCACAGTCTTTCCGCCTAACGGGACACCCTGCTAGTGCCGTATGGATGAACAATTTCTACACCCACTAAAAGCTGAAGACCTACTGATAACCACGTACCGAGGAGAGATGCCAGCGGACCGCTTCGGCTACTGCCTGCGCATCACACACCAACCGACGGGGATCGTGGTGCACGCCGAAGTTCCGATGAAGCACGTTCATCACTCGGTGGAACGATTACTTATTCAAGAACTAAAGAAGAAGCTGCGAACACGTGGCTGGATTTTAATTGCAGAGTGGGGCGCGGTGATCGTGTTCCTCCTGTTCATTCTAACTTTATGGGGAGGGTACTGGCGATGATCATGCACCTACAGAAGAATTGGAACTACCGATCTGGCATAGCCACCACGGCGTGCGGGAAAGAAATACAACGACCGGAATACAGCAGCGGCCTGAGCAAAGTCGGACTGACGACAGTGAGCACGACTGTGGATTGCCACGAGTGCTTGAAGCCGATAGTGGCGAAGCTGCGAGAGAACCTCGCCATCCTTGAGGCGCGACTGGCGATGCCCCAGCAGGCGGCCACTGCCTCGGCCCAACAATCACGTGCAGAAGGAATGGCGGAACTATGATCCCCTCTCAAGAGTTCACTGATGGACTGATGGATGCGCTCTCTGGTTTGCGGGGTATGCCTATCACTTCGATGACCAAGGACATGGCGACCTGCGAGATCACAACCTACCTGAACCGATTGCAGCACGAGGGAAAGATTCGCGTGCCCCGGCTCCCCGATCCACAGAAGTGGATTAAGATCGGCGGGCACGAGAACACGCTGACAGTGGAGTACGACAGAAGGGGCTTCCTTCGCGCGCTGCGGGACCTGGCACCACAGGAAGCCAACGTCGCCCGCACTACGCTGGCCAGCCTATTCGGAGCCCCAGAGGCGGCCTTCCAGGGCACGCCCGAAGAGATCGAAGAACTGAAGGCGATGATGAAACCGATCCACGCCTACCAACAAATTATGAAACGTGATCTGCGCACCGCCATGAGAGAAGGCAAACCGCCGGAGCTATTGGCGCGCATGAGAGCCGACATCAGAGAACGCGCGGCCACGCTGCGGGAACTGCACCAGGATCTTGAGGATCTACGAAAGTGAAGGAAGAACAATGGGAACTGAAAGCACAAGCACTTCTGATGGAAATAGTTTCGCGCGCCAGGAACGGTCTCCGCTACAAGCACAAATTGAAACCCCTAGCAACGGCTCTTGGGAAGGCCCCAAGGATCAAGGCCGCAGTGGCGGAAGCACTTCGTACTGTCGGCACGTAAGGGTTAAGGCCACACGACAGGAACTGTGGGACATCGGCATTTGCAGTGAGCGCACTTTCGAGATGCTACTTTCTGGCTGCGCATTCGAGGTGATCGAAGTCAGAGAGAACAAGGGGCGCAAAATGATTTACTTAGGATCGCCGTTTGGCGAGGGAGCAATGGTATGGGTTTGGGAAACGATGACAGAGAACGTGCACAAGTGAAGATGGAAGATGTTGAGCGCAGACAAAAGCTGGCGGCCATAGCCCGTTCGGCCTTTGGGCGAAAGCCAATGGCTATCCCGTTTTGGACGCGCGTGAAGCTGTGGTTCCGCCCACCACAGATGACTGTGGACATGGGACTACCGGAAGGTGACAAGACCGCCTGGGTTGTTTTCAAAGAGATGGATGGGCAGGTCTTCGTTATCCGCCAAGGCTACGGCGACACGCTGATGAGAGAGTTTGAACGCATGGGCCAAGCCAGCGTGGAAGGCCGCAGAGGATAGAATGAACAGCAATGAAATTATCAGCCACCTGGCAGTGCTAGGTGTTTCGCCAAATGCAGAGAACACGCCGGACGCCCTGAAGAAGGCGTGGCGGCAGAAGTGCATTGAGCATCACCCTGACAAGGGAGGCGATGCCAAGGATTTCCAAGCCGTGTGCCACTCGTACAAGATGCTGACTGATCCTAGCTATCGAGAGAACCACAAGGAACCGCCGCGCCGGATTCTTGATATGCAGATCATCGTGCCTATACGTTTCGAGGATGCCTTCTTCGGCGCGCATATCCCAGTCACGTGGAACCGCATCGAGTTCGATGCCGAGATGCAGGTGAAGGTGAAGCCTCACTTAGAAACCGCAGGCTTCGGCGCACGTGTGGCGGCGGGTAGCATGGGCGACATAACTGTGAAGGTGCCCGGCTTGGGCGCGTACCAAGGCGAGCGCAGCGGTGATGCCATTCTGGTTTTCCGCGCAGTTCCGCATAAGCGTTTCCGCGTGGACCACGAGGATGTAGTGACTGAAGAGGCGCTACCGCTGGACGTGATGCTCAAAGGCGGAGAGATCGAAGTGCAGACCATGTGGGGACTGCGAACCGTGAAGGTGCCCGCCGGAACACAGCCAGGCAGCGCGCTGCGAATACCGAAAGCTGGAGTGCGGAAGCAGGGCGACCACCAGATAGTTTGCCAGCCGATCTTTCCGACAGAGGAAGACCTGAAGGAGAAGGAAGCCTGGCAGTCGCTCGACATCGACTGGGAAGCCAGCGAGGCAGCGGAAGATGAACAGTCCCAACAAGACGAACAGTTTGAACAAACGTTTCAGAGCATGGGCGGTTTCACATTCACAGTAGGCCCAGGAGGTTTCCGATGAGTAGATGCACTGGCCACTGCTGTCTGGCGTTCACGCTACCTGTAGGCCCGGATGAGCTACAGGCGCAGGCCTTGAAGGCGATAAAGCACAGAGAGAATCCAGGCGCGACGGAATACCCGCCATCGCGTTTCGACAAGAACGACATCGAGAACATCGCCGACATGGCCGTGTACTTGGGGCGTGGGTGGAACAGCCGACAGGATGGCCGTTTCATCAGCGAGTTTGAGGGTAGGAGTAAAGGAAAGCAGGGCGACACGGCGTACGTCTACACGTGCAAGCACCTGCGGGAAAATGGCGACTGTATGAACTATGAAAACCGACCCAAGATGTGTCGGGACTATCCCTATGGGAATCCCTGCCAGATCAAAGAGTGTACGGCCACGGACAGAGGTTGCCCAACAAAAGGAGTTCCAGCATGAACGCTGAACATTTAGAGAAAGATTGTGAAGAGTGCGGGGAGGTAATTCCCCCTGCGAGAGTGATGGCGGTGCCGACCACAACGATGTGTGTCCACTGCCAGGAAAAAGAAGAACGCGCCGGAAGATTCGGGCGGCACCAGATGGGTTTCCACGTGGTGAGCAAAGGCGAGGAAGTTGAATCGATGGAACCATACTTGGTTCGCGCAGGAGGCCGATAATGGGAAAGTACGCCGAGGGCACAGAAGTCCCAGTGGAGCGAAGCAAGGCAGAGGTCGAACGGATCCTCTCCAAGTACGGCGCGGACCAATTCGCGAGTGGGTGGGCGAAGAACATCGCGGTGATAAGTTTCCGCATGAAGAATCGCTACATCCGAATAGAGATGCCGCTGCCCGTGCACGACACGAAAAGCAAGAACTACAACACGACGGATAAGGTAGCCCGCGAGAGCCGCAGGCGTTGGCGATCCATCGTGCTTTACATCAAGGCCAAGTTGGACAGCGTGGAATCAGAGATTGTCAGTTTCGAGGAGGCCTTCATGGCCCACATCGTTCTGCCCAACCGCCAAACCGTTGGACAATTCATGCAGCCGCAGATTGAAACCGCCTACCAGGGCGGCCAGATGCCGTTGCTGTTGCCAGGATTGGGGCCGCAATGAGTTGGCAGAAAGAACACGTGTGCGTGAGCAAGGGAGAGGTCAGGGCGCTAGGCGCTTCCGGTGCCGACTTCGCTAATCCGATAGCCCTAGTTCGGCATTTCTTCCAAGAGAAGCTCAAGATCAGTCTGCCACCAGATGCCCAAGTGAAGGTAGAGACGGATTCCATCACTGATGGGTACATCCTCTATGCCCGATGGTTGCCGCCGGAGGAACCTGCCCTTGAGTTCAAGAAATCTAACTACGAGGAGCACGGGAATGGCGACTGATAAGCATGAAATGGGCTACGAGGAAACCGTGGCGTTCATCAAGGGCCTCCCGATGACTTGGATTCCGGCACTGCTGCTCGAGCTAGTCAGAACCGGGTACGCGAAGAAGTGTTTCCGCCCCTTCGGCGCCAGCACGCTAGTGAACAACCTAGAGAACAAAGATGATATGCGCATAATTATGCAAGGAGAGACAGATGCACCAGGAAACCGGAGAGATCAAGGCCTTCGAGAAACTGACCGAGGCTGAGAAGAAAGACAAGAAGTGGATCCCATTGTCCGCGGACGAGCACGCGAAAGCGCAGGGCATGAATAGGGCGCAACGCCGGGCCTATGCAAAGCAATTGAGGAGACAAATGGCTACGATGTCTAAAGGCCAAACACAGAACACAGAGCCCGGCGCCACGCAGACGGAACCTAACACGGAAGCCAAGGTCTGATAATGGATTTTCTGTGGGGAGCACTTGCTCTGATGATGGCTAGCGCGGGCGGCTATGCAGTTGGCCGCGAGCACACCAGGATTGAGATGGATCGCGAGGTGATCGATGCGAATACGCGCGCACGCCGGAGTGAGGCCACATTATCCGAGGTGCGCATCGCTTGGGGCGAGCACCAGAAGACCAAGTTCAAGTCCGATGGCTCCCATTTCCAGGCCGACCTGAAACTGAACAGCCTGTTATTAGGGAGGCAGACGTGACGCCAGCTATTTCCTACCGACACCACGAGCACTTCTCTTGGAGGAGTGACTGGCAGAACTGGCGACGGGTTTGGTGTCACTTGTGGGGCCACCGCGATGAGCGCCCGAAAGATGCTACCTTGAGCTATTGGGCGAAACGGAACAAAGGCGATTGGAACCCGGAATCTAGGTCCGTCCAGGTCCAATACTGCTATTTCTGCCGAACCACGACGAAGTTTGATGTGGCTATCTCAGCTGACCTTCCGGAATCCAGTGTTTCCCAGGTGCAGATCTTGGAGGCCCCGTGATCCGATCGGCAATACTCAAAGATGCAGGCTTCAGCTGGCTCCGTTTCGAGAAACAGATGAACTACGTGGCCACGGAATGCGGGCAGTGGAACGCGGACCTGCTGGCGGCCAGTACAGAGAAGAGCATAGAGCTCGAGATCAAGATATCAGTCAGCGACCTGCGGGCCGAGTTCCGGAAGCCCAAACACCAACACTACCTTTCCGCGGAAGACGCCCGACCGAAGGGTTGGAAGAGGCACCGCTGGTCCGTGCCCAACCTATTCCTGTTCCTCGTCCCGGCTCCATTGGTAGCCGAGGCTGATGCACTGGCGGAAGCCCACAACCCGAACTATGGCGTCCTCAGTTACGACTGGGAGGCACCAGTAGGGGAGCGGATCCGCTCTTTCCGGAAAGCCCAGCGCCTGCACGGCGAACCGCCGACACAGGAATTGTTCCAGACCATAGCCAAACGCATGGCGAGCGATCTGGCCACGCACTACTTCCTGGCGGCTAGGCACCAGGAGTTCATCACCGATCTGCGTGCGGAAATGCGCACCATGGTCGAAACCAGTGCGACGGCCGTCACTCAGGAGGAGCACCGATGACACGCGAGGAACTAGACATGCTCCAACACGTTAGCGGATGCGAGCTCCTCCGCAGCAGCCCAGACAGGGAGTTCATCCGTGCCTTGGCCAAACAGGCGTGCACCAGGGGAGGGCCACTGACAACGGCACAGCGGGAACGGTTGGGCACGATCCACTACAAGCACCGGAGGCAGCACGGGCACACGACACCAGTGAAGTTCCTGAAGCAGGCGCTCGTATCTAAGCCTGCCCAGGCACCACAGAAGAAGGCCCGCAGGAAAGCCCGCGCACGGGAAGAAGAACGGGCGGAACCATGATCTGGGGAATACCAGTAGGCGGCTTCATAGCATGGTACATAGTTCTGGGCCTGGCGTTCGGTTGGTGCACGCTTAGGACAGCGGCGGAGAAGAGACTGATGCCGAAGTACCTACCGATGGAAGCCCAGATAGCGTTCATGGCAACCATTGTTCTCATCTGGCCCATAGCTCTACTGCTGGCCATCGTGCTCGTCCTCGCAGTGTTGGCGGATAGGTACGACGGCGATGAGTAGAAAGACACCGCTGGCGGCATACCACAAGAGGCCCGATGGCACACAGGAGACGGCTATCAATTGGGACCACATAGGCAGGGAATACCTGCCACCGATAGAGGTAGACCTAGATGCGCTCCCATGCAGATATAGGCAGCACACGCAGCAACACCCACGACCCACACAAGGGCAGGACAAAAACCAACAAGGCACCCACAATCCAACCCACAAGCCCACACAGGAAAAGCCCACCTGATAGCCCACACCCACACAAGCCCTCAGCAGGGGACAACAGCAGCCCACAAACACAACCACAACAAACCCCACACAGGCAGACAACAGAGAGATCACAGCAGTAGCCAAAGCACAGCGCGTACATAGGGAAACGCAGGCATTAGCAGTAGGGGATAGCGTAGGCGTTGAGCACGCAGATGAACGCGCATAGTAGGTAGCGCAGGCGGCAGCAGTAGAGGGGGAGGATAAGGGAGGGTGGGCGGGACCCCGGCGCGGGCCGTCCCGGTCTGTGGGTTGGCGCCTACCCCTGCGGGCGGCCCTGATCGAGGAGACGCCAGAACACAGGCAAGCGCACCGCGAGCTGAAGGAGTACCATCGGCTCGGCCTCTGGGTACTCGGCGCGCAGGCGTGCGCTCGCATGAGTATGTCTAGGCAGTGCCCGATCCGATCAGCCGATCAAGTCGCGTGCCACAACCCCCCGGTGTCTATCGAACTGACGGATCAAGGTGATATTCAACCAGTGATGCTCGACACCCATTTCGTTGTGCCACAGGTGCCACGCATCCTCGGGCCGACCGGGGCCGCGCGTGCTCGTGTTCTTTTCGTCGCGGGTGCAGTGTGCCGGGTGCGCATCGTCCACCTTCGGTGTCGTTCGGGCGCCGGGGCACCGCAGGCATCAGGAAAATTTTCTAGTTGTGGGCAGCCGGGGCGCCATCTATCCCGGCCACTGCCTACCCGCTAGGCCCGGACTGCACGAAAGGCGCGAACTGCGATATACGCTAGGCTCGTGTGGAAAACCGGGCGGAATGGGGCAGTGTAGAAAAGACAGGAAGCCCCTTGCACTACTAGCCCCTACGTGGTAACACCTGGGGCACAAACTAAGATGCGCGTGTGCCCTGGCGAACAAGGGTACGATAGACAGTGACCACCTAGATGCCCCGGCTATTGCCGGACACCGCTCGGTCCCTCGCGCACACAACGGAGGCGGCCATGAAGAAACCAACTACGAAGACAATCATCCTGCGAAAGGCCCGCCCTCCGCAGCCAGCCAAACCGCCCATCCTGGCGGCACCACAACCAACGATGAGATAGAACGACAACTAAAAGAAACGGGGGAACCACTATGCCTAAAAACGGGGGAGGAAATATGGACCTGCTAATAATCTTCGTGCTTTGCTGCGCGGCTGCCGGGTACGCAATCTGGAAGTTCGATAAAGCGGAGCGCACCGACTACAAGAAGGCGACGGAACAATTCAGCGAACTGCGCGCCGACGTGAAGAAGTACAAGGAAGAATCGGACAGCTGGAAGAAAACCGCAGAGGCGGCCACCACTGCCGCCGACCAACTGAGGACCGAGGTAGCGGGATACCGCGCGGACGTAGATAAGGTGCAGGAACACTGCGCCAACCTACGCGAAGGACAGATAGAACTGAGGGACCGCAGCTTTCCGCGGAAAATAGAAGTGCAGTGGAAACCGCAGGGCGCGATCCCGATAGAGATAATGGGACCAACTACCGCCCGCACACCGCCCGGACCGAAGGCGAAAATACCAGACGGCCCACCTGCTGCGCCCAACTATGTAGACCTGAAGGGTGCGAAACCACAACGACCAGTAGAGAAGAAGAAACCACTAGGACGCGGAGTGAAATCCGTGATGGGCCAGTAGATGGATAAGCCACGCAGTGGTCGCACGACCGGTATTGCGCTCTCACTTTTGGGCGCCGCCCTCAAGGCTGGCGGCGACTGGTGCGAAGCCAACGACCATCACTCGGGCCAGGCCGGAATGAAGGCGCTGGATCTAGCGGTTCGCATGGCGGCAGATAAGCAGGGACTGCAAGTAGAGATTAAATTGAAACCAGGCGAACACGCCGTGATGGTGAGAACCGCGTGGACTTTCTAAGGCGCGCCGGGAAATTTATTGTGGACGCCTACATTGGGTGCTTCATGGTCGGGGGTTGGCTCACGCTGGTCATCTGTGCCGGAAGCATTTTTATTTTTCTGGCATTCACTCCCCTGTGGCTGCCGTATTTAATTTGGAGGCTGTGGTGAGTTGGGCGAAATTAAATTTGAATGAACACGTGCGAGTGCAGCTGACCGAAGAAGGTCACAAGATTCTGCGGAAAGCCGAGGGCTACCGCCGCCGCACGGAAGATGGTTGCTACGAATTTCAGTTGTGGGAACTGGCCAGCATCTTCGGCCCGCGAATGTTCAACGGCTGCGACATCCCATTCAAAGATAACGTATTGAAAATAAACGAGGAGAAACTATGTCACGAAAAACAATCGCTCTCATCAGCGGCGATCCGGTACTGGAAGAAATTTGCGCGAAGCTGGATGGCACGAAGAAAAGAATTGAGCAGCAGATAAAATTTCTGCAGAAGCAAGCCGACGATCTCGTGGCTGCCTGCCAGAAGGAAGACGAAACTGAGTGGGCGCGCATGGTGGCCCACCTTCAAGCCAAGAACGCGCTGGGCGAGTACAACAAAGACAAGGCCCACCTCGTTTTCGATTTGCAAGAGAACAGCATCGTACTGTGCAACCACTCGGACGGCGACGGACATCCGTTAGCGGGCCTGTTTGAATTACTCGGGCGGCGCCGTGAGTGACCCTAAACTTAAAGAGGCGATGAAAGAAATCCGGAAGGTGATGGCCAAGCACGACATCGCAGGCTGGATCACTCTCTTCTCGCCAACTAACTCTGAGTTCGGAATGGAAATCACGCCCACCTGGAGCTGCGCATTTTGGGAAGACAAAGATGAAGGCAAGCTGCGCTTTCGTGCGAAGCAGGCCGAGCTTGGAAAAGAAGTAGCGAAGCAGAAAATAGAACGCACGGCCCACATGATTTTCAGTATGCGGGATCTGTGCGCCAGGGGTTTCCAGTACGCCGACAACATGGCGAAGCTACTGGGCACCCAACTACAAATTGAACACACACCTCTATCAGGTTTTGAACCTCACCAGGAACGCAAGGACTTGGATGGGTTTCGCCCGATAGAAGAAAACTAAACACGAGGGGGAACAATGTTACGAGAAAATGCAGTGGCCGTAGACTACGGCAAGTTAGAAACAAGAGTTATGGCCGAAGCCGTGCGCCGACCGGAGTACACGATCCCGGGTTGGTGGGATGCACCAGTTGAAGGGCGCCGAGGAAGAGTGCAAGAAGTTGTGCGATCTTTTCTGACGGGAACACTGAAGGGCCGCGTGACTGCGAGCACTTGTGGCGGGCACCACGTGTACTACACGAAGAACAACGGAACAGAGTTGTGGCTGTACAAAAACAATCCCAGCATCAAGGTCAATATCATGATGGCGAAGCGCGTGCCGGGCGGCTACATCGGGAACGCTAGTTCGATAATGGCCATGCGCCAATACAACAGCAAGCGATTGAACTGGACGGGCGGGGCACAAATCATTCAGCAGGTCTTGACGGATGTGATGCCGATGGTTCCGTTCCGAATGTTCAAGGACGCGCAGCTGGACATCAACACCTTCAAGATCATCGACAAAGACAAAGAAGAGATGATCGACATCGGCCAAAAGCGAAAAGGCAAAGCCATCCTCACGCACTACACTGGCGCCATGGTTTTCAAGATGGATTTCAAGCCTCGCTCGAAAGGCCTGCGCGACTACAAAAACCAGGGGCAGTATTTCCTCTTCGACATTGATCGCAACGACCTGGCGATGAAGAACATGAACGCATTCCTTTCACAGCTGGCCCAACCGGCGCGGACTGTGAAGGAAGCCTATGCCATGTTGAAACCGAAAGAGGTCTATGATGCCGAACGATTCATGAAGACGCCGTGCCCTCGCCAGGGTGAGTGGTTCTTCATTCCGGTAGTTGGAGAATTCAAGAACAAGACCGAAGCAATGTGGGGACGAGGGCGGCCACGCCGACAGGAAGCCGTGCTTCAGTCCAAAGGAAACCGACCGCACTTCGTGGAGTTCCTAAGCGAAGAAGGGTACGTTACCGGGAAAGTCACGCATGGCGGCCACGAGCACAAACCCATCACGCTAGAAGGCTGGCACAAACCTGTGCCAAATACGGCAGTGGAAAGCTTCAAGATAACTGGAGGGATTGACTAATGCCGATGACCAAAGAGGAATTCATAGACCGCAGAACGAAGATCATAAGCAAGATGCTGGACAACCCGAAGGATGGAATCTTTCCAACCACAGTAGCCTTCGCAGAGTTTGACGATCTCTTCGACGAGATCACAGGCTACGACAAAGGACCAAGTTGGGCGCAGATAGAGCGCAGCGGGGGAACGCATGATGAAGCTGCGCGGACTAATTGAAGTATTGACCGGGCGGAAACCACAGAACGTGCCCGCACCGGAGATTGAATTTATTGGAGACTACCCACCGCTGACCGCAGAAGACTTGGCGGCAACGAAACGAGGAGAAGAGAATGGAAATACAGACGCAAACCGAAACGCAGCAGACTACGCAGCCCGTGCCTTCGGCATCGAAGCCAAAGCAGAAGGGTCCGCCAGTGCGGGGCTCGCGCCTAGATAATTGGGGGAGGCCGTGCATCGTGACTGACGTGGACTACAAGAACGGGAACACAGAGCGCAGGCGGGCGGCCACATTCCATGTTTGGGGATACCAACGGTTCGGCAAAGCAGACGGTGCACCGTCTATGCAAACCGTTGCCGTTGTGGAATTGGAAGATGGCCGGATGACAACGAAGCGCCCAGAGTGCATCACCTTTACGGACAAAGGCGCACAGCTGGCACCACAGCCAGGCGGACAGTAGGCCGAAGGCCTAGGCAGCAGCACGCCACAGGCGCCAACAGGAAAGGCGCCACAGGGGCGGGGCCAAGAATTGGGGCACCAGTGGGCACCGCGAAGGCGGGCACGCTAGGACGGGGCAGGGAGGCGCCCAGAATAAGGGAATACAGCGCCCATGCGAGGGGCGCGGGTGCGGGCGGATGCCCGGCCTATAGGCGGGCCGGACCAAGTCCAGCTACGCATCGCGTATAGAAAAACAAAAGCAGGAGGTCCTATGGGCAAGAAACCAGAATTTAAGGAAGCATTGGAATTATGTGATGAGATATTGGCGCTACTGCCGGACCTGCCTGACAGTGACACTGCCAGCGAGTTCAGTGAGTCCGTGGAGACCAAGGTCACCGATATGCGCGAGTGGATTGAGAAGAACGAGACAGTCACCGAAAAGCAGCAAGGTGCGCTGGAGAACATGAAGCGGGGAGTGGAAAAGTGGATAAGATAAACCAGAAAATTGAGGAAGCCATCTGCATCGGGCCGATGAACACCATGGCCGAGCGGGTGAAGATGATAACCGCCACTGTGCTTTTCCTCGATGGTCTATCTCCGATTGAAGTCCACACCATGATGGACCAGTACCGCACAGAAATGAAGAGCATCATCGCCAACCCTCTGAGTAAATTGAATGAGGAACAGATGACTAAAGGTCTAGCGTTCATGCGCGCGTGGGACGAGTGGGCGGCCAGGGTAGATGTAGAACGCAAGTTCCGCGGAAATGCTTTGGTGTTCCTCCTCGTGCTGCCTTGGTATCTGTGGTACAGCCGGGGCACCGATAAAGTATTCTTGAAATTGAACCAGGCGCAGGAAGCTTGGAATGATTGTATGCGTGTGCGCCGCTCCCAGACTTTCCGAAATTAAAAGCCTGGAGTATTGCACGCCCCGTCGCACCTGCTACACTTTTATGTGAGGCCGGTCGCGCGCACGGCTGTTCCGAGGTTTAGAACCACGGATGGGTCGAGGCTTAGGGGACGCAGGCTAGAAATCTGCGTGCCTCACTTTATTTTCTGCGCTGGAGTTCAAGGATGAATGAAGCAGCACAGGTTATCGCGCTATTCTGTTTACTCACGCTAGGCGGCTGCGCAACGGATGCGAAACGCGAGCGCCTACAAAAAGAAAACCCAGATTGTGAAGTGTCTGCAGACTATGAGTTGAAGTGCCCATTGCCGTGGGCCAAGACTGAGAAGGAAATTGAAGCGGAGACAGATGCGTTGCTTAAAGCTTCGCCGCCTTCCGTAAAATCCTCCAAACAGTTAAAGGCAAAGGATCGGCGTTCCGACAAATATCCGCAGCGGCGGTCGCCAAAATCTCCTGGTCGAACTGCGCCAAAACCATCACGTCCCGATCTTTCCGATCATCACATTGCTCCGGCGGGGAACCAACATGGTATTTCCGACAGCTGGCTGGCCTATCTTCGTACACACGACAGCGGTTGTTATCCCCCAGAAACACACAACGAGTCAGTTCTTTCGGTGCCCGCCAGTAGTCCAACTCGGAACCCTTGAACTGGGCCTGCGCCTCCAGGCGTGACATATCAATCGGCACCCTCCCAGAGCTCACGTGCTCCGCCAATATCTCACCTTCATCCTCTGACAGCAGGACCGTCGTGTGGCAGCAGTGCGCACACCCAGCTTTGCAACTCGCCTTGTCCCAGAACTGCGGGCTTTCCTTCTTGGATTCTGCCAGCATTTCGTCAATCGCGCGAAACACAGCACGGGCGCGCATCGGGCCGCGTGGCACCTTCTGGATTTCCTTCTTGTAGAACTCAATTTGCTCCGCCATCTGATTGATAAAATGGTTGGCGGCTATGGGATCGTTGTGCAGTTGTTCCAGGCGCTGGTCAATCAAGCCCTTCAGTCCTGTGGTGAAGAAGTACATTATGCCGTCTTTCATGTTCCCGTCCCATCAAGCAGAGTGAATCCTGCATAGCCATCTTTCTCGCACTGTTCGACAATTGATTTCAGATAGGCCCGTGTCAGATCTTCGTCTTTGGATTTGCAGCGAACCAGCAGCGCCTGTTCGTGTTGTGCGAAACTTAGTTGGCATCCCTGCATTCCACAGCTCGGCCTTTTCAGTTTCTTCTCCAGCGACTCGATAGCCTCTTTGCCTAGCTGGCCGCTGTGGTGTTGCGCCTCTTCAATGTGGCGCGGAGTAATGCAGAACGGGTGCGGCACGCCAATGGTGTCAACCACCTCGAAGAACTCTGTCTTGGGATAGTGGGCTAATTTATTTTCATTGCTCATCTGTTGTCCTTTCAGGAACTACGCGGGTTTTCTTGGTTACAGGCAAATGCTCCGGCCCCTTCTCATGTTCGCGCACGTAGGTGAAACCGGACACCACGTACTCGTCGGCGCGATTCTTTCCGATGCCTGCAATCTTTCGCCAGTGGCCGCGCACGCTGAAGCGGTGACTGAAGTCAACGCCATCACGCTCGGCTTGTTTCTTGGCTTCCGCGCTCATCTGCTTTGGGAACACCATCACGACTTTCTTTATCTTGTGCAGAATCTTTTCCCCGGTCGCAGGGTCTTTGAACTTCACGCGCGAAGAAGTTTTCATGGTGCCCGTGGTGGCATCCTTGGAAAATGGTTGTAGCCAGATGCTGATCGTGTGCCAGATCTCATGATTCTGTAGCTGTGTCGCGTGGCCGAATCGGTAGCGGTGTAGCGTGGGATCATCATCGTCGCGCATGATGAACGCGAACAGGTACTCGTGCGGCGCCGTCTCGTGCAGGAACATCCCATAGATAACACGCCCGTCGTGGCGGTCCTTGATTCCGCTGAACCTGCCACTGCCTGGCTCTGCAAACTGAAACCAACAAGTTTGGAATGGCGGGGCTACGTCCAGATCCAACGTCTTTTTAGGATTAGGGTTAGGCACGCCCGTCGCTGTAAAATCCAATACGGCGGTATTCTCTGGGTTAGAATCTTTCGCCATAGGAAAGATCGCACCCATGGAAAGTACAAACAGGTGACAGTTCGGAATGTGCTCCAGCATTTGATCTTTCAGCCAGCTGTTATCCGCCGAGTGAATCTTCATCGGATCACTGCCGCCCACGCCGAAAGTTCCGCCGTAGTTGAAGGCGGGCTTGTTCACCAGGGCAGCTACCAGTTCCTCAAATAGTTTCATGCGATCTTTCCTTTCAACTCAGCGATGGCCGCAGTCAGGCTCGCTATCCTGCGGTCAGTCTCATCGTCCACACTGCGAATGCCGCAGGGCCAAGTGTTCCGAAGAACGTGCAGGCGGCACTCCCATTGGTGAAGGATGGCGAGAATAGAATTAGTTCTTTCTAAGCGCATTTAAGGTTCTCCTGCTTGGGAATGCTTCCCTTATTTGTTTTCTCAACCCAGCATCAGATAGTTTATTCAGCCCGGCGGAGACCCGTGCGGCGTCAACTAATAATCTAAAAGAGCCTCTTCCTAAGTTCTTTGTGCGCAGGCATCTGGCATCGTGCTTGCCCGTAAGGAATTCCTCTACAGGCATTTCACATAATGAAGCCCAGGTCTCTTCGCGCCGCCAATCTGCGGCTGCCAAGGCGTTCCTAGTTCTTGTTGTTAGGGGCAAGTCTTTAAGTTTCACTCATCACCTCGCAGCCGCATCCCAACAGGGAAGCGCGGAACGCCAGCACTCGTGTAGTTCTGGAATTTCACAGTCAGCAGTTTGCCTACCCACAGCTTCGGGTTTTCCCAAGCCTTCTTCAGTGCATCAGTGTTGCCAGCCATCTTTGCATTGAACTCGCGTCCGTCTGGCAGTGCACAGACACAGGCGCCAGCGTGGCCCATTAGTTTCCCGCGACCTTCTTCGAGGCGGAGGATTTTGAACTCGGCATCTTGAAAATCCTTTAATTTCAGCAGCTGCTTCGAGCGTTTGTTCTCGTAGCCCATGCCCAGCGCGCGAACCATGGCGCCTTCGTAGCCATCCTTCTGGAAAGTCTCGTAGTGTTTCATCACCTCGGCTTCGGTTTCCGCGAAGTGGGTGTCCACTAGGTGCACGTGCTTTCCGCCGAACAGCACAACGTCGGCCAACATACCCAGGCGTTCCTTGAATCCGGCATCCGAAACGATGTCGTACACGTGGTACTCAATGAACTTCGGGCAATCCGGGTGAGGTTCTTTTTGGCGAACCATGCTGGAAATTTTCTCAAAATCTGATTTCAATTTGTGGTTGTACAACTCGCCGTCGATCACGCAGCTGCGAAGTTTCATTTTCTTCACCATGGCGGCCACTGCCTCTTCGATGTGAGGGACAGCGGTGTAGCGTTTGCGCGTGCGGGTCCACAGCGTGACCTCGCCATCCTCGTCAATCACAGCCACGCAACGATGGCCGTCGAGTTTCGGCTGCACAGCGACCGGGTAGGAAAGTTTCTCGGCGCAATCCTCGTACACCTTGGCCAGCATCGGGATAACGCCGCCTTCAATGATTGCGTCTGTGGCACCCTTGGCGGCACCCAGTGCGGTTTCAACGTAGCCTCTCTTCTTCTGGCGCAGCCACTTGGCTTCGGCCTCAAGCATGGCCTGTTGCGCGGGCGTGGTTTCATTCGAGCGCCCGGCGTTCTTGCCTTCCTTCACCACGTCGTCGACGGACTGCTGCTTGCCGTCCACCTGCCCGTGAGTGGTTGTGATTTTGTTGCCGTTCACTTCGATCTGCCAAAGTTGGATGGCGCCCGTCGATGTTTTCTTGAATAGGGGTAGGAACTTCTTCTTCATGTTATCTCCTTTGGGTTTATGCAATCTGATCTAGTTCTATGAATGCCAGGTAGTCCTTCGCGCGGGTGACTGCCACGTAGCGAAGATTGTTTTCTTGGTCCTGCTGCCATTCTTGTTTCGCCTTCTTCAGCGTGTAGTTGGAGTTCAGCCAGAACACACGATTGGCCTCTAGGCCTTTCGCTTTGTGAATGGTAGATAACCGCACCACACCGCGCGCGTCTTCTGTGAACAGCGCCTCGATCTCTGCGATCAATCCGTCCACTGTGCCAGTGCCGGACATTTGGATAATGGTAGACAGCATCTCTTCCTTCTCGTTCAGGTCAGTGAGATCCGCCTCCGGGTCCTTCGCTAGTTTCTTTTCGCAGGCTAGCTTGTGCCAATCCTTGACGGCCGTCGCCAGCTGCGGGAGCGAATCGCATTTGAGGCCACGGATGAGAGAGACCAGCCCGGCGCCTATGTCGCGACCGATGATCTTGCACTGAACCTTGGCGGCCAGTAGCCGATAGGCAAGCTTAACCACGGGAGCCTTGAAACGGCAGACCACCATATCGTTCGGAAGGAACTCTGAGAACTTCATCTTTTCCCGAAACTCAACCATGCCATCGGGCGCAGTCTCGCTCGGAAGGATATGCTTCACGTACCGCTGTGCTTCGGTCACAACCTTCTTCGGGCAGCGGTAGGAAATTGATAGTGGCAGGTGGCAGGCTGCAAACTTCGCCGCGATATTATTCAGGGCGTTCGCATCGGCACCACGGAAACCATAGATAGCTTGGTGGGGATCGCCCACAGCTACCAGGCGTCCGTTTTTCGCGAGCGCCTTTTCGATCATGGCCAGCTGTATTCCTGAAATGTCCTGCGCTTCGTCCACGAAGAGCCAGTCGCTCTTTGGCATGGCGAAGTTGAACACCACAGGCAGATAGATCATGTCGTCGAAATCAATCGTCTTCGTGTCTGCTAGGCTAGCGCGCAGAATCCGGCGGGTGCCAGCGACCAAGTATTCCTCGGGCGGCTGTTCAATTCCGGCGTGGCGCAGGTGTTCGCCCAACTCCCCGTCGTCCAGAATCTCGAAGTGTGCCATCAGCTTCAGCCAGGTTTCCATCGTGTCAGGCAGTAGGCCGAGGGCATCCGTGTCCTCCGGCGCTATCCCGTGATTCTTGGCCAAGCCAACCATGCGCCCTAGCTTGTAGCGCATGATGCGCCAGACGCCAGTGGGGTACACAGCCTTGTCGGCCTCGATCAACTTCTTCACCTTATCGCCGTCCACCTTCACGCTGCCCAGACTTTTCCTAATGGCTTGGAACCCCAAGGAGTGAGTCGTGAGCGCCTGCGCGTGGCGCGGGATTCGGGACTGTAGTTCGGTGGCTATAGATTTATTGAACGCCAGGAAGGTGACTTTCTGATCGGTGGGGATGCGCTTCAGCGCCTCCACTATCGTAGTCGTCTTCCCGCTGCCAGCTACGGCAACGACTATGGCGCTGCCCTTTCCAGCGGTGACGAAATCGAACACCGCTTGCTGGAACGTACTGGGTTTGAAACTCATCGCATACCTCGCAGGAAGCTCTGACAATCTTCCTTGTCAGATTCGTAGATTAGTTTTCCATCGGCGCCGTAAACCCCGTAGGATTCGGCGCCCTTGATTTTGCGTACAGTGGCCTTCTTAGTTTTCTTCTTCATTAGGCGCCCTTGCCTGTGAAAGCTTCGGCGATTTCCCAGATGCCACGGTTCAGAGAGATGTCAGTGGCAGGGCTGTTCACTGCGCGCGTTGTGTACGAGCGTCGCGTGCGGCCACTGCTGCGGCCTGTGATGCCTCCGCGGATAATGTTTTCCTGCACCACGTTCAGGGTAGTCCACAAGTCGTTTCCACTGTCGGCGCCCCGGCGGGACATCAGCAAGTGGCTGGCTTCAATGGGTGCCTTGCCTGCATCCCAGCGAAGGCCCAGGGCTTGCGTGGCGAACGCTAGGCGCTCGTCGTCGTTCAATTTCAGTGTGCGCATACCTTCGACCTTGGCGGCCAAAGTTGGAATGTGGGAAATCATCTGGGCACTGGCTGCCAACACGTCTTCGGTTTTGAAACCAGTGTGGCGAATGCGGTAGTCCGCGATGTCGCCGGAACTCACAGTGAGGCCGTTGGTGCAGACAAGGCGGAAGAGGCCCATCATCAGGCGGTAGCTGCTGCTGGCGTTGTGCGAGTTCGTGAGCACCAGTTCGGGAATACTATCGCCCACCTCTTTCAAGGCTTTGGCGGAATCGTCCCGGCGGAAGCGCACCACGTGTTTCATGAAATCCTTGCCGTCTGGATTTTTCGCCCGGCCCTGGCCAGCTGCCACGGGGAACCAGCCTTCCTTCTGCAGAAGATCGAGAACGCTAGTAGTCGGGATGAAGGTGTACTTCTCCGAAACTCCGGCCTTCGGCGCCTGCGCGAAGATGCTAGGCACCTTCTGGCGAAGGGCGTCCACAGTGATAGGGGTGTTAGAACGAATCATGGTTTGCATAGGTACTCCTTTTATTAGTTTGGTTTCCAAGCCATCGTTTATCTATGCCTTAACTATACATAATTAAGGCTGTATAGTCAAGGCCTTATTTTGTCCCCTAAGTGCCCGTCCGACCAGGGCTTTTCCCTGCTGCCCCGCGTTCCCCGAAGTCCGGGCGGCTACTGGCCTAAAAGCGGTCTCAAAACGAAAAGGCTTGCAGCTGGGCGCCAGCTGAGTTTAGACTGGGCACTACCGGGTAATCCCAATGATTTTCTGAGGAGGAAACATGAGAACAATCACAATGCTAATTGCCTGCGTTTTCGCGATGGCCTTTGCCACGACGAGCGCCCACGCCGCACAAACCCCGACGAGCGCAGATCACTTTGAGGGAGGCCAAAATCTTTCCAAAGGAAATGTGAAAGGTTCAGATAAACATCTGGCCCAGGTACTCCAAGACAAGTTGGACTACTCGAATTTAGTTGTATTGACGAGCGCCGCAGGCGCAGGCGGAGCCGCAAGCGCCGCACTGACTGTGACTGGATTGAAAACTACCGATGTGATTTTGTCCGTGGTGCAGAAGACCAAAGGCGCCAACAATCTACCACTACTCGGTTGGACCACCGTCGCCGCCAACGCGCTCACTGTGCAGTGGTCAGCCGATCCCGGCGCCGGAACAGTTATCGTCGTAACAGTTAAACGTCCCTAGCACGCCCCTCCCTTAGATTGTGGCGTGCTGGCTAACAAGCTCAAGTACGCCATTCAATCGCAAAGTCTGACGAATACAATCAGCGATAGCGTTATGGCGGGGAAGGTTCCCATGCGCCATGATCTTCGCATCCACGCGATCAAACAATTCGCCAGAAGAAATTCCCAAGTAGTTCTCAGCAAACTGAAACACGCTCTGGATATCGTAGCTCCGGTGATGATAGTCGCCGCTGTCTACATCGCGACCTCCGACGACGGGAACTTTCCTGGGCGGCACGAGAAATCCGTGGCGTACCATCAGAGGAATATCCAACCCCCCAAGATTCCAACCCATCATTATGGGCCGCTCTGTTTCCCCACACAGGTGGAAGAAGTTCAGAATCTGAGATCTGATTTCCGCAGGCGAGGGTTGTTGAATACTGCGGCATTTGTCGTAGATGGGGAGCAAGTGTTCTTTGTCGAAGGCGCTAGTGGGGAGCCGTTTGGTAGGTACAAAGATTTCTAGCTGCTGGCCGGTCTGGTAGCGGGAGCCGTCGAAGGTCACCTGCACCAGGCCTATCTGAAGGATGTCATCGCTGCGCAGGTCAGTGCCTGTAGTTTCAACGTCGATGTGAATGTACTTCAGAGCCATTTCACTTTTCCATTGACGGAAAGCTCTGCTGCTTTGGCGTGGACCGCCTGCACTTCGCGCGCCCAAAATTCAAGCTGATCGTTCAGGCCACGATTTAATTCTATCGCTAGATCAAAGAACTCACCGCCTGGGAAACCATCGCGCTTGTTCACCACAACGGCCGTCAGCATAACGCCGAAACGTGTGTTGGTGTCCTCGGTGATCTCGCCCAGCATAGCCCAGAAAGTTGGATCGCTGGGCTGCTTGCCTACGATCTCGCTGACTTGGTTGTACTGAACCAGTCCCTGGCTGGCGGCCACTGCCCAAAGGCGATCCGCGAGTTGGTCTACTGGAAATTCGCTGTAGTGGCTGGGTGCTTTCATAGGACTCCTATAAGCTGTCGACGTAATAGTTGTCGTCTTTTGGTTTGGGGCCGTTGACTTTGTGTAGGATAAGAAGGTCCCGCATCAACGTGTAACTTCGGATTTTAGTAACTTCGGATAGGCGGTGCAGGAATACTATGCTCACGTTGACGTACTTGCCTTTTAGAAGTTGGTGAATGAACCCCATGCTGACATCACAGTGAAATGCCAGCTGCTGCTGGGTTATCTTTCCTTTGCGCATCCACCTTTGTAGGCGGACGAATTCTCGTAGTTTTGGTTTAGCGTTCTTCTTCATTGAGTTCCTTATTGTGTTCAGTACAATTGAACAACTCCTCCGAGACGGCGTCTATGTCTAGGCCTGTGGCTTCCGATATCCGGCGCAGAAGTGAGTTGGCTATGTCTGTGCCTTTGCCGTGTAGTAGCTTGTGCATGAAGGGCAGTCCTACCCCGCAGGCTCTGGCGAAGGCTTCCTGACTCATGTCGTTTTGCTTCACCCAGTTCAGCAGTATGTTTGGTTTCATTCGTTCCATCTTGTTACTCCCTTATGCAGCATTTAGTATTCATACTAGACTACGCATCCTATTCCTGTCACGCGCATTTCAATTCCTTCCGCAGGATTCTGCGAATAGTGGCCGCGTGTACCTTCAACATCTGCGCAATCTCCGCAGGCTCTTTCCCTGTGGCCGATAGTCGTTCGATTTCTGCGCGCGGAATCTGGCGCGGGCGGCTTATCGTTTTCCCCGCTGCGCGAGCCGCTGCCATCCCGGCCTTCACTCTCATGCCGATGTGGGCGCTCTCCAGTTCCGCTATGGCTGCGAGGATCGTGAACACTGCCTTACCCATGGGTGCCGTGGTGTCCATCTGCTGCTTGAGGGATACGAAGCCCACGCCCAACCTCTGGAATTCCTCCAGTGCTGCGATCATGGATAGGGCTTTCCGTCCCAACCGATCGAAGGCCCACACGACTACAACTTCTACGCGTCCCGCTTTCACGTCTTCCCACATTCGGTCCAACTCCGGGCGGCGATCTTTCCGGCCCGACACGCCGTGGTCAATGTATTCCGTGATTTCCCAGTCGCGGGCCTGGCAGTAGGCGCGGAGCTCGCGCATCTGCAGGTCAGTGTTCTGGTCATCGGTGCTCACTCGTGCATAGACTGCGGCCTTCATACTTGCATCCAATTCTGGGCCGCCACTGCGCCTTCGCGCTGGGCTTCCTGTTCTGCGGTTTCCAGTGGCAAATCCACCAGTCGATCAATTGTTTTCACAGCTATATTCAGGGCTGGCTTTGTAGGCTCTTGGTCGGCAGTGTCCCGCCAACCCATCAGCCAGTGTTTCCACAGGCGAATGCGTCTTATCTTAACTTCTTCGGCCAGGCGGCTATCGGGTTGTAGTTCGGGAAGGGCGTACTTGTACTGCGAGTCCAGGGCGCCTTCTGTGGCTTGGAATCCTAGGCGCGTGCAGGCGTCCATCATTTGGTACACCAGGATGTCGCCAATCATTTCAGGTTGGCCCACCACAGAGTGGCGGCCTTGGCTATCAATCATGCGGGTGCCAGCGGTGTAGCGTGGTTTCACTTGCGACCTCCGATTCGTAGTACAGGGCCGCCATTGCTGGTTGTAGTGATGCCACGTGTGATGCGTAGCTTGCGACCTTCCTCGTGGCCAGCTGCCATGGCTGCGCTGTTGTTCAATTTCGGCGGAGTCATCCCGCCAGTGCTCAAGCGTGGGTAGACATTGGCAACAAATTTTCCCAGTGCCGGATCTTCCACCAGTACGAGGGCGCGGGAAGTTTCAACTTTGCGCTTGCTCTCTGTCAGCTGTTCCTCTAGGCCCAGTGCCAGGCCTGCATAGTAGGACTGCTTCGCGTTCTCCGGCAGGTGGTTGGCGTTCTTGTACTGGCGCCATAGCTCAGGGAATTTAAGATTCAAGAAGTCGTGCACGTACTGGGCGATCTCCACGTTTGTCTTCGTGCCCAGAAAGAAGAACGACACAGGTCCGCCGCGTTGGGTACGGCTGCGCACCACGCGCACAAAGAAGAATTTCTGCAACAGAATCAGAATGAACTTCTGCTGAGTCGTGCGCTTGGCGGCTGTGTAGCCTTCATGCTTTACGTACTCATCGCCCGTTTCCTGTCCTGCGGCCTTCACGGCCTGCATATCAAGGTTGTGTTCCAACAGAAGGGCGTGGGCCTTTTCGGCAGCGGAACGCGCCTCGTGTTCGTTGGCGTTGCCGCCTGCCAGGTCCAGAAGTTTCCGGATCAGTCGGATAACCTTGTCTTGCTTTTCGGTACTCATGCGTTCTCCTTAGTTTCAAGTTTGGCAGCAGGGACAAACAGTGTGCTATTGCAAGTCTCGCCTTTGGCCGTCGTGCCCTGGCATTCCCAGTAGGCGCCGCCCATGCGGTCCTCGGTCTGCCAACGTACGCGGGCGGCCTTATCGGTAGGCAAGGCCTGGTATTCTTTTCCGCAGCAGTTACAGGTTTTCGGGAATGCTAGTTTCACGGGTTACCGCCTGTTGTCTTGGACAATTGTTAGCTGGAACGTGAAGCTTTCGCCCGCGCCGTTCTTGAACGTGATAACTACGCCCTTATTCATGGTGAGAATCCCGGCGTCTTCAAAGGACCGGCAGCGGTCAATCGTCAAGTCGTCGATGCCTGTGTGCTGTGCCAGGGCTTGTTCAAATTCGCTATCGTGGGAAGCTTCGCAGAGCGCGGTTTCCAGAACCGTCTCGTCAATCTCGCCGCACGTGCAGTCGCACAGCAATTCATCGCAGTCTTCGCATTCTTCTTCGGCATCTGCCTGGGCGGCCAGTTCGCCTTCTTCACCGGGAGTCAGTTCTTCGCGGTAGGCCACTGCCGGGGCATTGATAGATTCCATCACTTGCAGGTGTTCTTCGTGGGTACACGCTACGGCTAAGTCTTTGCGCAACACCAGCTTCAGGTCTGCACCGATCCAGTGCTTGAATTTTCCAATGGCGCCGGGTGCCTGAACTTCTATGCGGTAAACTTGTTTCACTTAAAACCTCCTGGTTTGTTAGTTAGTGGGGGACCTGCGGGAATACTAGGGTTAGGAAACTCTGCGGCCCTGTGCGCGCACCTCTGCAATGCGGGCGTTGTAGGCCTCTTCAGTCTCAAAACTTTCCAAAGACATAGAGCCGTACACGCAGTTTTCTTTCGCGCGGGCATCCTTCTTAGTCAGCTGGCCATAGGCCACATGGTAAGGCTGTGCGAACTGCGGGTTGTAGCGGCATCCTAGGTAGTACAGTTTTACGCGTTTCATCTTAAACCTCCTGGGTTTCTAAACCTTATGCCTTAACTATACAGCTTTAAGGCTGTATAGTCAAGCCTAAAGCGTAGGGTGCGAAAGTCCTTGAAATGCCCGAGGTTTTGGGGAAGACTGGGGTAGTAGGGGCTTGTCCTATATTATGCACTGCCCCGCCAGGTGTCTCAGATTGATGCGGGCGGCGACCTTTCACCGGGTGTGCATGGCCCCTACCGGATAACTACGGGGGAAACTATGAGCCTAAAACAGTGGCTACAGGACAACGGGGAAACCTACGAGAAATTCGCGGAGCGCCTGCATATCAGCGTGCCTTTTCTGTGCAACATCCTGAGTGGGAAGCAAGCCAACATTAAGATCGACCTGCTGCTGAGAATGTCTAAGCTGACGAAGTTTGACTGTGGCGAACTGGCCGAAGAGTTGATGAAGAAGTACAACGACTACCACGTGCAACAACTCCAACTTCAGGAAGACAAGAACAAGGAGCCGCTGTGAAGGGTGCGCCATCGAGCGCGGCCATCCAGCTGGAAGAGGTTGTAAAGTCAGCCCAGTTCAGTGACGTGATGGTGTCGCGCTACTTCGAGGAAATCGACGACCGCAATCTGTTAGAACAGACGCAGGCCGTGGTGAATGAATACCGCTCGAGTATTCGTCGCGCCGTGATCGAAGAGAATCGCATCGATGTTTTAGAAACCGAAGTGCTGGGCTACGAGCTTCAGCCGTTCCACGAAGAAATGCTGATGGCGCAGGAAGCTCCCGTGAAGGTGGGGGAATACTCGTGGGCCATGATCCTCGGCTATCGCGGTAGCGGAAAGTCGACGACCAGCACAGTGGGCCGCGTGATCTACGAGATTCTGCGGAACCCAGACATCCGAATCCTCGTGTGCTCGAACACTGGCCTCCAAGCGGAGGTCTTCCTTCGAGAGATCAAGGCACACTTTGAGAACAACCAACGCCTGATTGAAATTTTTGGAAACTGGAAAGGCGATAAGTGGGACAGCAAAGAGATCACCGTCAACGCCCGCCGCGCTGTACTTCGGGAATCCACTGTTACCTGCATCGGCGTGGGCGGCGCCACTGCTTCCCGCCACTATGATTTAGTTATCGCGGATGACTTAGTGGATGAAGAGAATAGCCGCACGGCCATGCAACGAGAAAAGCTGCGCATCTGGTTTTTCAAGTCCCTGCTGCCGACACTGATCGAAGGCGGACGCATCTTCATCTCCGGCACGCTGTGGAATCCGAACGACCTGCACAACTACATTATTAAGAACACGCCGGGCCTAAAACCCTGCATCGTGAAAGCCTTGGACGACACGCGACCGGGCGGCACTCCCTGGCCAGAGAAGGCAGGCGTAGAACATTTTCTAGCACTGCGCCGAACTATGGGTGTGCCCGAGTTTGAATCGCAATACCAGATGAACACTAGCGCGATGGAAGGGAAAATCTTCGCCTACGAAATGTTCCATTGGTATGAGAAACTTCCCGAAGGCGAACTGCGCTACTACCAGGGCGTGGATTTAGCGATCAGTCAAACTACTGCCGCCGACTTTTTCGCGCACGCCACTATCGCCGTGTGCCCTACGACCAACAAGAAGTACGTGGTTGAGGTTTTCCAAACCAAGGCCACCTTCCACAAACAGACGGACATAATTCGCCAGAAGTTCTACCAGTACGATCCGATCATTGTTGGCATTGAATCCAATGCCTACCAGGCCGCACAGATCCAGAACATTAAGCAAGATGACAATGAAGTGCGCGTGCGTGCCATGAATACCCATAAAGACAAAACCACTAGAGGGATGAAGCTGGCGGCCCGCTGCCAGGCTGCTGAGATTTATTTCAGCAAAGACCAAGTGGAATTGATTGAACAGATGCTTAAGCTACCAGACGGGGACCACGACGATTTGTTCGATGCCGTGGACCTAGCGATAACCATCGCCACCGTTGGTGTGCGGAAGAAACGAAGCCGCGAAATCGGCCTCATATAGGAGAGATGAATGAGAAAAGCAAAGCCAAACGTAGCCGTTGAAAAGTCCGAAGGACGTAACCGCGCGGCCATGAACGCAACAATCATCGGCCCTAAAGATTCCATGATAAAGAAGGCTGCCACCGATCCGTCGGAAACCGCAGCCATGCCGAATGATGGCCGTGCTGGAATCCTCTCAAAGGAACGAATCATTGAACCGCCATACGACAAGCTCGTGTTGGCTCAGCTATCAGAGAACAACACAGAACTGGGCCAGTGTGTGGCCGCCATGGAAGTCAACATTGAAGGCTTCGGCGGGCGGCTCGTGCAAGCCAAGATGTCTGAGGAGCTGAAGGAAAAGCTGAAGGAAAAGATTGAAGCCGAGCGCAAGCAGATTCGCACGCTACTTCTTTCCGTCAATCCAGATATGGACTTGACCGCGTTGTGCAGACGCAAGCGCGTGGATCAAGAGATGACTGGTGAGGCCTATTGGGAACTGGTCCCACAGCGCGGCGATGCTACGAAGATCGGTGCCATCAATCACATCGAATCTCACACCATAGTTCTCACTCCCCAGGATGAGAAGTTCGTCGAGATCACGAAAAGAATCTTAGACGTAGAGACTGGCGAGACCATTGAGAAGAAACACTTAAAGCGTTTCCGCCGATTCATTCAGCGCCGAAACGCGAAGACAATTTATTTCAAAGAGTGGGGCGATCCTCGCATCCTGCACAAAGAGACGGGCAAGTTCTACACAGACGAAGCTACCGCCAAAGCATCCGATGATAAGTTTGATGCGAAGAAACACGCAGCTACTTCGCTGCTTCACTTTCGCTTGTACAGCCCGCGCACGCCCTACGGGCTACCGCGATTTATCGGAAACCTGTTCAGCATTTTCGGCAGCCGGGCGGCAGAGGAAGTGAACTGGAATACGTTCCAAAACAACAACGTTCCTAGCATGGCCGTACTGGTCAGCGGAAACGCGATGTTGACTGAAGGCACGATCAAACGAATCGAAGAGTTCACTGAGTACGTGACCAAGCGAGATAAGAACTACTCTAAGTTCCTCGTGTTGGAGAGCGAACCAGCCACTGAAGGTTTGACCAACAGTGGAACCGCGAAGGTTGAAATTATCCCGCTGGCGAACGTGCAGCACAAAGATCAATTGTTCCAAGAGTACGACAAAAATAACTCTGATAAGGTTCGCCGCAGTTTCCGATTGCCGCCTATCTTCGTTGGGAAATCCGACGACTACACGCGCGCCACTGCGGAAAGCAGCAGGAAGCTGGCCGACGAACAAGTGTTCGGACCTGAGCGCCAGGAGACGGATCGCAAGATCACTGACCTGTTCCGCGATATGGGCTGGGTTTACTGGGAATACAAATCCTTCGGCCCGAACGTAACCGACGACACTGACTTAGTTTCTATCTTGAATGGCACCGAGAAAACCGGAGCCTTGACGCCGAACCTGGCGCGAGAAGTATTGAGCGATATTCTGAACAAAGACCTGCCTCCCTATAAGAAAGAAGTCGTGGGCTTCGATCCAGATATCCCGTTCTCTCTGACCATGGCGGAAGCCGTGAAGGGAATCGGCGCACTGGGCGGCAATCCTTCGACGGGTGCCTTGGCGCCTAACCAAGGACAAGTGCCTGCCGCACAACCGGTAGATCCTAATGCGCCTCCCGCACCTGCGGGCACGCCTGCGCCCGCGCCTGTAAACGGCGACCCGCTGGCGGCCCAGACACAGCAGGCTGTCCAAGCTGGCATGGTTCTGAACGGCGCGCAGATGCAGGCCGTGGTGCAAATGGTGACGGATGTAGCCACTGGGCAGATCCCGTTTGATTCGGCCATCAGCGTACTGGTTATCGGATTGGGCATGAGTCAAGACACGGCCAACAAAATCTTGCAGCCAGCCGTCGGGTTCAAGCCGGAGCCATTGGCAGAAGATCGCCCGCCACAACAAAATATCCAGCAGCGTTTGGCACTGAAGAAATCTAATCCTACCGCGCACGACATTGAAATCGTGAAGCAGTGGGAAGACCGCCTAGGCGACTACGCCAAAGGAAGGGTGCCAGCAGATGCTTAATTTCGCAGAGATTGAATTACTCAAAACCTCCATCTGGCTAGAGAAGGCCACGAAGGAAGAACGGGCACAGGCTAAGTTCCGCGAGTCTGTCACCCGTATGCTGACGAAGGAATGGGATGCGCACGCGAAGCGCGCCCTGACGGCCGGACTTGCCGCCTTCGATGGAAAGACTACGAAGCGCCAGGCAGCCGAGATCATCGCTGCCGTGGAAAGCGAACTCAAAGGGTTCGGCGATAAGAGTTTGCCTACAGTGGAAAAGCAGACCGAGGCGCTATACGAAGCCCAGGTTTCAATGTTCCTAAGCAAGTTCGGACTGAAGGTGCAGAAGGCTACAGCCACTGGGCCACGTGCCTCGCTCGCAGTCAACTTCACACAGAAGGACAAAGACGCAATTAAGATGCTGAACAGCTTCACGAACATCAGTGCCGGGCGGCTATTCCCCGAGCAAGTGATGGGCAAGGTAGCTGAAGTGACCAGCATGATCGTTCTGGAAGAGGGGCAGTCTACAGAGGTAGCTGCTGCCGAATTGGAAAAGCGCCTGGCGGAAGAACTGACGGGAGCACTGGGCCTGGATGTAGGCTCACTTATTCCCGATGCTTTCGCCACAAACCCGGAAGCCTACTTCGAGGTGTTGGCCAACAACGCCGCCGTGATGGGACAGAACTCTGGGCGACTGATTGGAATGGAAGATGCCGGAGTGAAGTTTTATCGCGTGGCCGCAGTACGCGATGAACGCACGTCGGAGATTTGCAAGAACATGGATGGCAGGGTGATTGAGGTGAAGTCAGGAATGGGGATGCTGAATCAAATGCTTGATTTAAGTAGCCCTACTGCGCTGGCGGAATTGTTTCCGTGGGATAGTGCTCGCGGAAACCTAGGACCGAACACTCTTGAAAACAACAATAAGCTAGCGACAGGCGGCCTCGGGTTTCCCCCGTACCATGGGAACTGCCGAACAACTGTCGTACCGGAAATGTAGGAGGATAAGATGGCACGCAAAAAGAAAATTTCTAAGCAGGGACACGTGGGCGAAGGTGGGGCACACCAACACCAGGCGGATCCAATGGATACCACGCGCACCCAGTTTGACGGCGCCCACTCTCATTGGTTTCTAATCAATGGGCACCTACTGAAAACCGAGATGGATGGCCACCACTGGCACCCGCTAGATAAGGGCGCCACTGGGAAAGAACAACCCGCGCACGCGCACGGGATCTACATTGGGGAGGACCTGATGGAAGCTCGTTCGGGCACGCCCCACGAGCACGCGCTACTCGCTGGCGGCGTCACTCCGACAGACGGGCCACACCGCCACGATCTGGAACTGCTGGATGGAACCGTTATCACCAGTCTGTTGCCGGAAGATCTGATGGATGTCCAGGTTCGCAAGAAAATGGAGATCGACATTCAGGCCATCGTGCTTTCCAAGGACCGCTTCCTCACGTTCGAGCGTGCGGCGGCCTGGATCGACGAACACGAGTTCAACGAGGACAATTTTGTCGAGCACGAAAAAGAATTTATTTTTATTCAATCCCCCCGCGATGAGTTCGAGGAAAGCAGCCTGAAAACTATGGAACTGCTGGACGGAGTACGCGCTATCGTGGGCATAGAGAAAGAAGAAGAGGACGAGGCGAAACCTATCCCAGAACAGGCCGACCAAGAAGAGGCTGCGTTTGATAGCCTTCAGGCGCTGCTAGTTTCGGAGAGCCCGATCCTGACAGAGGCACAGATCGAACAGCTTTCCGATTTGCGCGACGACTTGAAACAAACCTTGGCCATGATTAAGGAAGCCGCCTTCACAGCACTTCCTTTGGTGATGACGGCCATTGAGCGTGTGGCCTCCGCGGATATGCAGGCCATGGTAGCGTTGCTTGATCGGGCGGCTGGGAATGCGCAGGCCGTACAGTCTGTACTCGAGAAGATCGCGCTGCCGGATGTGGAGATCGTGCAGGAAGCGCACGTGAGCGAGTTGGTTGAAAAGGCTGCGGGGATGTGTGCCGAAATGGCAGATGTTTTCGAGGACACCAGTTTTGAACGACTCCAGCTGCTATTAAAGTCTTGTGCCCTTACCTTTAATAAGGCAGCCGCCAAAGTATGGGAGGAACCCCAGGTAGCGAAGGAAGAACCTGCTGCCCCGGCACCCGCACCAGAAGTGAAGAAGAACCTGGCGCCTACTAAAGAGATGACCCGGGTTGAAAAGCAGGCCGCACTACAGGAACGCGCGAGAGAGTTCGAGATTGAAGTCACCACTGATGCCAGTCTCATGTTCCCCGCAGGATTCACCACGGATCTGAATAAGTTCGGTGACCCGGTGAACCTTAAGTTCCCGTGCGACACCGAGGAGAACGCGAAGAAATCCCGCAAGCGTTTCAAGAAATTCGCAGACGAAGTGTACAAGAGCACTGACTCGAAAGCCGAAGTTCATGAACGAATCGTGCGGCTATCGCTTGCGCTGGGGATGAAAGTTGAAGTGGATCCGGATGACAATTTGGATGCGCTGCTTCCGACCAACATCCTGACCGCGAAGGTTGACCAAGGACCAGAAATTTCTTCTGAGAATCAACCTGGCAGTGCACCCGATAACACGACCGAAGAACTGGTGGACAAAACTATTTTTGTTCCCATTCGCAAGCTGGCAGGGGAGCAAAGAATCGTGTGCGGCGTGGTCCTGGAACCGGATGTAACCGACCTTCATGGCGACACTTATGATGAAGAAACTGTGCGGGAAGCCGCGTGGACTTTCATGGAAGATTTCATGCACTTAGGACTCATGCACGATGAACTGATCGACGACAAAGTTCGCATCCTTGAATCGTATTGTGCGCCGACCAACCTGGCCCTACCAACCGACACCGGAGCATTCAATATCCGCAAGGGTACGTGGCTGATGACTTGGCGAATCAAAGACGATGGTTTGTGGGATGATGTGAAGTCGGGCGCACTCACAGGGTTCAGCATCGGAGCTAAGGCCCAGGTGACCAACTTAAGAAAAGTATTGCAAAATCGGAAAGAAGACGATTCAGTAGTAGCAAGTAACACAGTTACACAATAAACTTTGGAGAACGAATGGGCAAACGCGGTGAACCAGTGTTGGTAGATGATGAGAGAAGTGCGACACGTCGCCTCTCGAACATTCGCCCACACGAAGTCAGCCTCGTGGACACTGCCGCCAATGGTAGACAGTTCCTCATCGTTAAGAGGAAAGGAGACGACATGAAGCCAAAAGACAAAAGCCTCTTTGCGAACGTGGTGAAGACAAGAAAGCCCGCCGCAGAGGAAGCTGATGGCAACGCCGCAGGAGGGACACCAGATCCCGCAGCTGCCGCAGCCCCAGCCGCAACAGAAGTTGTTGCCGAACCTACGATGATCCAAAAATTCGTAGACATCTTCAAAGGTATTAAAGCCACCGCTGAAGAAAAGAAAATCGACATCTCGAAATCCGTAGCCGATGAACAATTCATGATGTTCACCGCGATGGCAGACGCCCTCGACTGGTTGACCGACACCGTGAAAATGATCTCAGGTGACTTGAAGACTTTCGTGGAATCAGGTGGAAGCACCGGATTCATGGGCGAGCCAGTGGTTAAATCACTTGGTGGAGCCGAAGCCGCTAAAATGGTTTTAGAAGAAGGGATGACCGACGAGATGTTTGAAAAACTTCTTGTGCTGGTCAATAAGAAGGGCGCCAAGATGAAAGGTGCGAGACTCGAAAAGTTTCGTGGCTTAGTCAGCGGCCTTCAAGAACTTCTAAAAGATCTTGATGTTTCTCAGGAAGCAGTCGTGGATAAAGGTGCAGCCGCTCCGGCAGCTGAACCAGTACCTGCCGCCGCACCTGCGGGACTCAGTGCTGAAGACGTGAAAGCGTTGGCGGCTACTGAAATCAAGAAGGCGCTAGATGGACAGAAGGCAGACCACGACAAAGTCGTGAAGAGCCTGACTGATCGTTTGGCGAAAGTGGAGGCGGCCCCCGTCGCCCCTAGTGGCGAGGGAAGCAACACCACAGAAGAGCCTGCGGTGACGACAACGAACAAAAACAACCAGAAGAAAAGCATCTTTGCTGGCGTGCTCTAACGCTGGCAGGGCAAAAATAAAAGGAGAGCAATTATGACAAATAAGCAGCTGATTGAAAAAGCAATCGTTGCGACCGATGCCCTGGCAGCAGCAGGCAAGCTGAATCCAGAGCAGTCCGACAAGTTCATCGACCTAGTTGTTGATGTGACGGGACTGTCAGGCAACGTTCGTATCGCCCGTTTCCGTGCCGATGAGTATGAGATCGATAAGATCAACGTAGGTGCGCGTGTAGCACTACCTAAAGCAGAGGCTACTGCTTCCAGCGTACGTCGCGGGATCAAGACTTCAAAAGTGAAGTTGAATCCACAAAACGTAGTTGTGCCGTTTGAAATTTCAAGTGACTTCCGTCTCGAGAACATCGAAGGCGAAGCGGTCGAGGACACCATCATCCGAATGATGGCCACACAGTTAGCCAACGACTTGGAAGAGTTGTACATTGACGGTAACAAATTAGGCCCAGCCCGATTTGAAGCCGACCTTGTTGAAGGCGGATCTAGCACACAAGTTGTGAAAGACTCGTACATTGGTTTGGCTGATGGTTGGTTGAAGTTGGCGGCAGCTGCCCACGTGGTGGATGCACAAGGTGCCAACATTCAGTCGTCGATCTTCAGTAAAGCAATCAACGAGATGCCGGATAAGTGGAAACGTGTTCGCCGTAACATGAAGTTCTTCTTGTCTACGGATCACGAACAGAACTACAGACAGACGGTTTCCAGCCGCGCGACTGCCGCAGGTGACATGGCTCTGAGCACGACTCAGAACTTGACTCCATTCGGTATTGAAGCGGTTCCGTTGCCTCTCTTGAATGCCACTCCACGAGTTGTTGAGCACGCCACACTGGCAGGCACGACACCGTTCCAGTTGGCACACAAGGGCGTCAGCCAGGTTATCGTTACTCTGCAAACCCTTGCAGGCAATGCGGTCACTCCGTTTGTTGAAGGCGTGGACTACACGTTGGATGCAGCGTTGGGAACAGTTGTCCGTATCGGTGGCGGCGGGATCGCAGATCCTAGCCCGGTGAAAATCACTTACCTTACCCAAGGTCAAATGATCCTCACTGAGTACCGCAACCTTATCCTTGGAATCGGGCGCGATGTAACAATCAAGCGCGATGAAGATATCTACGCGGACACGGCCCAATACGCCATCCACGTAAAGGTCGACGTGAACATCGAAGAAGTCGATGCCGCCGTCCTGGTTAAGAATATCGGATTGGGCTAAGCCCGGACTGATAGTTGACCGATAACCCTGGAAGCGCCCGGTGAGTAAAGCCGCTGGGCATGGTACGAAACTTAATTAAGAACAGGAGACTCACATGAGTGGACTAAGAGTAGCGAGAGGCAAGTACACCGGAAACGGCAGTGCCACAGCCCGCGCAGTAGCGACAGGCTTCAAGCCTGCAAAGATCAACATCATCTCTGTTGAAGGCAAAGCAGTGTTCCAAGAGAACGCGCCCGCATTCAAAGACGTGGACGGCGCTAAGCCTGTGGCTTTGGCCGACGGATCTTTGGTAGCGGAAGAACTTCAGTTCAAGATCGCATCTTCGGATGACAGCTTGAACAAGAACAACGTGGTCTACTACTTCGAGGCCGCTGAGTAAGCGGTTTCCGGTAGAAGATTGCATAGCCATATTTGCGGAGGAACTGACAAATGGCGAGAGCAAAAGTGACACTTACAGGTAGCCTTTCTTTGTCCATCGGGACGTTGAGGCTAAAGCAGAATGAGTCCGTCATCGTAACAGATCCCCAAGTGATCGCAGCCTGCAAAGGCCAAAGCGGTGTTTCAGTGGAAGATCTAGGTGAAGTGCCAGCGAAAGCCCCAGCGAAAGCTGAAGGCAAAGCGGTGAAAGCACAAGCGGTGAACGACGAGGAGGAAGAGTCTTCAGCAGCCAAGGCTCAACTTGCCGCCCGTCGGAAGGTACGTTCCCCATCCAAGCAGGATGACTAACAACCCGAAGGGGCTGGCGGCGGAAGGAGATAAGCATGGCTAAGAAACTCGTTCTATATCAAGGCCCCACACCCGTACAGGTGGAGGGATTCCCTGATGATGCACAGAGGTCTGTGCCCGACAAGGGATCATTGCATTTGATTCCACGCCAAACGAAGGAACTCACCGAGGACGAATACGCCCACATCGCGGCCCAAAGGCCCGACATCAAGCAGAACCTTGTGTTCCTCAGAGACGTGGAAGACTAGGATAGACGGCATGATGACCTTTGCGGTCAAACTTAATTGGCCCTGTGGGGTACAAAAGGGACCGGTGAATGATGGTAACTTTGAATTTGGAGGACGGCACATCTAGGAAGTTCAACCTACAGGAACCGAGTGACCTGGCCGCCCTTAACCAACTCGGCAGAGACAGCAGACACCTAGCGCGAATCCGCGCACTTTGGATCTCCACAGATTTGCAAACAGAAACAATGCCGATTCCCAAAGGGTTTCGGCGTTTTCGCATTTGGGCTTCGCTTGTGCCGGGGAAGACTCCGGCAGATAAGCCCAAAGGGGAACGCATAGTGGTGCAGGCAGACGATATTTCTGTCACGTTCACTGCCTACTATGGACCGGTCCCCCGGATGACAAGAGTCGATGTCCAACGCACGGGCAAACTGCGTTGGTCGCCTGAACTGACAGAAGGAGGAACATAACATGGCCGGAGCAGCAGATTGGTTCTACAAGAATTTCAACGGCGGAGGCGGCACCCACGAGGGCGCGGCACCTACTGCCAACTTCCCCACGTTCAGCGCCCCACACGTGGAGCTCGAGAGCGCGGCCCAGCATCTTAAGTTCAAGGCCACTACGAACCCCGTAGACTTCAGCTTCGACGGAAAGAACGTGCACGGCACGATCCTCCCTGCTGACGGATTGGTTTCGTTTGAAGGCGTGAACAAGAGCAAGATCTGGTTCAAGGGAACAGGCACGATTCAAGTCTATGCCTGGCACGCAGGGTAACCCGTGCCGCTGACACTGACAAAGGTCGATGACCACGCATACCTAGAGGATTCCCTCGCGAACCAACAGTTCACGAGAGAGCCGACGTTAGACTGGAGTTTCCAGTGTGGCGGAATTTTATTTCAGAATGATGCGGCATTGTCCGATGTGATCTCGTACTCGTGGAATGGGAAGGACGTAGCTGGGACTATCCGTGTGACCGACGTGTGGAAGTCGTTCGACACGATTAGGAAAACCAAGGTGTGGTTGAAGACCACAGGCACTGATACTCCTTTCCGCCTGACAGTGTGGCGAGGGGAGGGGTAGATGAGTGGCGTAGGTAGTTCATCAGCAAAGCTAACGGGGGACGTGACGGTAGGGTCAGTCGGAATCATCAATGATCCGGCGGGCGCACAGGTTGACGGCTCACGTAGACTGCGCGTTCACGATGAAGCTGCTGCCACCATACTTGCCGCCATCCAAGCACAGCTCACTAGCGGTATTCTCAAGGTTGACGACGACGCCTCACAGGTGCTCCTCGCCAATATCATTTCACAACTTCAAGCAGGCGGCCTGGCTATCGGCACCGAGAATGGTGCACCGGGCGGCGTGCAGCACGTGTTCGTAAACAATTTAAGATCAATGATTACCAAGGCGCACGATGTTTCCCCTGTCATCACGTGGTTAGATATCAACAACAGGAAGAACCGTCGCGCGGACAAGATTGAATGGACTAGCCCAACATTCCCTGGAGTTACAGTGCGGAAGCAATTTGCTTACACGCTGGCGGCTGGGGAGTACGTGGCAACAACTACAGGGGTTTGGTCAATAGTTTAAGGGGAGAGCTCAATGAAGAAGTTTGCACTAATAGCCGACAACGAAGTGAAAGAGATCCGTTCTATGGAGGACGGTGTTGAGTTTGACACTGTTGAGGCCAAGCTCTGGCAAGCCATCATTGAAGTAACAGAGGTCGTCCCTGAGCCCGAGGTCGGATGGGATCTTGTGGGGACTGAATTAGTCGACCACACCCCTCCTACAAATCCAGATGAATTAGATGCCTACCAACAAACCAGCCAACGCAAGATGGGCGAGATTCTCTGCAAGAAGGCCACTGATTTAGTTGGCGCGCGGAACTTGAAACTAGCAAGAGAGCTGGTTCCAATTGATGTAGCGACCCTGGCCGGACAAATGCTCTCACTTAAAACACTAATGGAAGGCGGCGCCTTGAAAACAGTTAGGGGTCTGTGCGCCGTTATGAAAGCCGCACACCCTAACCACGCCGACATTTTACAGGGCGTGATGGACGACATAACTGCCTTCCTAATTAAGAATAACTGGAACTAGGAGAGACGATGAGAACATTACTAGCAAATCTACAAGCGGATATTTCGACCTCACTCAGCGATCTCGCAAAGACCGTGAGAGCCGGACGGGTCACACAAAAGATTGTCGACAGTCTTCAGGTCCTTTCTCCTCCTCTCACCTCTTGGGCAGACGTGTTTATCGCCTATGGTATCGGGCCGAGTAACTGTGACGTTAATCCTGCGACGGGAAGAAAGTTTGAACTACAGAATACGAATGCGGCCAACCCGACAGTTCTTGCGTTTGACTTTGATCTGCAGACAGGCCTGTGGACTTACATCGGCAAAGTCATTGTCACCATCCCCGCAGGTACTCACAGTTCTCGTGGATTCTCGTTTGACGACTCTGACCCAAACAATATCAAACTCTATTTCAACAACACCGTGACTACAGCTCTTTGCCAAGGTGGTACTTACTACACTTGGAAGGTCACACTCGCTGATTTTACTCCGTCTGGGACGACGATCTTTCTTGCAAACGACGACGATCAGAAGGGCACCTACTTCGCGCAGAACCCTGCGGAACTTGGTCGCGCTCACTTAGGAATCACGGGCGGCGGTGTGACATCGGGGCTTGATTTTGAAGTCGTAGCGAACAAGCCTAAGTTTTTTGCTATGAACGGAACTAGCTTAGCCATGCAAATTTACGCATGGGATTCATCTCTTGGCACTCCAGCAATTGACGGCAAAGTGGTCAATGGTATCGACGCTCAGACCACTCCGTTTGCGGGCACGGCACCAAATGCATACTTCAGCATGGGAGCCTCTCAAAACGGATACTCGACTCTTGCAAACACGACAGCAGCTTTCGAGGCAGTGATTCTTAAGAACGGAACGAACCCGATCCCTGCAAACTTTGTTCAGACCCTCACGACTCAGACTCAATACTATATGCGAGATCTCCAGCTCGTGGGTGGGGTTTGGTATTTTAACTTATCGACGACTGCGACAGGTGCGGCTGTAGTACCGAGTACGACTACCTCGGCTTTCACACTGATGAGAGCAAACGGGATCACGAGTAACCAGTTCTTGTTCAGAACGGCTAACATCACACCAACGCTGGCCGGAACTTTATTAACTGCGAACAGTTTTGGTGCCACGGTTCCGACCTCTGCCCCTGCGGCTCCGGCTCTTAACGGGGAGGATTGTTTAGCACTCGCGACGGGTGTCACACTTTACCTAGGCAAGGTTAGTGACCTTGCACACTTGAGCCCTACCTGGACGTCGCTCTCTGGTGTCAATCTCCTGGGGACAGCAGTCGATATTGTTACGCCAGCCGCTACCACCGCCCGACATTCAAAGACATTGGATCGCTGGATCTATGTGACCAACGTGATGAAGTTTGTCATCAAACCTCACTCGAACAATCTCATTGACCGAGTGTTCGGCTCCCTCATTACAAACTTCTACGAGGCTCAAAACCCGGCGGCGGTCCCTGCCGGATTGTCGGCACTGACTTCGATCAGCATCGCAGACGGTTGGTTGTTTATCACAAGTGGAACTACGAACGGGCAGCGTGGAGTGATCTCGTGTGACGTGAGATCGGATAGTCTTTTTGATTACAGCTATATCGTTTCTCCAGTTCTTAAGGTGCCGCCCGGATCAATCCTTCATTACATCTCAACGATTGAAGCTCTCTTCGATTACACAGATCCGATGAACTTCTTCATCAAGCATTCAACGAATCCTACAGACCCTATCTTCTCTACGAACACGGGTTGGATTCCGGTTCCCACAGCCGAAGACAATGAACCAATGGCTCTCGGTCCTTACTTTAGGATCAAGGTCAGCTACAACAATGCGACCTTCGGACTAAACACTCCGTCGCAGCTCAACGATCTCGTCATCACCTACCAACCCCCTGCTGAGATTTCAGACAAGTGGGCAGGCGATGTCGATAACACTTCTCGCGATGGAGAAACTCCGACTAAATCGGCCTTTGAAATCCTAGAGACTTATGTCGGCGCGGTTCCGGAAATGATCTACCGAGCATACGATCTGGCAGGCAACTTGGTTGTCACTGCCAGCACGGTCGCAGACGCTGCCGACTTTGAGTACAGCTCGGATGGCGGCACAGTGTGGAACCCGCTTGGAACTATTCCAAACGTGGTGGGCACACGCCTTCGCTACAACCACTCATCACCTCCGGGTGTAGTTGTGGCTAGTAGCTTGAGGGAGGCATAATGCCTAGGCAGATATTCGTCGGACAGATGGCACAGCTAACGAGTCAGGCCTGCTTGGTGGACCTGACTCCGCCTACATTCGCGGGCCTTGTATCTGCCGTGGTTCAGTCTCGTGGTCAGATAAGAGCCGCGTGGGCGGCAGCTGTAGAGGGCGTGTCCATTCCGGTGCGCTACGAAGTCTACGTTAAGGTAGGCACCGCTACAGGCTTGTTCAACTCGGCCAACATCATCGGCATAACGGACAAGCTGCAATTAGATTTTTGGCAGACACCGGACGGCGCTTTCTTGGTCAACGGCTCTACTTATTTTGTTGGCGTGCGCGTAGTGGATGCAGTGGGAAACCGCGATTCCAATACTGTCAGCGCATCGCTTGTTTCCACAGGAGTCTTCACTTCCGCGGATATCTACAAAGCAGAGGGCTCATTCGTCGTAGTCGCTGACCAGCTACAAGGTACGCTCTGGATTCTTAAGAACTCGGTTCTAGGATTGGGCGCCACACTAGGCACTGCCAGCTATCAGGTCTACGACAAGACGGGCACAGCGGTTCCGGGCATGGGCCAAACTGGAATAACAGCAGATGCCAACGGACAATTTAAGATCACACCGGTTGCCTCAGTTCTTTCCGACTTGCACGAGAACTACTTAGTCCGCGTGGACATCACCATGGATAGCGCCGTTCGCTCGGGCTACGTTCCGTTGGTAGAGCCGCCGCACGAGTACAACGTGGAGGGCGTGACTGGCCTGAATGAATCCAATCAATTCGTGGCTTCCTTCTGGGCATCTGCAGACGAACAGGTAATAACAGGCGCACGCCTTGGCACAGCCGCCTACCAGGTCTACGACCGAACAGGTGCGGCAGTGGCAGGCATGAACGAGTCGGGCATAGCAGCGGACGCGGCGGGCCTGTTCAAGATTACTCCGGTTACCTCTGGGCTGCTGGCCGATCTCACGTTCTATTCAGTTAAGGTTTCAATCACAATCGACGGCGTAGTTCGTTCGGACTTCCTCCCCATCATGGGCAAGGTACCGGCCTACGAATGTTTCGCTGCGGTTTCCGTCAATGCCCTCAACCAATTCCAAGCCACGCTACATTGCGAGGCCGATGGCAGAGTGAAGAAGGGTGCAGGCCTGGGAACAGGCAGCTATCAGATATTCGACGCCGCAGGTGTGGCAGTGGCGGGACTGAACCAGTCAGGCATCACAGCAGATGCCAATGGACGTTTCATAACCACTCCAGTCAGTGCTGTGTTGCTGACGGATTTAACTCACTACTCGATGACCATTAAGATTTTCGCCGACGGAATCGAACGCGAAAGCATCATGGGCTTCGGAAGGTTGGGTACATAGATGGCTGTGACCAAGACTCTGCTAGCTCCTAACAGATGTAGGAAGTGGGCCGTGCTCCTCGTGGATGCACGCCCTCCGTTCTACGTCAATCAGGGGCGCAAGTGGCAGATACTCTTGGGGCCGGAAAGCGCGTTCACCGCGAGCGAACAGGTGCTAAAGCTAGCAGCCGAGTTTGACCAGGACGACTTCTCTAGTCTGCGCCTGGCGGCCTACCTGTACCAACCATCCTCGGGCACTGTGAGCAATGCCGCCACTTGTGTGTTCAACATACACAAGGTGACTGCGCCGTTGTGGGTAGATGCTCCGGTGTACTCGGTCGCGGGCAGCATAACGCCTAATCAGTATTTTTTCGCAGACGTGGCCGACACTCTCATCCCGTCAATCGACATGGCGGGCGGCGATACAATCATGGTGGAAGCCGTGGTCACTCGCCTGACAGAAACGTACCGCGATAGAATCTATGTAAATCATCTTGGAATTTTTGATAGTCACTTACGGCTTAAGAACAAGGTCGCATTTTTGGATCTGACTAAGCTGGATGAATAGGGAACGACGATGAGCAAGCTACGAATTGGGTTCAGTAGGCCCCACAGCAAGAGCAAGATTTTCGCTGCACTAATCATGTGGTGGGATCGTTATCGCTTTGGCCAAGTGGTTCCTATGTCCCACGGGTACGCACGTTTCATCAGTGCATCGTGGGATAGAGATTTTATTTACCAGGCATCAGGGCACCAGACACATTTTCTAGGTGGCACTCTCTTCGGAAAGATCAATCAGATCGCGGAAGAGTACGAGCTAGAGATGGATGAAGAGGCCGTGCTACGAATCGGGCGGCTATGCGTGGATCGCGAAGGCAAGCCGTATGCACTGAAACAAGTTTTCGGCCAAGGGCTAGTGGCTCTTGCTTACATTGTTTCCTTTGGGAAGTGGGAAGCTAAGAACCCACTGGCAGATAGAGACGCGCAGGTGACTTGCATTGAAGAAATGGCCGTGCTCATAGCAGATGCTCTGGGCATTGCGGTTCCTCTTGATATGGAGACAACTTCGGTTTGGCCGTTTCGCTGCTGGCTGGTCACGCTGCCACAAGTGAAGAGGGTCGCATGAAGGTGTACTATAAGATCACGCACGTAGGTGCGGGTTTCACCACTGTTAAGTTTTGGACGAAGGATGATGCCAGTGACACCATCTCTGATCGGTTTGTTCGAGTCACTGATGAGACGTTGACAAAGTATTATGAGAACACGACGGGCAGGAAGAAATTCACTCTCGTTCGTGTCGTGTAAGGGGGAGCGATGGATAACACAGGACCGTATGTTTCGAGAGGCCAACTCATCATTGAGTTAGTCAATGCTGGCAAGGCTACGGCCACCGTCGTCACTCTGTCCGCGAAGACGCCCACAGTGGCACCCGCCGCCAGCTACACGTTCGCTCCTACCACGCCGCCCGCCGTAGTGGGCGACTGGGTTATCCAAGGTGCTATTGCCTCCAAGATCATAAGCCTGCCAGGTGCGGGACAAGTTGAGCTAGCGGACGGCACCGGGATTGACAACGGCCCCGCACAGCTAGTGAAGGGTGCGCCAGCTGATAGCGCCCTGGATTCCTACATCGCACAGGCCATGGCCTTCATCGATCGCCACACGCGCCAGTGGTTCAATGCCCGCGCAGGTGTGGTCAAGTTTCCCGGCAACAACACGCAGATCGTACAGCTGCAAGTGCCTATTATTTCTGTCTCTCAAATCCTCCTCAATGGGAACCAGCCGCCGCTTGATTTATCAAGCGCCCTTATCTTCAATGGCCGGTTCACGCCGGATGATCGCAGAAACCCACGCATTATCCTGCGCAGAGTGAACGTGGATATTTATGCACTGGAACCACGGCTGTTCTTGAAAGACCGCGTGACAGAAATCACAGGTGTGTGGGGTTTCCTAGAATCAGACGGCACTACGCCCGTACTCATTCAGCGCGCCACACTCAAGCTCGCCATTATTCGCATGATAAACACCGCAGGCAAGACCGCTGCCGAGAGCGCCAGCACAGGAGAGCGCGGACCGGTGCAGTCGGAGAAAACCGACATTCACGAAATCAGTTACTACGATCCACGCTCGAGTGCGGCCACTAGCCTGGATGCAGGCTCTGGACTTTCCGGCGACGACGAAGTGGACGACATCATAGCCAGCTACCGCAGCCCGATGATTATCGGGGGATCGTGGCCGGACACAGGGGCACGCAGCGAGAACGGAAGTTCTTTGAATGATGGAGGCTGGTAATGCAGCCGCGCCTCTTGAATCCCATCACTATCCAGATCCAGAAGACGAACAAGGTAGCGTCTCCACAGGATCACCTACGCAGGGAGCCGGTGAACAATATCGTTCGCGCCGCCTCTTTCCCGCTGCAAGCACAGGTGCAGTGGGGCGTGGGCGAAACTTCTCCAGCCAACTACCCACAGGGCGGCCAGGCCGGAGTCGGGGATTCACAGCAGGGTTACATTATTCTATTGCAGAAAGACCTAACGGCGCTGGGGTACACGCCGGAACGCGGGGACAAGATCGTGAAGATCGCGAGCCGCACGACTGCTTTGTACTTGACCGAGATTACCCCGCACGCGCACTACTCGGACCAAGGCGACTTCACTCTGATCCGCGCCTGGTTCAGTGATAGGACGACAACACCATGAGAGTAGTCGTCGATCTTGATCGCAATGCGAAGAACGTCATCAACATGATAGCCCTGGCGGCCCATGGGAAACTGACTGACGGGATTCACAAAGGCACAAAGCTGGCGGCCCAGTACGTGCTGATGGAGGTCATCAAGAAGATCGAGAGCCGCAGCTACATGGGCCTCGCTCATAGCACGCTGGTGCTACGCGCGTTCGACGGGTATGGCAATATACCCTTGAAGAGAACGGGCGCCCTGGTGCGCAGTATAGCGCGCGAGGTGAACAGCGCATACGAGGCCGAGGTCGGATTGCTTTATCGCCGTGCGAAGTCAGGCAATAAGGGTCCAGATAACTTTGCCAACATAGGGAAAACATTACATGATGGATCTATCATCAAGATAACCGATGCGATGAGGAGAGCTTTCGCGCGAAGGATGGGCGCCATAGAGGCAGCATCTGGCGCCAAGTTCCGCCGCCCCGCTGGTTCGGCTGGAAAAGGCTTTATCAGAATCCCTCCACGCCCATTTATCAAAGATGTGTTTGAGGACCCACAGGTTATCGCTCGCATTGAGCAAATTTACGTGGAGCAGATTGAGCTCGCAGTGAAAGGATTGACGTGAAACTAGCTAAGTGTTTTTTGTTTGACGAAGATTCGCGCAGCAGCCTGGTCTACAGCGACCCGGCCAAAGTGCGTTTGTCAAACGATAACCGCTTGGACTACGGGCTAGAACTTAAGAAGACCACAGCATTTCCTGTTGACACCAACCTCACTATTCGCACGGGCATCATTCGGCCCATGAAAGTCAAGAAGTGGATCGGCTTCGATGAGTACGCAGAAAAGCCACCCGGCACGGACATAAAGTACCGCCTGCTTTTCGGCCCGTCGGCTGCCACGGGAATGTTTTGGAATGGCGCCGCCTGGGTTACAGCCGGACCAACGGACTGGAACACCGTCAACGAATTGGCGGCCAACATCGGAACTTTGACACTCCCGGCGCTGGAGTTCTCAATCCTGGTGAATCTGGTGACAACTGACCCTACCGTTACGCCGCACCTGCGGGAACTTCGCGTACTGGGCGATTTTGAATTTGAATGGTGGGATGATTTAATTTACGATACCCTTATCCGGTCACTGACCGAATCCATCCGAGCTACAACAGACCTAGAGTTTGCGGTGGCAGTAGATACGAATGTCTTAGACTTCGCCACCGAATATCCGCTCGAAAATAAAGGGTACAATTTTACTGGTGTCAGGTCCGTTTATAATATAACGGACGACCCCAACCGCCTGCAAAATCTCGCAGGTGCCTATACTCCGGGGCCATCGAATCCTGATGGGACCAACAACCCCGGCAGCGTTGCTCTAACCACCACGGTGGTCGCAGGCAAACAGCTGAGAGTGTCGCTAGAGATTGTCCCTGAAATCGCTGTACAGACGAATCAGGATTACTATGAACCTGAACGTCTACCGGCGATCATCTTCGAGAAGATAGAGGACGTAGGCTCAGGCGACCGCAGCGATCAGGCACACAACAATTTGCCTGGTATAGCGGTGAGGAATGTGGCGGCTGGCACAGCAGTTGATGTTGGTGCGCCAAAACAGTTCTCGGTTCGCGTGAACTACATTGTGATGGCGATGTTAGGGGCAGACCAAGCGAAGATCGCTACCGCACTAGACAAGTGGGTAGCAAACAACCGCGTGTTACGCACGTGGGGATTAGATGAGAAGGTACGAGTGGAACAAGAGAATAGCCTGGGCACCGATAGCAAGAGTGATCTGAACGACGTACGAACGTCGGGCGGCTCGTTGTTGTTGAGAGGTGTGTGCTTCTGGTTGAAGGAAGATAAGCTTGTTCCGCTAGTGAGCCAGGTTAATTTGGACTTTAGCAATAATAATTAGAAACCGAAACTAAACAGGAGGATATGAATGGCACAACGAAGATTTGGACCGACGCAAGGGGCGGGAGTCGCCGTCATCGAGAAAGACGCTGACAAACCCATTGAACCAGCAACGCTAGGTGTGACAGCCTACTTCGGCGTTATGGAGAGAGGCCCGACAGATAAGCTGTTCTTGGCTTCAAAGAAAACTGATTTCCTTGCACGGGCTGGATCTTATATCCCTGAGTCGTTGTTGCCCGATGCCGCGTTTGATTTCTACAACCTCTCGCAGGGTGCGGGCGAGTTGTGGCTCAAGCGAATCACGGACGGCACTGAACGCAAGGCCGAGCTCGTGCTTAAGAATCGCCGCTTCCCTCATGGCGATGTGCTCAAGATCACCGCCGACAACGGTGGCCGCTGGGCAGGAAAGAAGAGCGTGTTGGCAGATGACTATGTGTCCGTCACGCAGACCACCCTGACCACTGGAAAGACAGTCCTTAAGAATGAGTTCAAGGGTGCATTGCTTCGTCTCTCCGCCGTTCCCGGCAAATCGTACAAAGTGATTTCAAATACAACCTCCGGCGTGTTCACTTTCGCCAGTGACACAACGCTAGTGACAGACATCAACGGCAGCGTGAACTTGCTTTACTCCATTGAACTGACGAACGATGGCAAAGAAGTTTCTGTCTTGGTGAAAGAAGGCGAATTAAATCCAACAACTGAATTCGGATTAGAAGTCTACGACAACGGCGTGCTAGTGAAGAACTACACCGATTTGTCAATGGACCCGGACAGCCCACGCTACGTTGTGCGAACGATCAACGACGACGGCGGAAACTTCTGGATCAAGGTTCAAGACTTGAACACGGGCAGCATCACTGCTGATATCCGCCCGGCAAACTTCCACGGAAAAGTGAAAACGATCTCTGCACTCTTACTCACAGCCGACATCCACGATCTATTGAAAGTGGGAGTAGCGGTGGCCACAGTTGTTCCTGCCCTCACAGCGGTAGCATACGGCGGCTCTGTCAAGAAGGATCGCTTGATTCTCACTTGCACCACTGCATCTCCAGGTGCGGCTGTGTTCAGTGCAGTTTCCGATCTGCAAGGCGCGCTAGCCAACGTCACGCAAGGCACGGCCTACGTGGGCAACGAGTATGGCATCAACTTCACATTGGGCAACACAGGCTCTGGTGAGTACACAGTTGGCGACATCCTCCACATCCTCGTCGACCCATTCCCGGTCAATGGCTTCGCAGGTTTCACGGTTATCCCTGACTACGTGAACAATCGCCGCACGAAGTTTGTCATCGCCAGCAACACTGCATCTTCGATCACGGTTAAGGCCGGTTCGGACATGACTACAGTGACTGCGGTGAACGACGAATTCCTCGTTCAGGCGGCACTGGGACTAGCCAAAGGCTACGATGGTATTGAGGACATCGTGGACAGCACGTACACCATCGCGCTCGATCCTGGCACCACTCAACTGAAGTCGTTGTTCGGAAAGAACAAAGGCTTGGTGAAGTTGGGTATTCCGGGCGTGACCTCTACTGCGGTTCAGAAGGCAGGCCTCGCGTTGGCCGAAGCCATGAACTACCAGTACCGCGTCGAGATCCCTTCCAACATCGTGACCGAGCAAGCTGCCGAGGAGTACATCAACTCCACCATCGGTAGAAATGATTTCGGAAAAGTTCACTTCCCGAGCTACGCCTTTGTTTCCAACCCACTGGGTGCAGGGAATAAGTTGGTGACCTTGACTGGTGCGATCCATGGCCGCGAAGCCAAGATTGCACGCGACTTCCAGGGCTACCACAAAGTGGCGGGCGGCATCGACGTGACACTGCCGAATGTTATCAAGCTGCCTGATGGCTTGCAGGACAAAGTGTTGAACGAAGAATTCCTGAACCCGGTCGGCATCAACGTGATCAAGTTCTACAAAGGGAACGCAATCCTTTGGGGCGCGCGCACGATTGCTCTCGATCCTGCGTTCAAGTTCGTGCAACACCGCGAACAGTTGTCGTACTACGAAAACATTTTCCGCGAGAACTTCGACTACATCATTTTCGCGATCAATGATGTGGCCGCACAAGAGCGCCTGAAGGCTTCCTTCGTCGCGTTCTTCCTGCCGGAATTTGCGAAAGGCGCCATCCGTGGCAACACTTTCGAGGACGCAGTACGAATCAAAATTGACGATGAGAACAACACAGACTTGACTCGGGCGGCAGGCGATCTGAACGCCGAGATCACGGTTCGATTAGCGGACACTGTGGAGCGTTTCATCATAACAATTGGTAAAGCCGGTATCTTCGAGAACCTGGCAGCCTAACAACTAAGGAAAGGAAATATAAATTATGAAGGGTTTAATTCAACCAGCACACATCAGTAAGAACAACTTCCTCCTCCAGGTGATTGGCTTGCCAGTCATCACGTTCGTCCAAGTGGACGGACTGGAAGAAGAGTTGGAAACCGTCAACCTGCCTGACCGCACAGTAGCGTCGGGCGGCAACACTCTTCCCGTGGAGTTCACTGCACAGGTGCCAGCGCACCATGATGCAGAGATCCTCGCACTGGAAGCATGGTTCAAGGAAGCACAGGACCCTGTGTCTCCTACCTATAAGAAAGTCGGATTGCTCTTGATGAAAAACATCGAAGGCAAAGTGAAACGCACGTACACACTGACGGGCATCTTTGCGAAGATGCGCGCCACGGACGAACTGTCTTTGGATAATGCCGGTGAAATGGCTATCCAGACCTGGACGTTCAGTGTTGACGATGTCCAGCCGACTCTTTAATAGCGACAAATTAAAGCTCCCAGCATAAACTGGGAGCACACTTAACAACCTTCACAAACGGCATAGCCGTACTTGGGAGAAACTTATGAAGCGACAATCGTTGAAAGAACAAGGGGCCGCACTGCCGGTCCCTCACAAAGGCCTGCCGGGCAAAGACTTTGCCTTCAAACCCTGGAAACTCGAACAAGAAAAACTGATTGGCCAACTGAAGACGAAGCATAAGCAGGCTGGTGTTTTCATTCGCCAACTATTCTCCGAGATGCTGCTCACGTTGGGCGGCCAGGAGTGGGCGAAGATGGATGCGCCTAAGCGTCTACTCGCCATCAATCAAATGCCCATGGGGAATATCTTCTACCTCTACATCTGGCTTCGCATGGAGGCCATGGGGCCGGGCCTCAACCTGGGCGACATCAAGTGCGGGAACTGTGGCCACAAGCATCCCGATTTCCAAGCCGATTTAGAATCAATGCAGATCCGCGTGAAGGAAGAGGCGGAACCTGACGTAGTGGAGGTCAAACTGACCAAGCCATTCAAGCTGGGCGACGTACAAGTGACTTCGCTGAAGCTAGGCTACACTCCGTGGGATGCCATGGAAAAGATGGATGCTGCCGATGCCCTGAACGACGGGGCCGTGAAGGAAGCCATGCTGATGCGCTCTGTGCAGGGCTGGGTGACCGATGCAGGCGAGGCGGCACTGAATACCCACGAGGCGATTCAGCATCTGTCCAAGCGCGACCTGGAACAACTGACTGAAGTAATGGATGAACACAACGCTGGCCCTGTACTGGGGTTGGAGTTTGATTGCGATAAGTGCGGGGAGATGATCGAGCGTCCACTGAATTGGACATACGACCATTTTTTCGGGAATTCCTCTCTGCCCTCTCGGAAGAAGCGGTCAGGGAGGAGCAGTTCGTACTCGTCTACCACAGTCGCGGAGGTCTGACCTACACCGAGGTAGATCAGATGACTAGGCAGGAAAGATCCTGGTGGATCGACCGCCTACTCAAGCAAGTGGAGATCGAGAAGGCGCACCTTCCGAAAACGCCGAAGGGTAAAGGCGGAGGGGCACTGAATACGAGAGGGAGCAAGCGCAGGTAGCGAGGGGGTAACGTGGCAAGTTTCATGATTAGCGGAGTAATTAAGTTTCTGGACGAAGCCACGCCCACGATTTCTCGCGTTGACGATGCTCTCAAAGGACTGCAAGAACGAAACGAGAAACTACAAAGCGGCCTAGATAAGATGGCCCCTGCCTTCAAGGCAGTGGCGCTTTCCGGTGCCGCTGTTGGCGTGGGGATCGGGTACGCGGTTAAGCAGGCCGCCGACTTTGAATCTGCCCTAGCAGCCATGCACGCTACCAACCAGGCCTCAACAAAAGAGATCAATGCCCTCGGGCAGGCGGCCATCACTCTCAGTTCCAATACTAAGTTCGCCGCCAACGATATCCTCACAGGTGTCACGGCATTGATTAAGACAGGTGCTTCCGCGGACGATGCGACCAAGGCTATGAAGCCTTTGAGTAATGCAGCGAAACTGGCGGGCACCGATTTCCAAACTATGTCCAAGCTAGTCTCTGATGCGACGGAAGCCCTAGGCAAACCGTTCAGCGAGATGCCTAAGCTGACAGACCAGATCGTGCGCGCCGCACGCGATAGCACGGTTGGCATTGACCAAATGGCTACAGCACTGGCGAACGCGGGCGGCATAGCTGACCGCATGGACTTCAGCCAGATGACCGCCTCACTCGGCGTGCTCATCGACAAAGGGTACGACGGAGGTTCCGCAGCTGGCGCCCTCACGCTCGCACTCAACCAAATGTTGCAGCCGAGCGACGACGTAGCGAAAGTCTTCGGCGGCATGGACAAAACCGTTGCGCAGTTCGTAGATGCCAGCGGGAAAATGAAACCTATTCCGACAATCGTTAAATCAATTCAGAAAGCACTGGCCGCACAAGGCAATGAACTACAGCGCACGCAGTTCCTGACTGACCTACTGGGCAAGCAGGGACCGAAGATGTTCAAGATTCTGAACGAGGCCGTGAACAGTGGCGACTTCACCAAGATCACCAATGGTCTGAAGGAAGCCGACGGCAGCGCAGCCGAGTTCGCGCACAACGTGCCGACCACACTGAATGGTGTGATGAAACAATTTATGAACAACGTGAACAACATCGTGGTGCAGCTGGGCAGTATGCCTCTTCCTGTTATCACGGAGATGTTCCAAAAATTTACAACGGTTCTGCAGACTGGCGTTCTTGCATTGCAAGGATTCCTGGGCACAGGCGAAAAGACGCCCGCCATGATCGAAGCCATGGCCTCTCCCGTAGGACAGTTCCTCAAGGGCTTCATTGAAGGCTCGAAGGAAATGATCGTACAGGTGCAGAACATAGCAGGCGCCTTCATGAAATTCTTCTCAATCTTCCAGCCCGGCCTAGAGAATAGCGCCGCAGGTTGGGGTAGCCTGGCGGCGAAGACCGCAGGGTGGTTAGCTATCGCGGCTCCGACATTGGTAGCCCTGGGCGCCATGAAGAACACGATGGGCGGGATCATAGGAGTGGGGCAGGGGATGTTCAGCATCTTCGCCTCAATCGTGCCGGAGCTAGGCACCTTCACCGCAGCATCGCAGACAGCCGCACGCGCGGTGCAGATCCTAGGCATCTACCAAAAGGGCAGCATCACCTTATCTACGGCACTCATGGGAATCTTCCCAACGCTGGCCACAGCAACAACGCTGTTCACTAGCGCCATCACTCTGGCAGGGACGGCATTCCGGTTCTTGTCTACGCTGCTACTCACTAACCCGTGGGCTATTGCGCTCGTCACTATCCCGCTGCTTATCGCTGGGATCGTGTGGCTCGTTAAGAACTGGGACATGGTGAGTGCAACGATGGTGAACTTCGGGAAGGTGGCTTGGTCGGTACTTAAAACAATAGGCGGGTACATCTTTGATTTCCTTCTGTTCCCTATCCGCGCCGTGCTCACTCCCCTCTCAGAGATGATTGGGCTGTTGGCATCTACCTCACTTGGAAGCAAGGCCCTGATGAAACTGGGCATTGATCCAAAGAGCGTGACGGATTTAGCGAACAAGGTTTCCATTGTACCTAGTTTCGGAAACTCGGCACCGCCGGACCTGACACAGGCGGCGGCAGCCAGCAACACACAACAACTGAACCAGTCGGCGGCAGTAAGCGACGGCGCAGCAGCCAATGCAGGATTGCTCGCACCTTCGACCACGGCACCGCTGGCACCGAACATCAATGTCAGCCAGGCACCGATCAATGCGAACTTCACTATCCCAGTGCAGATCGACGGCAGAGAGATAGCTCGCGCCGTAGGCAAGCAATCCGTGGAGAACGCGGAACGCCGGGGCACTATCATTTCTTCGCAGCAGAAGAACTCTATCATGAGTAACGGCGGAAGCGCCGTCTCGTCAGGAGCTCAATAATGGGAATCGCAAGTGAGATTGGCGTAGCCTTTGGTTTCTCAAATAACAAGGTGTGGAAACTCACCTCGCAGGATGGAACTGGAAACCAGTTCATCGGCCAGTTCATAGCGGAAAACCTAGAGGAGAATGTGGGCGCGCGCATAGGCGAGGCCATCTCTGTAGGTAACCAGAACCCGGCACTGCAATGGATCTCTGGTGACGTGGAGACAATCAACTTCACGGCTCGTCTGTTCCGCACTAGCCCGGTTCGCGGTGCCGCCTTTGATGCGTTGTCGAATCCGGTAGGCACGGGCTTCAATGTATTGAACGGCAGCGGCGGCCCAGTAGTGGGAAGCGCCAGCGTTCGCGATGAGATCGAGAAACTAAAGAAGTTCACGCGACCGAACGAAGAGTTTGGCCGCCTTGAAAGATTCGTGTTCACCTACGGAACTGAAATGGAGTTCCTGGTTTTCGTGCAGACCATCGGCGGAATTAAGTACGACGAGATTCGCAGTGACGGAACCATCAGAGGATGCACGTTCCAAATCCAACTTAAGAAACTTGATCCGGCCAACCTTTCCATCAAGGCAGGGGAGGCAGGCGTTTCGCTTGCCGCCGGACTGAAAACCGCATTCGGTATTATCACCACAGTAGCGGGCGGCGTGTCTGCCTTGAACAAACTCAACAGGGGTAAGCTAATCAATATCCCTGGGGGGTCACTTCACACCGTATCGAAGACGGTCACGATAAAGCAGGGGATGACGTTTGAATCCATCGCCCGCAAAGAGTACGGGAACCCGCTGTTGGGTGACGTGCTTCGCAGGGCGCAGCCAGAGAAGGCCGACCTGAAACCTGGCGACACCATCTTGTTGGTACGCAAGGAAGAGATCGTACAGATCCCCGTCACTCCGCAGGCCGTGGCTTTGCGGAACACGCCGGAGAATAAACTTTTATTGCAAGGATATTTGAACCTGCGCGGGCGTAAAGCTGCGCTGATTGTATAGGAGAGCGATGGCACTGCGGATTTCTTCCAACAACCTAGACCGTGGCGTGCGGCCAACCCAGCGAAGGCCGGGGCTGCGCGATCCAATCATCCCTGGGGAACCAGGGGCTGACCGGTTTGGGCCGCAGTACCAGATCATCGTCAACGGAACCGTGATCCAAGATTCCATCAAGAGCTACATTGAAATGGTGGAGTACGAAGACAACGAGGATATGTTCGACGTTATCAAGATCACTCTCCGCGGAATGATAGAAGATCCGGTCGACAAAAGAGTGAAGCCGATTCCTGAGTGGGTAGTAGAGAGCACAGTGTTCGCCGAGGGTAACATCGTCTGGATTCAGATGGGCTACCACGGCAGCCTACGAATTATCGGCGCCGGAGAAATCGTCAAGCGCGAGTTTGACTACGGCACTAGCGACCCTGCGTGCACCATCGTTTGCTACGAGCCATTGCACCGAATGGCCAACACATTCGCCGACAAGGCCATCACCTACAAAGGTATGCGCAGTTCGGACATAGTGAAACAGATCGCCCGCAAGAAAGAATACAGTGGAGTGATCGGTGCCCTGTTCGACGTTTCTAAGATTGCACGCCTACCTATCTTCACACCCAAGGCCGAAGTGCAGAAGTTTGAAGAGAGTGACTACGCATTCCTGAAACGCATGGCAGAGGTTCGCGGCTGGCAGCTGTACACGCGCTTCGACGTGGAGACCAAGAAGTTCGCCCTGTTCTACGGGCCGGACAGCGATAAGCAGGAAGCCATCTTCCGCTACGAGTACAACAACCGAAACCTCATAACCGAGGACACGCTACAAACATTCAAGCCAATCATAAATACGATTGATCAGCACAGCGAGATCAAGATCGTTTCCGTCGACGAGAAACGAAAGAAGAAATTGGAACACGCGCCCAAGTACAACTCTCTGGCGGACGGCCGCTCCCCGGTGGCTCGCAAGTTCACGGATCGCAATACTGATTTCAAGAAGAACGAATTGAAGAACCCGGTATCATATCGCTTCCAGGCGTTCGGCCTCAACCGCCGCATCATCGCCACTCGCCCATTCAAGGACGAGAACGAAGTTAAGAAGTTCGTGATCCAGTGGGCGCGAAACAACATTAAGAATTTCATCACAGGCACAGGGGAAGTAGTAGGCAACGAGGACATTCAGAGCCGCCAGTCCCACTTCTTCTTCGGATTGGGCGAGACCTTCAGCGGCACCGACGCCCATCCGGCTAAGTGGTACTTGAGCAAGGTGACGCACGTAATGTCGAAAGCATCGGGCGGCCTGGCGTACACGACCAAATTTGATTGCCGAAAAGTTATCGACTTCCTGCCAGACGATGAGATCACAGCGAACCCGCCAGTGCAGGAGAATCAGAAGTTACAGAAGAAGGCTAAGTTTAACCCTGTCGCGAAGTTCGCGGCTGAGACGGAGTAATAGTGCAAGGGCAGAAGGAATACCACTTTGCAATCGTGACCAGAAACGATGGCGACAAGCTGAAGGCGAAAGCCCGTGGCTCGGTATTCTTTAAGTCGGACACACTGACCAATGGCACCGAGTGGCCAGAGCCTGCACAGCCTAGCTTTCCTTTGGCCGGACAGAAGGGCGAAGGATTCTTCTGGGTGCCACAGGTGGGCGACCAAATCGAGATCGAAATCGACAAAGCATCAGAGCATCAGGTGCCCAAGTACATCCGCGGAATCTACAGCAGCGTGGACGAAGTGCCCAAAGAGTTCAGCGAAAACTATCCGTTCCGCATGGGCTGGCGCACGCGCGCGGGCCACATCCTATTGTTCGACAACAAAGAGGATGCGCTGATGGTGAAGTTCCTGCACGTGATAGGCACGGGCTTCGAGTGGAACAAGGACGGCGATGAGATCAAGACCATCATTCGCGACCTGAAAGAGACGATCAAACGAGACGTGAGCCGCAGCATAGGCGGAAAGACGGCGGAGACCTACGGCGCCGAAGTGACTCGCACCTACGCGAAGAAGGTGGCTGAGACTTACAAGAATGATTTATTCATGGAGATCATGGGAGCACTGACGATGAAGGTGAAAGGGGCCGGAAAGCTTGAAGCTTTGGGCGCCTTGGACCTTTTATCTAAGGCCGCACTGAAGGTAGCCGGAACAGGCGGAACTACAGTGGGCAGTGGTGCCAGCGTGACAGATATTCTCGGCAGCCTGGTGAACCTGGGCGGCGGGGGAGCACCGGTCGCTAAGGTGGGTTCGCAGTGCATAGGAACAGGAAACGTAGGGGCGCCCGTTGTCAGCATGATTGTTGACGGCAGCGCCACAGTAACAACGGCATAGGGGTAGCATGGGTTTAGTGTTTACGGACGATCAGCTTAAGACGATTTCACAGCAGGTGCTTCAGGCGCCCGTGCTATTGGCTACGCTGAACGACCAGAAAGCTAAGGCCGTGATTGAAAAGACTGCCCAGCAGACGAAAGACAACGGGAACGATTCATTCTTCACGTTCTTCCGCACCACAATCAATGAGTACCACAACGAACTGAAGAACAAGAATGGCGTAGCACGGGCGGCCTACACGTTCGCCATGCTAGACGACGGAGCTGCACAGCGCGCGGGAAACTTCCACTATCCTACGGCCCCGCCGTGGACGCAGATGAAGCCGAAGCTGCTTCCGGAGAACAACGGAAATCCTACGGCTGCGCACACGCCCTACGAGTTGGACCAACTGCCGAAGCTGACCTCTGCCATCAATCTCCTCAAGACAGGTTTCACGGATGGCGCCACAGACGACACACTGACCACGGCCTACGTGTCAGGCACAGATGTCGAAGTAGACACAGGCCCCTTCACAGCTGGCCAGCGCGTGGTGATTGACGATGCGAACGTGTCCCTGCTGGCGATCATTGTAGCCGTCAAGCCTCCATCCACTACAGGCTTCAAAGACCTAGAGCTCAACGTGCTGACCAACCCGGCGGTTGTGCTGGGCCTGGGCGCCCGCATACGAAACTTCCACGCAGGCTTCCTTAACACCGAACGCGAGCACACAGTTATTCCGTATGCACCCGAGGTGCGCGACTACTGGGAAACCTTAATTGATCCAGAGGCCGCCACTTGGGAAACCGCCCTCACTTCGCAGCTGACCGCACTGAATGCGATGGACCCGGGCGGCGCAGAGAACACACAGCGCGATTCCGAAAAGACGAAAGTGAACGCCGCCAAGTCTGCCGTCGATACTTGGCAGGCGGCACCGGGTACGGGCGCAGGCGTGGGCAGGTATGGCGACACTGTACTCAATCCGTTACAGACCAAGGTTGCCGATCGCACTACAGAAGTTCCGGCCCGCGTGACGGAAATCACTACTGCCCTGGGCAGTGTGACGCAGAACCCTGACGGAACATTCGCAGGGGCCGGGCATTACTTGTCCCTATTTAAGTGGGTGGACATTCGCGCCAGCAAGGCCGGAGGTTCGCTGTTCGCATTCTACGGGTTTGATTTGATCTTTAAGTTTCTTGACCAGAAGATTCTGACCGCGACCAACCAGAAGGCTGAGTACGACGCGAAGATTCTGGTGAAGAAACTAACTGAAGATGCAGATGGCACGCCGTTCGTCAAACTAACAGACGTGACGGGGCTGGCTATAAGCGATAGCGTAAAGGTATTGGACGATACAGCAACACCGATTCTGTCAACGACCATCGTGGGCTTTGGCGGAAACACGGTCCAGCTGGCGGCGAATGCTACCGGGTTTCTGGTAGATAAGCTGGCGCGGCTGGTGAAAGAATTGTGAGGGATTGAATGGCAACAGGACTACGCATACCCGTAGGGGTAGGCCGGGACGGAAAGGCAGCGAAGGAATCAGACGATGAACAGCTGGCTAAAGTTCTGCGTTCTGCACTCAGTCCGGGCGACGATGATAATGCGTTTCAACAGCTTGGCATCCCGGAGAATTTTATTTTCTCCATCAATGATGCGGGCACGGCAGGGGTTATCCGCCAGACGGTGCGGAAGATTCTCGCGAAGTTTAGTGACCGTCTAATGCTGCAACCAGGTACGACGATTCAGCTGCTTCAGCAGAATGAGGGTGAGCTGGAGATTCAGTTCTCCTACATCAACACTGAGACGAGCGAGCCGAAAGACTTTGTGTTGCAGTTACCTTAAAGGAGTGAGCGATGGCAGTAGAACTTACAAGCATACCGCAGTTTGAATACAGCGGCTTTTACTATTTCGAGATCTATCGCGACCTCACGAACTACACGCGACTGAATGTTCCTGAGATCACCGACGAGTCGGACGAGGAACCGTTTGAACAGCTGAAGCGCGCATGGGCACTGGCCCATCACTTAATGAACACGCGCCTAGATGTAGTGGCGAATGAAACCTTGCTACCCACCGCGCGGCTCCTAGAGTCGGTGCGTTCGCAGCTGAAACTTATCGACTTCAAATTATTGCAGGCCACACCCAGCACGACAGAACTTGTGATGGAATTCTCTTCTCTGTTCACCACACTCACACTCATAGTGCCGCGCAACTCGCAGTTCGGAACCGAGGACACTGAGGCGCTAGAGCAAATTATTTTCGAGGCCGTGCAGGATAACTCTGTCACGCCGACCGACCGACTACAGAAGGTGTACGCAAACCCTACTGTGCTCATCACTCTATCCAACAAATCGGGAAACATTTTTGATTACGTGTCGTCTCTGGTGCCGAAGGAGAACGACATCATCATCCAGGGCAACAACTACGCGATCATAAGCGAAGTCGTGGACGGCAACACGATCCGCGTGAACGACCCTACCAACATAAACAATGGTGCCGCCCGCCTATCTACTTCTAACTTCTCAAGTGATCGCAGCGGGGAAGCTTTCACAGCAGGTCTCACCTTCACATTCAATGGCGCCGAGCCTGAGAAGGGTGACTCGGTTTACTTGGGCCACGACTCTGTTATGTGGGACATGATCCGCTACGTGCGGAACCAGGCTTTCAAGACAGGCATCTCTGGTGTCTGGGAATACTACGACGGAAACAACGAAGACGCGAACCCGGACTTGGTTACCAATCTGGGCGGCTCGCTAGAGATTGATCTGACTACGCTACTGGGAACCGTGGATCGCACAGGCACAGTGGTTCGCGTAGCCTACGCGCTCACCAGTACGAGCGAGGAAGCAGTATCCTACTTCGATGCGGGCGTGAACAAGGTGAAGACCACGGGCCTACTGGGACAGATTGCACCCTCACTCACAGAGACGGACTACATCGTCGGTACTGTGTGGTCGCCGCTGGAAGAAGTGGACGGCAGCTACGATGAAGGTGCGTTCTCTAAGAATGGCGACATCACGTTCGAGGTTCCGCAGACACTGAAGAAGAACTGGCAGAAGACTGAGATTAATGGACAGTCGGCTTTCTGGCTACGCTTCCGCGTGCAGGGCTACACTAAGACAGCCGCCTTCGTGCTGGGCACAGGCTTCAACTCGGTCGGCCTAGATTCTTCCAACTACAAACTGAAACTTGAATTCGATGCGCTGGGTTCCCTAGAGTTCGACGCCACGGGAAACCTTGGTGCAACTCCAGGTGTCTACACTCCGGCAGGCATAGCCGCCATCATAAACACTGCACTCAACGGACTTGATCCATCGCTGGCGGGCGCGTGCACAGTGGTCAGCGGACAACTGAAACTGACTGCACCCAACGCCGCCCTTGGAAAAGATTCCCTGGTTCGCTTCCTGGCGCCAGTGGGACAAGACGCTACCTTTGAACTCTTCGGCCTATCGGAAGCCGGGCACCCGCACGACTTCATCGGGGTTGGCGGCACACCAGTGATCGACCAGTTCCGCATTGATGAAGGCAAGCAGTACCTCTTGTTCCAAGTGGTGCAAGGGGAGACGGTTGTGGAAGAACCTTTGGGTTCATCTAACGGCAGCCCTAGCCAGGAATTTGTTCTCACACACAAGCCCATGGTGGATGGCACGCTCACTATCGAAGTCGATGAAGGCTCGGGTTTCACCGAGTACACCCGCGTGGAAAACTTCCTTAACTCCGACAGTGCGCAGAAGGCCTACACTGTGGAGATCACGGCAGACGATGAAGTCACTGTTAAGTTCGGTGACGGCATCAGCGGAAAGATCCCACCTCCGGGCGTCGATAACATTCGCGCCACGTACCGCATAGGCGCAGACGTAGATGGAAACGTGGGAGCGCAGACCATCACGGTCAACCGCGCAGGTATCTCTTTCGTGGACCGCGTGTTCAATCCTAGGGGCGCCACTGGTTGGGCACCGAAGGAAGGCAGTACAGAGGACAGCTTGGCGGCAGTGAAGATTGAAGGCCCGGCATCACTCAGAACCCTGGGCCGCGCCATCACTTCGCCAGACATTGAAACCCTAGCCAAGCGTTTCATCAGTCCTACCACTGGCAGCCAGCCAGTGTTCCGCGCACTGGCCATCGAGGAAACCTACGGAGTAAAGACTGTAGAGCTAGTCGTGGTTGGAGGCGCAGGTGCATTGCTCAATCAAACTCAGAGAGAAGAACTCGACGACTACTTCAATGGCAACAAACCTAAAGGCATCGACGGCGTACTGGTGACGAACCACGAAGTTACGACTGTGAACTACACGCCAAAAATTATCGACGTGTCGGCTACAGTGACAGGCGGACAAGAGGAGCCGATCAAGAATGCGATCCGCGCCCTGCTTAATCCTAGTGCCACGTTCGACGACGGAGTTACGCCGCGCTGGAATTTCGGCGCCGAGGTTCCGCTATCAATCATCGTGGCCGCGATCCACGACGTAGATCCGACAAACATTAAGAAGGTTATTCTCACAGTGCCCGTGGCCAACGTGCAGCTGCAAGCGAGAGAGTTACCACTGGCCGGAGTTATCACTGTAACAATTATCTAAGGAAGGGGAGGGGTGAATGGCTAAAGTAAGACCAGAGTTTCAACACGATCTGTACCGTTTCATTCATCGCCCTATTCGCGAGGCCGATCAGAAGGACGGGAACCAGTTCGTCGAACGCTATATGTTCGGAATGCAGCGGGAGTTCGAGGCGGCCTTCGATAAGATCCGCCGCCTGACAGAACTGTACGACCCGGAGAAGACTCCGCAGCCGCGCCTTCTGAAAGACATCGTGGGCCTGACCAAGGAACTGGACAACATCACCCGCGACATCAACGATCAAGACTTGCGAAAACTTATCAGCCTCGCCGTGGCTCTCTGGAAACAGAAGGGCTTAGAGATTGGCTACGTCAACATCGTGCGCCTCTTCACAGGGAAGAACGCCCGCGTGTTCAACTGGTTTGACTATCGGATGATCGTGGGCGAGAAATCTTTCGGCGAAGAACAGCTGGGCGAAGATAGCTGGATCATTTCAAAGGTTGGCGTCTATGGCAGCACGCCTGCGGGGAACGTGGTCCTGCTACTCCCGTTTGAGAACGTGTTGCGCGACCGCAGTATTATAAATAACAACAACGTCACCCTGCACGGGGCTGCCTCGTTCTTTGCACAAGGACCGACTTCGGGCAGCGCGCACTATTTGAAACTGCATGGTGGATTTCTTTCCTTGCCGCACGTGTCGGCCTACGACTTCGGAACGGACAGCCTCACGATTGAGGGTTGGTTCCGCACAGGCATAGCCCAGGACGCCGTGCTCTACCGCAAAGCTGCGGGCGGCATCGAAGTGGAGCTACGCTACAACAGTACGGCGAACACTATTACTTACACTCTGAACGATGGCGCCAACACTGTGACAGAAACCCTGGCCGCAGTGGCAGACCTCGACGACAACAGCTGGCGGCACGTAGCCCTTATCGTTCGCCGCACGGGTACGCCAACGGCGCGCCTGTACTTGAACGGAACCGAGGCTACGGCAGGCGCAGTGCTGGGTGCACTGGGTTCGCTGACCAACGCAGGCATCACGTACATCGGCGCCTCGCTCCCAGTGGTGGATAACTTCCAAGGGGACATGGACAATCTGCGCGTTAGCCGAAGTGCGCAGTACGTGATAACGGGTGGAACAATCCCGGTGCCGCCTAATAGTTTTATTGAGTACCAAGAGGAACAGCTGGATGAATTCTTCACTGACGTTCGCGTGGTGGATGACGGAACGCTGAACCACACACTGGTGAAAAGAATCTTGAACCTAATGCGTCCGGTTTCGGAACGCCTGCGCATTATCTACGTGCGCGTGTTCGAGGATTTCCGTTTCGGAAAAGGGGAGCTGGTCACGGTTTCCCCTGGCGCTTTCGTACAAGACAACACGCTTCGTATGCCGGGCGGCTCTGTAGAAGTGAGTGATGCGAATGGGGCTTTGGATTTCCGCGACTACGTGTTGCAGTCTCGCGTGCAAGTGGAGAGCGGGACACAGTTCTCTGTCAGATTGCTGGCACAGGATGCCTCTAATTATTATGAGTTTAGAATCAACTACGCCACGCAGGAACTCTCACTCTACAAAGTCGTGAGTGGGGTGCCTACGCTACTGGCCGGTCCAGTTGTGCGCGATGTAGTGCTGGGCGCGTTCTACGTTTTCACTGTGATCGTTGACTACAACGACATAGGGGACGTGACGATGATAAAGACTTTCTTGGATTCAAACGCGATACACAGTGTCATGGATTCCACGTTTAACAAAGGTACGTTTGGGTTTGCGAGTTCGGTCGGTACGGTCTCTGTAGTTGACGACATTGAGATGTTCTTGATGCCGGTGACTGTCGAGACCATAGTGCCGAATCAGGTGATTTAAGAATGAATGATTTACTTCGGGGTTACCGATGGTTACGATGTAGTGAAGGCCGCCAAAGCTTTCATCACAAGTCAACGGGAAACCGCTGCGACAATTGGGTGAAGGAGCAATAGATGAGTACCAACGATAAAAAGGTCAATATATTCCTGAAGAAGTTTCTTCCGCGCGATCAATTCGTGGACAACTTCTTAGAGTACCTACTAACCCAGTCACGCGACATTCTATCTACGCTCTACCCAGATGAGGGCGTGTTCTTCGGAGGCGGCGTCGGCGGCTCAGGTCCTGACGAGTTCACTGTAGGCACACCGATGAAGGCCAGCGATGGCGTAGGTCACTTGCTCGACCTTGATCCACTGTACGCGGTCTGCAAGTTTGAGAACGCGGCAGCCATCCCTTATCACATTGGGCTTCGCTACCAAGACATTCCGTCTGGCACAGAAGTGAACGTGCGCACGGGCGCAATTGAATACACATTCTTTGAGGAGGGCATCGGCGAAAAGGCTGACCCTACCTCAGTGATCGACAACGGCAGCACAGTCACACTTGTTCTTACTTCGGTCACAGAGGCCGGAGTTTCAAACGCGGGCCGCAAGGTTCGCGCGTGGCTTAAGAAACCAATCGGCCAAGCCGACGCATTCTATGAAGGCGTGGTCTATTTCTCGGGCGGCCTTAATAAAGTAGACACGACTCACATCTTCGGCCAAACCGCTGGCCTGGTCAGCACTAACCCTGCCGACTACGAAGTCGTTCTCCTAGGCCCCACTGTAAAACGAAATACAAACTTAGATGCTGATCCAAACTATATCTACCTAGGCACCGTCACTGGTGCAGGCGCAGGCATTCAGCCCACTGTCTTTGATGCGGGAGACGTGAACCTACTCTTCGGAGCCGGTGCCGTCACACCTGTGATGGATCAGTTGTTCAGCTTCCTCACGGGCGGCGGAAACATCTCGTGGGATCTAACCACGCAGACTCTGGCGTGGAGTGCACAGTTCGTAGTTATCCTGCCCAACCGTCCCTACACTTTCCAAATCACGGCAGGCTCGCAAGCCAGCATCGCTGATGGAGATGTTCTCTACATCGTGACCGACAACGTGGGCGGCGTGAAAGCCATCGTCAAGGTTCCTGCGGGGACAATGCCGGATGATCCTACTAGCTACCCAGTGGCTACGCGAAAAGGGAATGAGATCTATTTCCGCGATGGCGTACTTGAACTTCAAGGGGATGCTGCCTCTACAACCACGGGCCGCATTGATGGAATCACTGAAGACATCCTCGCCTACATGGGCGCCGCCAATGAGAGCGACGCTGACCCGGACTACAAGAACGCCACAGGCTCCGCAGTGGAGAACATCCACCTCACGGACGGCGACAGCTTAACTAAAGCAATTAAGAAATTAGAACTTCGCAACGACGTAGTTGTGAAGGTGAAAGCAATCGACCTTCTGCAGACTGTGTTGCCTACGGGCGCCACGGTTACCATTGATGGTCAAACGATTTCCAATAACCAACTGGTTCTCTTCGCCAACCCTGCACTGAACAAAGTCTACAAGGCTACCAACATCGGGGTTTCCGTTGTGTGGGTGCAGATGCCGGTCTTCGGTGGTGTCGCAGTTCCGGGCAACATGAGCTTGGTGGGCGTGCAAGATTCCGCCAACGAGTTCATGCGAAACATTTGGCAGTACACCAGTGCTGTTGGATGGAAGCCCTACAATCTGACTGAAGTGATGAGTGAGCCTACGGGTTTCCCGAACCGCACGGATTCAGAAATCTCTTTCGTGGACGGCACACGCACTTTCTCTATTCAACCCAAGGCGCCTGCCACTGAGTTCTATTATTTCCAGAAGGGGCGCGTGTTCAAGGTTGAGGCCGCACAGACTGTGGTCATCCCTGACACAGAGGGCGTGCACTACATCTACTTCGATGGCGTAACTCTTCAGTCCACGCAAACCTTCAGCGACGACATCATCAAGCTCTACACTTTTGTCGCCACCATCTACTGGGATGCTGTGAACAACGAGGCCATCTTCCTCTCGGAAGAACGCCACGCGCTCACCATGGATGGAAAGACTCACGAGTACCTGCACAACACAGTGGGTATGCGATGGGTTAACGGCTTGGGCGTTACCTACACGCCGGGCGCAGGCGCAGCCAACTCTGATTCGCAGATCGCGGTCGGCGATGGCTTGCTCTACGACGAAGATATTTCGATCACGCCTACAGATGATCCGGCACCTTCAGATATTTTTGAACAGATCCTTGATCCAATCGCAGAAGTTCCAATCCTGTACCGCGATGGTGCTAGTGGTGACTGGCGGAAGTTTGCCGCCACAGTTTATCCGGCCCACCTGGGTGCGGCCCGCTTGCAATACAACGACCCGGCGGGACCGTGGACGCTAGTGGATGCGCCAGCCGACGGCGACTACGTGGCTGTGTGGTTGTTTGCCACGAATGATATCCGGCACCCGATCATCGCCATCATGGGCCAGCGTTTCGACTCTGTGTTGAACGATGCCTTGGCTAATAACCTTTATGAATCTCTCTCGTTTGGAAACTTGCCATCGCTGGAAATGAAGGTCCTGTACCGACTCATTTTCAAGACCGATGCCACATTCGCCAACACGAACAAATCTTTCCTGGCAGATGTTCGCGATCTGCGGAAGGCAACAGATGTAAGCCTTGGTGCCTACACGCCTAGCGCCCACAACCTTTTGTCAGCACGTAACGCGGCCAATGCCCACCCTGCTTCGTCTATCCAGACTGTGCTCACGAATTTCCTTGGCGCCTTAAGCCCTGACGACATCGAAGTACAGAAGGCGCTGGAGACTTTCGATAAACACTTCCAGCAGCTACGCCTTAAAGAACATCCGTCTGACAAGAATCGCGTGGTACTCAGTGGTTCATCGGTCACGCTCAGCACGGGCACCGTACTCGAACAGCAGATCAAGAATTTGATCCTTAAGTTTGACGGCGCCGTGATTGATTTCTCTACTGGGGAAATCTTTGAGCCAGATGGCACCACGCCTTTCAACGGCGGGCTTAACGACTTCACGCCAATCGTTCCAGGGGCAGGACTATTCCGATGGTTCTCCATCACACTCTTGCCGTCCACTGCGAACGTGAACAATACAATCAATGGGCAGCTTATCGTGTTGGCAGGTGCCAGTGATGGCGCGAGTAAACTGCTGGCGGCACGTGCTCCATTCGCTTCGGGAACTAAGGTAGGCCAAGTAGTGGTCCAAGAGGACACTGGCTCTATCGCCGACATTCTCCAAGACGACATCACCCAACAAGGCACGGGCGGCGGTGGATCTGGCGAGGGAACCGGGGATGCAAACAGCTTCCTAGAAGACCTGAAAGCCAGACTGCGCGACTCGTTCTGGAAATGGCTCACACCTAATATATTTTCACAGCAGGAATCTACGCTGGTCGATCCATCGTCGACAGGCGCCTATGATATCGCCAACACTGAGTACGATCTGGCCACCATTGGCAACGTACTGGTGACGAAAAATCTATTAGGCACGCAGTTCAAGGCCTCCGACGTAGAGGCTGCGGGCGCGGAACTCCACGTGTTGTGGAATACTCCAGACCCTATCGCCGTCTATGAGATGAGCTTGAACGGCGGCACCACATGGGAAACCATTGTGATGAACCAGATCGCGGCTTCCAAGAAGTACATCGGAGAAATCCTTGCGTTCAATCCTGCGACGGCCGCACTCCACGAGAACGCGGTAGCCAACGCAGATTCAACTAAAACATTCAATGCCACCACACAACAGCTGCAAGCCATGCCCATCGTTGTAGGCGCAGGACTGAAGCACAAGACCATAACTGGCAACGTGTACCTGAACAAACTAGGAACCCCTACAGGGGATCTCTTGGTTCGCTTGGTGAAAGACAGTGCCGGAGTTCCTAGTGTGCTGGCGGCGGACATCCTGGCAGAAGCAAGCCCTATCAGCATCGGCGGCTTAACCGCTGGCGATAACGTCGTGCCTGTGTCTTTGTCGGCGCGACTGCCTGCTGGAACCTACTGGTTGGTACTGGTGCCGACTGACTACTACCGCACGACGGGATTCTCGGCGGGCGTGGATGAGTTACGCTGGCGCACAGACACATCATCGCCAAGCTACGCAGCGGGCACCCTCAACATCTACGACGGCACCACATGGTCAGCCGTTGCAGGCGAGGACGCTACCTTCCAACTCAATGGATTCGCATACGACCTGCGCGTGCGCATCACCTCTGCAACGGCAAGTGTGGCGCTCAATGGTTTGGGAGTTCTGTTCTCAGAGACGGGAGCCTTCACCAAAGATACACCACTCCCTGAGTTCCAAAGATTCTTGGTCACGGGTAACAACGATCAGACCACGTTCCAAGTCACAACATTTATTCCAGACCCGACGACTTTAAGAGTAATCAATGGGTTCACAGGTCAAACACTGATTCACGGTGACTTCCAAGTAAACGGACGTGACGTGATCTTCCCGAGTGGAACTTTCTTGTTCCCTGGAGACGTGAAGAACGTCGTGTTCGATCAGAGAATGGGTTTTGGGCAAGGTAATGATCGGGCTCTTGCGATCTTGGCTGCAAACGCTTTGGGATCGACTGATCCTCAATACGATTTAAGTGTCGCGGGTAAGGGGATTTTGCTCAAGAGACCTGACGGTGTTTTGAGAATGCTGAGACTCGATAACTCAGACAACATTGTAATCGAGTCGGTACCATAAGGAGAGATGAATGGGATCACCAGTAAATACAATCGGACAGTTTGAACGAAAAAACCTACTCATCAATGGTGGCTTTGACTTTGCTCAAAGACGCCCGTCAGGTAACTCAGCCCTAACGTCTACGGGCGGGAACTATCTGACCCTTGACCGCTGGCTTCACGGGTTTTCTTCAGTGACAAGTCCAACCTGTCAAAGAACTGCTAACAATTTTGTAGGACCAAACACGTCACAAAGACAGTGTTCTGCAAGTGGTACTTTTTCTGTAGGCGGCGAATTGATTCACCGTCAAAGGATTGAGGCAAGCATTGTTCGAGAATTGGCTAGAACGAGTAAATCGGTTAGCTTTGGGTTTTGGTTACAGGGGTCAGGGCCAGAGAGAGTTCGAGTTGGATTGTCTTATCCAACTGCCTTTGATAACTGGGCGTCGAGCACAGAGTTCTACACAGCAAATGCGGCCCTACCAAACGGTACGATGACTTACTATAAGTTTGAAAATATCCCCCTTAACGCAAACTGTGAAAACGGACTCCGTCTTGATATCCAAATTCAAAGTGTTGCGTTCTCGGGTGCCGCAGACACTTGGCTTGCTGAAGTTATGCTAAATGAGGGATCAAGTATCGCCCCCTTCAGACGGCGGGGAGTGACCATAGAAGACGAGCTTCAGCTCTGTCAGCGGTACTATCAAAAAACATATCGGCCAGATGGCGTTCCGGGCAGTGCGGGCGCGAATGATGGGGTTGTCACTGGCTATGCCGTAGTAACTGGGGCACAGACCGCGAACATAAATCACACTTATTATGAAGAAATGCGGGTAGCACCTGCTTGTACTATTTATAACAGCAGCACTGGGGCGTTGAATACTTGGCGGGATACTGGGGGCGCAGACATAACGATTGGAATCCAATCTATTGGCTTGAAAAATCTCTGGGCCATCAACACCAGTTCTATGAATCAGGCGCGGTATGCCGCTGGTCACATAACTATGGACGCGGAACTATAAGGAGAGACTATGGGATTTTTTAGAGGACCAGATAGAATAGGATCACTCTCCCACTCGGCAGGAGTGATCACACTTAGCTTGCCCGCGCTCTCGCTGGTCAATCGCTACACGATCAGAGGGCAGCAGTACGACTTCAGCGCCATCAGCAGAACGATCTCTGCCGATGTGACGATGGCGGCAGGCACTCGATACTTCGTCTACGCACTTGTCTCGGGTGGTACAGTTGTATTGAGGATCTCTGCAAGTGCCCCAAGCGTTTACAAACTTGCAAATCCAACTTCAGAAATTATCGGGGCATTCTATTCAAACAACTCCTCGGCATGGGGGGCTTTTGTTGATGTCTTTGGGAAGCCGCGATTCCTTGGTAACTCAGTGATCGACTACACCCCAGTATTCACCAACATGACTGTTACGGTTGATTTTTTTAATTGGAATCTTGATGGGGAATTTGCAATTTTTCTCGGCAGGTATGTTAAATCCGCTGGCGTCGCAGCGGTTTGCTCAATCTCGCTGCCGACAAACTTGTCGGTATCATCGAGACTGCCGTCCGCCTCGCCAGTTTGTCTTGGGCAACACGCCTTTCAAGCAGTATCCGCAAGTGATGGAGGGCTAACAGTCCAGACAACGACTCCAACCGTTATGTACCCAACATTTTCTGGAGCTGCTTTCAGCGGCAAATTACAGGTGGTAAACGGGAACATCCCCGGCAACAACCCGTACTCGGTCGATGCGCGCATCCCAATCGAGGGATTTACGAACACGCCATTCAAAGATTTGTAAGGGAGACTTAAATGATTACAGGTAGCGAAGACATTTCAATAGGCGGCGAGGATACGAACAACAAGTCTCGTTCGCTGAACGTGAACGCAAAGACTCTGAGGTTCGCCCACAAGTTCGTAGGCGGTGAGACAGCACTCAATCTTCTCTCGCTCACGATGCCGAGTGAGATCAGCACATGGAGCAATCCAAGTAGCTCAGACATTGCAGCCGCAAACCTCATGTCGACTTCTGCAAACCTGATCGTCAAGAGTTCAACGGGTGCAGAGTTATTTGAAGGGGTGGACTTTGTTGTCACCTCGAACTCAACCCTTGCCTTCATCAACGGCTACAGCCCCCTCCCCGGAGAGATATTTGTGGGCCGGTTCAATCTGCCGGTTGCAAACATCTTGGTTGGCGATGTGAAGGACTACAAGAAAACAGTCGCGGTCACAGCCGGTCAAACGATTGTGAACGTGGGCTTCGAGTACAAAGTAAACGACAACCCGACTCAGCAAGTGGGTGATGTAAAAGTAAATCTGAATGGCCTCTCAAGACTTCTTCGCAACGTGGGCAACGTGACAGCAGCCCCTTTGGCCGATGGTAACTACGAGGAGTACGACCCTACAGGATCTGGATACTCGACAGCGATCAGACTCAACAATCCGATTGCAGCCGATGGCTTCATGATCTTCGAGGGCGGCCTTGCTCTAGCCAGTGCTGATGTGAAAGTGTTCAGTGCCCTTGATCGACTAGGAACTATCGTCACTAAACTGGCCGAAGATGCGTCCGCTGGATTCCATGGCGACAATGACCTAACTCGATACCTGACAGCGAGCACGAGTGAGATTGAGCGCAAGACTTTTGGTGATCTACTCACGGCTTTGTATGCTCCGGGCGTTGTTAGAAAAACCGAACTATATGAGATCAAGGGGCCAGTATCATTTGCAGCCGCATCTCCGATCATCCCAATGGATAACACCGTCCCTCAAATCACAGAGGGCGCACAGATTTTTAATATCAACTTCACGAAGACTCGGGCTGAAAATAAGCTGCTCGTGGAACTAGAAATAAATGCCTCTGAGGATACCAACTGGGCCGATGAATTCCATGCAGCACTCTTTGTTGACGGTGGGGCGAATGCGGTTGCCGTAGGCAATGATGGGCACCCACATACTGCGGGCACGGCCAACGCTTCGGTCAATGAAGCTCACATTCAGATGCGAACTTTGGTTTTAACGAGTGGGTTATCCGTCAATCTTCAGGTTCGCGGCGGGTGGGATAACGTAGCAGCTCAGGCTTGGAGTCTGAACCGACACTTCAACCACACTGGCGCACAGTTCAACATGGGCAACAGTTACATCAGCTCAGTTAAAGTAACTGAGATACAGGTCTAAGGGGGATATGAATGGGCGCACTTAAGAATCCAAAGTTTGTTTTACCAGTGATGTCTCACTCGGGCGGCACGATCACAGCCACATTTCAGAACGGTGCGGGCGTCTCGCGGGTGATCTCAAGTGATGTGACTCTCGTCGCGACTACCCTCTACATGGTTTACCTTGTGGCGAGTGGGGGCACAGCCGCACTGCGGATCTCAGCCAATGTGAACAGCGTGGGTCCTGCTGGGTTCACAACATGGACTCTGGTTGGCGCATTTTATTCAAACGGCACACCGGCCTTCGGTGCCTTCTGTAATATCATCGGGCCGCCAGCAACCGACTACATGACTTATGTTCCTGCGTACAACTCCATCGCCAATGGTAACTTATTTGTTCTCGGCAACGGAACCAATGCTGGCGTCTACGCAAGAGCGGGCCAGTGCTTCCTCTACAAGAACAAGCTATCGTTTGGCTCAACCACTTCTCTGGGCGGCAGTAGTCCAATTTTTAATCCGATTGGCGCAAGAAACAATTTGGTTTCAGAAGAAGCTTATGAGCTAGAAGGACAGCTTTACGATTCATCGGCCAACACGAACTGGCCGATGGGCGCATACGACTGGTCGTCAAATGGTTTGGTGTTGTCTTGGCTTCAGCAGAACAACGTGTCCTTTGTTTCCCCTACAGTACCCTTCACTTGGACAACGAACGATCACTGGCGTTTCAGTTGTAGGGTGCCAACGGTTGGTTTGTCTAACACTCAGCTAGTGGATTTATAAAGGAGAATTGAATGGGCGCACCTAGAATAGATAGATTAGAAAAGAACTACATCATCAATGGCGGAATGGATTTCTGGCAGAGGGGTGTCTCAGGCACAGTGAGTGGGTTTCTGGCTGATCGTTTTCTTTTTCAAAACGTAACTAGTGCCGGAACTTTCACCCGCACACGATCAACTGATGTTCCCTCGGTCGCCGAATCTGGTTACCGCAGTTCGTATAGTGACCTGATAACTGTGGGCACCGCTGATGCCTCCCTAGCAGGAGATGAGCGGGCCTTCTATTCCCACGTCATCGAGGGCTTCAATCTTCAGAGACTGCTGGGCAAGAAAGTGACGCTCTCATTCTGGGTTAAGTGCAGCAAGACCGGAACTCAGAGTGTGGCCTTCAATAACGGCAACGGCACAGGCGGCCCTGGCTTTGTTTCCTATGTCGCCACTTACACGATCAATGCGGCGAACACTTGGGAGAAGAAAGTAATCACGATCTTGATGGATACATCTGGAACGTGGGGCGTCGGCAACGGCTACGGCTTGAATGTGTCCTGGTCGCTGGCAACATCTCTTACAAATCAATACGCCACAGGGACCGCCAACCAGTGGATCAGTGCGCCGACTCCCTTCGCTAAATATCACTTCACCGGCAATCTTAATTTGTTCGATACCGCAGCCGCTACTTGGAGAATTGCGCAGATCCAATTGGTGGAAGGCGAAGTCGAGACTGAGTTCACTCCGGCGGGCAGAAACTACGCCGACGAGTTGAGACTTTGCCAACGCTACTACGAGAAGAGTTACGACATCGATGTCGTTCCAGGTACGAACTTAGGCGGCAGCGCAAACGGCGGCGCAGAGTTCTTCAGTATCATGGGCGGCCTTACAATCAACAATGATGGTCGGTGGCAGGGCGGCAGGTTCAGAACTAGGAAGAGAGCTGTGCCCGTTGTGAACGTCTGGTCTGTGCTTGGCGTAGCAGACAGATCACACAACTTTAATGCGGGCGTGGACTTGGCCGCGACTACTGCACAGCCTTTGTCGATCTCTGAAAATAACTTCATGGTGAGAAACCTAAGCGGCGGCGCAATTACGGCAACGGGGCCAAGCTTCCAACTAATGTGGCACTGGGCAGCCGATGCAGAACTATAAGGAGAGACGATGAGAACACAAATACTAAGCCCTTCGGGAGCACGACCAACAAACCTTGCAGTCAATGGTGCCATGGATTTCTGGCAACGAATCGTTGGTGCCGCAAATAACTTCACGGCAGCTTCGGGAGCATTCTTCTCAGCTGATCGCATAGTGCAGCTAACGGCGGGACCAACTGCGAAGAACTTCTCGGCACAACGCTCGACTAGCGTACCGCCTGCCGCACTCGTGGGAACGCCTCCTGCTTATTCTTGCCAAACGAATTGCACCACGACTGTCGCATCTCCGGCAGCCGCCGACCGCTGGTTCGCTTACCGCTACACAGTAGAAGATGTCGACATGAGAGAGGCGATTCAGCTTGGCTATCTGACGATAGCGTTTGAGTTCTTCGCAACAACCGCAGGGAACTACCCATGGCGCGGCTACAACTTTACCTCCAACCGTTCTTATGTGAGCACCTTCGCCTACACGACGCCCAACGTGTGGGAGCAGATAGTGATCCAGGTTCCTCTGGAGGCGGCGGGCACCCCTTATCATTTTGGATTCTACATTGAGCACTCAGGTTCCACGTTTCAAACGGCATCACTAAACACGTGGCTCGCTGGAGATATTTCCACGCCTTCAAGCGGGATCGTTAACCTGTACACAAACGGATTGACTACGCGGCTGACGAACCTATCGGTCTTCGCTGGCAAGGTTTATCCCCTGCGAAACAACTACTATCGCCGAACCTCTTCTCTCACTGAGGAGCTTGCGCTCTGCCAGCGGTACTTCCAAAAAACTTATTTCATGGATGACATCTATGGCACGAACATCGGCAACGGAAGAGGCGAACTAACTGCAAGGATAATCGCGGGAACCACATCAAACAACGATATGCTGGCCGAGTGGAGCTTCGCCGTTGTTATGCGCGCAATCCCTTCAGTTAGTTTGTTCGCCCCACAAGGGAACCAGAACCAATGGCGGCGAGACTCTGGGGACTTTACAGGAGCCGTGGTACACGCAGGTAACGTCTCGGAGAGAGGAACTGCGATATCAAACCAAAGCGCGACGAACACTGCTTTCCATCGCATTCATGCCATAGCGGATGCAGAATTTTAATTTTAATTAAGAAGGAGAACACACATGAAGATAGCAAGAGTATTTGTAGGGCAGTACACAGGGGGACAGATCGGCGACATCCATGATGTGTTCTCTCCAGAGAATCATCCGGGAGCACTGCTCTCTGGAACTTTGGCAGAGGTAGAAGTCGCAGATGACTTCGACAAAGACATTGTTGATGTCGTGGTGGCAGAGGATAGGTCGGTCACGTTTGAAGTCAACGAAGACAAGGTGGCGGCTAAAGCAGCGGCAGCGGCGGCAGCACAGAAGGTGACGGAAATCACTGAGCGTTACAACGACATGAACGCTGACGTGTATGCAGCGATGACGGCACTGTTCGGAACCAGCAAGTCGGATTCTGCGCAGGCCTACCACGAAACTTGGAAGCTGATGAAAGAGAAACCACTACTGTTCCACGAGAGCGGATTGAAAGCCCACAAGGCCATCGGTTCCTTCGCAGCGGGTGCCGCACTGGACACAATCCAGAAAGTGGAAGACTACGCTGATGCCTGCCTGGCGGCGGTTGAAGCCTATGGCGTGTGGCGCATGGAGCGCATCAAACAATTCCAAGACGAGAAGGCCGCCATCGAGGCGTAACAAATAGGAGATTGAATGTTGCCAGGATTGACCACGTTGCCGCCAGCTTACCAACTCGCCTTCTGGGCGTTGTCAGGTTGTCTCGCGCTTGTGTTCGGCCTGGCGGTGTACTTGCTCAAACGCTACATCGATAGCAAGGACAAGCTAGATGAGGGTGTGCTGAAGAAGTTGACCGACCACGATAGCAAGGCGCTGGAGCACACCGAAAAGATAACGAAGTTGGCCGGAGAGATGAAGAGTACATCCCTAGATTTCCACAAGACTGTGGTTGAGCATCAGGGGAAAATGAATACTGAACTGCTGGCGGTACGGAAAGACGTGCAGGATATTCGCGGCTTCGTAGTTGAAACGAAGGCCACCGCCCAGGCAGTGAGCGAGAAACTGACCAGTACAAAGGGCCAACTGGACACCCTGTACGACACGGTCGAAGGTCACAGTAAGCAGCTGAAGACAGGCGCGGAAACGATCCGCAACAATACCGATCTGCTGAAGACGCTCATCGTTAAATTAGGTCCTAATGCTACGCTGATAACTTCCGAAAAGAAGGACTCAGGTGGCTAGTAGACACAGCTGCGCCATAAATGATTAAGTAAACAAGAAAGAGGAGGATCGCATGAGAAAGAGTAAATTGTTCCTGACTGGCTTAGCCTTGGTGCTTTGCACCCTGGCGGCACCTACCACGTTTGTGGTAATGAGTGGATTGAATACGGCCTACGCACAAGAGAAGGCACCGGAGAGCGCAGCCGCTGCGCCCGTGGTGACTGTAGAACAGCCCGCCGCTGCGGTAGCACCCGCCGAACAGGTGAAGGAACCTAGCGTGCCTGAAATTTTCCAAGCCCTCATCAAGGCATTCGAGGATTGGAAGAAGATCGGATGGCAGGCCGGGTTGGCGGCACTACTCATGGCCCTCGTCTCTACTCTAAAGAACACCGCACTTCGACAATTCGTTTGGAGCAAAGTTCCTGACTGGGCGAAAATTCTAGTAGCGCCCGCGCTGTCGATTGCCGCCTTTGGGTTGGCAATGGGGAAAGACTTCAGCTTCGCCGCCTTCCTGGCTGCGGCTAGTACCGGGGTTCTGGCAGTTTACTTCCACGAATTCTTAGACGGACTGAAAGCCGCACCCTTCATTGGCGACAAGTGGAAGTGGGCAGTGGACTTAGTTGGAAAAGTTTTCAAGAAGAAATTGTCCGAGGCTGAAGAGAAACTTGCTGCTGCCAAAGAGGCCGCAGGTAAGGTGGCCTAGTGTATTGTAGGTGCACCCGCAATAGCTTGTATTTCTTGCTAGGATTCGCGCTCACAGTCGTCGTGATGATCAGCCTCACTGGTTGTTCAAGCGCGAAGCTCGTGCAAGATCCTAGCATCCCAGCTATTAAGGCCAACTACCCGACTGCAGAAATGCAAGCCTGCGGAAAACGCTGGCACGGGTTAGGCACCTGCGCACTGAAGAAGGGCGAGCCTCTGCAGACCGTGAACTTCCAAGTTCAGGGCTACTACAGGGGCACTATCACAGTAGAATCGAAGACCTGCCAAGTGAGCCAGACTGTCTCGTATGAGAACAATGCTCTGGTTCCTTTCTCTATCCCAGGGCTGGCGGCGCAGAGCTGCA
>Ga0075163_10000085_pt1 | contig 102137 bp, 72 predicted proteins | sample JI1023141ADNA_FD_71478 | JGI IMG/M metagenome (GOLD analysis project Ga0075163, IMG submission 71478) | Wastewater effluent complex algal communities from Wisconsin, to seasonally profile nutrient transformation and Carbon sequestration -... | ecosystem: Engineered > WWTP > Effluent > Algae... | reverse complement strand
GCGAAGGTCGGCTTGCCCTTCGGCGTCTCGGGCAGTTGCAGGCCGGCGGCGGCGAGCGCAGCCGTCAGCACCTCGGGCGTCTTTGCCGGTTTCTCCGCCAACTCACTCACGAGACCGGTCACGCCTTCGCCACGCTTCTTCGGCTCCATCAGCAGACGGACCGCCGCCAACGTGTGGTCGGGGGGCGGCGGGACAACTTCCGGCGCCTGCTCGGCAGCGGGAGCCACGGGCTCAACCACCGGGGCCGCCACCGGCGCCGATGATTCTGCCACCACCGGGGTGGAATTCTCGGCCGAAGCCGATTCCTTGCTCTCGGTTCCCTGCTCCTTGCTCCGATCTCCCTGCTCCTTGCCCCTCCGCTTGAGCTCGGCATTGATCCAGATCTCGCCGCGCTGGTTCTTGTTGAGCCAGTAGATGAAGTCGCCGGACTGCACTTCCGCCGGTTGACCGCTTTCCGCGATCACGACGCCGTGCTCGGCGAGCTGGGCCAGCAGGCCGGCCTCGTCGGTCTTCAGCGCCTTGATCAGATAAGGGAAACTGCCCGACATCCCGTGCCCGCGCCGGTTGCGGCGCATCATGCCGCGGATCTTGTCGAGGAAGGTCTTGGGGCCGGCCGGAGCGCGCTGCTCCTGCGGCTGGTTGCGCGGGTTCTGCTGGTTCTGCTGGCGCTGTTCACGCGGCACAAAGTGCGTGGGCTCGTCGGCCGGAGCGGCCGGGGCCGAACCTTCGGCCGGCACACCACCGCCGGTGTTCTCAGCCGCGGCGGGCTCGTCAGTGTTTTCCACGCGCTTGGCCTGGACCACACGGAAGACCGGTTGGGGCTTGTCGCGCAGGTTGATCCAGATCTCACCGCGCCGGTTGATGTTCACCCAGTAAAGCTCGCCCTCGTACTCGGCGTAAACCGGCTTGGCGTTCTCGTCGGCCGGGATCTGCAGGCCGCACTCCACGAGCGCGCCCTTGAGGTCGGATTCGTCGAGGTGCCATTTCTTGGCGAGGAAATCGAGGCCCACGCTCATGCCCGGTCCGCGCTGGTTGCGGCGCATGTGCGGACGCAGCGCATCGAAGAAGGCCGGCAATTCGTCTTCCTCGGCCAGCTTGTCCCATTCGTCCTTCGGGGCGGCGGACGCGTCATCCTCGGGTGCGTCGGGATCGTCGTCGCGGGTGGTGTCACGCAGGCGGCGCAGGCTGCCCTCGCTGCCCGGTTTCTCGTCGGCGAGGAAGGTTTCCGCCTCCTCCTCGGGCGCGGCCTGGCCGGAGCCGGCCTTGAACTTGGCCTCAAACTCGGCACGCAGCTTGTCGGCCTCGGCGCGGGCGGCCGCCTTGGCGGCGTCCTCCAGCGTCCAGTCTTTCTGCGTGGAACGCCGTGCGAGCCCGTGAAAGGCGAGCGCATTGTCGGGCGGCTGGTGGAAGCTGATGATCTCCCAGTTATCCTGACCGACGTCGTTAAGAAATTTCTCCATCAGCGCCGGGCTCGCGAAGCCGCCCTTCCCACTGCTGATGATCTTGTATTCCCAGTTGGACATAGGCCGAGAGGCATCCCGCAACCGAGGGATGGTGGCGAGCCTATTTATTCCTGCCGGGGCCGCCTCCGCCGAGGTCACCCTGACTCCCACCGGGCATCGGTCTAAACCCGACCCATCCTTGCGTCCGGCGAGATGCCCATCAGATTCATGGACCCATGCGACTTGCCGATGCCCTCCACTACAGCCGTACCGGCTCGCACCCGGCTCGCCGTTGCTGGCTCGGCATTTTGGTCGGGCTCCTTCTGCTCACGCAGCCGCTCCCGGCCCAGACCCTCGAACTCGACCCCCTCGTGGTCAGTGTCTCGCGAACCGACACGCCTGGCGGACAGATACCCTTTGCCGTGACCACCTTTACCGGCGACCAACTGAGGACCAACCCGGCGGGAACGCTCGACGGGGCCTTGCGCTCAGTGCCGGGGTTCAGCCTCTTCCGCCGCAGCGACAGTTTCTCCGCCAATCCGACCGCACAAGGCGTGTCCCTCCGGGGACTCGGCCCCAGTGGCGCGAGCCGGTCTCTCGTGCTGCTCGACGGCGTGCCGCTCAACGACCCCTTCGGCGGCTGGGTCGCGTGGAGCAAGGTACCGCGCGAATCACTCACGGGCGCCGAGGTTGTGCGCGGCGGCGGTGCCACCGCCTGGGGCAACGCCGCCCTCGGAGGCATCGTGCAGCTGCGCACCGACCCTCCCGAGGCACGTCACGTATTGCGTGACATTCGCGCGGGGCGGCTCGCCGTCTCCGGGGGCAGCTTCTCGACACACAACGCCGAGCTGGCGGTGACGCAGCCCATCGGCGGCGGCACGCTGCAACTCCTCGGGCGAGACTTTTCCACCGCCGGCTTCGCGCTCGTCGCCCCCGAGGACCGCGGTCCGATCGACCAGGCGGCCGCCAGCGAACACCGTTGGTTCTCCGGCAAGTGGCGCGAGACCTTGGCCACTGGTCTGCAGGTGTCCGTCACCGCCCGCACCTACCGCGAAAAACGCAACAACGGCACGCCTTACCAACAGAATTCCTCCCGCGAAGACTTTGCTTCGGTCGCGCTGGCCAGTCGCACCGACGCCGGGTTTGCCTGGGACGCTGTCGCCTATGCGCAGGACCAACGCTTTGCCAGTACCTTCAGCTCGGTCAACGCGGCGCGTTCGGCCGAGACCCCCGCCAGCGACCAGTTCGCCGTCCCGGCCACCGCCCTTGGCGCCGCCTGGACCGGAGTGTGGCGGACCTCCGCCGAGGCGCGGACCAGCGCGGGACTGGACTATCGCCGCGTGCGCGGGGAGACACGGGAGAACTACACCTACAGCGCCGGCAACTTCACCCGCCAACGCGTCGCCGGCGGCACGCAGGATGTCACCGGCCTGTTCGCCATGCACGAACGCGCCCTCTCACCGGACCTCCGGGCCACTCTCGGCGGGCGCCTCGACTTCTGGCGGGAGAGCAACGGCCACCGCCGCGAAGCGGAGCGCGCCACCGGCAATGCATTGCGCAATGACAGCTACGCCTCCGCGGATGGCTTGGAATTCTCCCCGAGTGCCGGTCTCGTCTGGCAAACCGCGCCGGCGTGGCGCGTACGCCTCGCCGCGCAGCACGCCTTCCGCCGCCCCACCCTCAACGAGCTCTATCGCCCCTTCCGGGTGGGCAACGTGATCACCGAGGCCAACGCCGCCCTCGCGACCGAGCATGCGACGAGCGCCGAACTCGGACTCGAGTACCGTCACGACGCGCTGACTCTCGGCACCGCCATGTTCTGGAACGACCTGCGCGATGCCGTGGGCAACGTCACCCTCTACCGCGGCACCGGCACCTTTCCCATCGTTGGCTTCGTTCCGGCCGGCGGCCTCGGCCGGCAGCGCCTCAACCTCGACCGCATCCGCGTGCAAGGCGTCGAACTCTCTGCGCGCTGGCAGCCGATCGCTACCCTGACGATCACCGCCGATTACCTGTACAATGACGCCACGGTGCAGGCCGCGGGCGTCGCGCCCGCCTTGGTGGGACGGCGGCTCGCGCAGGTACCGCGCCACATCGCCACGTTCGGGGCCACGTGGCAACCGGTCGCCAAACTCACTTTCACCCCCCGGGTGCGCTTCATGGGCCGACAGTTCGAGGATGACGAAAACGTGCTGCGGCTCGGCGCCGTCCTGATCGTCGATTTCGGCGCGGGCTATCGGCTGACGCCCAACGCGGAACTCTTCCTCAACGCGGAGAATCTCACGGATGCGCGCATCGAAACCGGCCGCAGCCCCGACGGGCTTGTCAACACGGGCACGCCGCGCTTGGTGTCGGGTGGTCTGCGTTGGGTTTGGTGAGCCCAGGTCGCGAAACCGGCCAACCCGCGCTTCCGGTTGCTTGCGCCGTCATTCCAATCGTGCATGTTCGCCCTCGTCATTACCCCATGAAATCATCCCACGTCCTGTTTGCCTCCTGTGTTATCGGCGGCGCGCTGTTCGCCGCGCCCGATCCGATCTCTTCCTCACCGGCTCCGTACCCCCGGGACGCCAAGTCCACCATCGAGCGACTGGATTCGGCCTTCGACCGCCTGCTCGCCGCCGATGCCGTGGTCGAAAACCTGGCCAACGGTTTCAACTGGTCCGAGGGCCCGGTTTGGGACCCGGCGCAATCCGCACTGCTCTTCAGCGACGTGCCGGAAAATCGCGTTTACCGCTGGCAGGACGGCGAAGGCATCACGGTCTTTCTCTCGCCGAGCGGCTTCACCGGCAGCCAGTACAACGGCGGTGAACGCGGCTCCAACGGCCTCACCCTCGATCCTTCGGGCCGCCTCGTGCTGTGTCAGCATGGGGACCGCCGCGTCGCGCGCCTCGCGGCCGACGGCCAGCACTTCGAGACGATCATCGACCGTTTCGAGGGCAAGCGTTTCAGCAGCCCCAACGACCTCTGCTTTGATCGCGCGGGCAACCTCTTCTTCACCGATCCGCCCTATGGCTTGCCGGCCGACACCGAGCAGGAGACGGCTTTCCACGGCGTCTATCGCCTTGGGATTGATGGCAAGCTGACGGTTATCGCCAGCGACATGAGCCGGCCCAACGGTGTCGCCCTCTCGCCCGATGAACGCACCCTCTACGTCGGCAGCACCGACCGGAAGGAACCCTGGATCAAGGCGTTCACTCTCAACGCCGATGGCAGCGTCGCCGCCAGCCGCATCTTTTTCGATGGCTCCGCCCTGATGAAGGCCGGCCGGCGCGGGGGCTTCGACGGATTGCGCGTGGACGTCCAGGGCAACCTTTGGACAAGTGGTCCCGGCGGCGTCCTGGTGATCAGTCCCGACGGCCGGCACCTCGGATCAGTCCTGACGGGGCGTGCCACCGCCAACTGCGCCTTCGGTGACGCCGATCACCAGACCCTCTACATCACCGCCGACGAAGCCCTGCTTCGCGTGCGCACCCGGGTGAAGGGCGCCGGTCGCTGAGCACCAGCGGGGGGATGTTCTTGCTGTCAGCCCGAGCCGATCACACCTGAATCCCAGCCAACCCACCCCGCCCTGGCGCCCCTCTTTCGATCCGGAACAATCCAGTCAACCGGGACGTCGCTTGACGATCCGAGCTGTAGGGGCGCTGCTTGCCGGCGCCCGCGGGCGGCGACGAGCACCGCCCCTACAATAGCCTCTTGTCGTCTCGTTTCTTCCCGACCCGGGCAAAAGCGTGATTTGCGGTCTGGGGCTGCATCGTTCCGGCTTGCTCGAGGGGACTTGGGTTGCGGTGGTTTTGAACCCCCTCAAGCAGGAGGTGTGGCGCGCCACGCCGGGGTGCGTTCGGGTGACCTCCGTGGAGTTCGATCCGGCTCGCAGGGACCCGAGCCCTCCCCACCAGGGCGCCACGACGAACCTCGTCCGCCCCTCACTTCTTGCCCACAAACTCCCAGCACAAGACCGCGGCGGCCGCGGATACGTTGAGCGACTCGACCGAGTCAGCGCCGGGGATCTTGATCAACCGATCACACTGCGCGGCCAAAGCCGGCGAGATGCCTTTCTCTTCGTTGCCGAGGATCAGGGCCGGCGGTCGGGGCAGGCCCCGGTCCTTCACCTGGGCCGGTGAGAGCTGGTTGCCCGTCAGGCTGGTCCCGAGCAGAAAATGCGTGCGCTTCAGCTCCGCGCAGAATTCCGGCAGCGCGGGCACGCGGTAGAAATCCACGAACTCCATGCCGCCCTCCGCCACGCGATGCGCGGCCTCGCCCGGCAAGGCCTGCCCCGGGTGGTCCGCTACGATGATGGCCCGCACGCCGAAGAAGGCGGCGGTGCGCACGATGGCGCCGACATTGTTGGCGTTGCTCACGCGATCGAGGAGCAGGAGCGGAGACTTCGCCTTGGCCCAGTCGGCCATCACCTCGCGGGTCACTTTCCGCAACGGCCGCTCGCCAATCACGGCGACGATGCCGCCATGGTGCACCGTGCCGGCGATCTTCTCCAGTTCGGCCGCTTCCACCTGACGGTAGACTTTCTTCTGCTGCGCGAGCAACCGGCAGAGCTCGCCCGCCCGCTTGCCGGTGCCGGCGTCAAAAAAGAGGCGCCTCACCTCATCCGGATGCCGGGCGAACAGCGTCGAGACCGCCTGCCAGCCGCAGATGTTGATTTCCTTTTGCCGTGGAGCGATGGGTGATTTCATGGACCGCCGCGCAGCGTGGGTGGTCGCCGGCCGCGTTTCAAGGGAAGTCGCAACAAGCCCTATTGATGATTGCGCAAAGAAGCGACACACCCCGTCGCTTCGCGCCACCCCTCTTGCTAGAGGGGACCCAATCATTGTGTCTTGAAATCCCCTCTAGCAAGAGGGCCGAGGCCGTGAGCTCAGCCGAACGGGTGCCCGCCAGGGCGGGGTGTGTTGGGGAGCATCGCAAGCAGGCAGTGCCCGTGTCACTGGTTGACACAAGTCTCAATGAGATCCCCGCCGACCACGGCCGGTGCATTCCCGCCCACCACTCAATACTCGCTCTTGCGCCCCTCGCCGCGCGGGGTGAAGAGCGTCTGGGCCAGGAAGCCCAGGCCCAGCGTAGCGGCCAGCACGCGGAAGTTGCGCAACGCCCCGACCACGTGTTCCACCGGCGCCGCCTGCGGTTCCTGCACGCGGCGGAGGAACAGCACCGCCCCGGTGGCGAACAGCGGCAGCGTTAGGAAAAACCCGTGGAAGACGGCGTCCACCGGCCAGCTGTGCCCGAGCGCCCACGCCAGCAGCTTGCCGGCGAGGATCGGCGCCACCGCCATGCCAAGGGCGACGGCCGCCGTGTTGATGCCGACGGCCAGTGATTTCGCGGCCGGCGGCACGAGCTTCATGAGCAGGTTGAGCTGTCCGAGTGCGATGCCGGCGTTGGCCGTGCCGGCGAGGGCCCACGCGATATACAACAGCCACGAGGACTCACGCGTGACGAAAATCCACGGCAAGCCGGCAATCGCCCAGAAACCCACGGCGCACATCAGCACCGGCCGCGCCCCGTGCCGGTCGACCAGCCGCCCCCACGCGGGCAGCGCCAGCGCCCCGAACAGCAGCGAGAGTGAGAGCGGCAAACTCGCGCTGCGCGGCGAGTCCGACAGGCTTTGCAGCATGAAGACCGGCTGGAAGGTGCCAAAGCCGTTCATCACAAAACCCCACGCCGCGCCAAACAGAACCGACCGCAGGAAGGGCTGGGCCGCCTTCAGCTCCCGCCACTGCGCCGCCAGTGAGATGCCGGTGCGCGCGGGAGGATCGCCGGCGGCGGGCGTCATGTGCGCGGCCACCGCGGAGGCCATGCGGATCAGGGCGGCGCCGCCGATCACCACGGCGAAGGCCGCCGGCGTGGGATTGGTCAGCAGCCAGCCGGCCGCGAGCAGAAAGACAAAATTGGACAGCTGACACAACCGGTTGCGCTGCGAGAAAAACGTGCCGCGGATCCGCGGCGGCACCCAGGCATGCATCCACATCGTCCAGGCGACGCCAGCCACCGCCACGGTCAGGCTGCCGCCAAAGACAAACCAGCCGGCCACGGGCAGCGCATGTTCCTTGACCCAGTCGCCGTGCAACCCAAGCACCGCGGCAAAGGCCAGCCAGCACGCCGAGTTGGCCCAAAGCAGGGCGAGGAAAACCTGGCGCGCCGAAAAGCGGCTCATGATGAACGGCATCAGCGCCAGTTGCGCACAGTTGCACCAATACGGCAGCGAGACGATCCAGCCGTAGTCGTCGGGGGCCAGCCCGAGTCCGTTGCTGAGCAGCGCCGCCAGCACGAGGTTGCCCGGCAGACAGATGTAGACCAGCGGCATCGCCAGCACGCCTTCCAGCGAACTCATCCGCATGCTGCGGCGCACCCGTTGCCGGAGCTCCCAGGGAGCCGGTCCAGCGGATGCGGTTGACTCTGCCGTCGGCATCAGGGCTGCTCAGTTGTTGCCCGGTGGGCCGCCCGGCTGGCGCGGACTCACCGGTCGGCGCTCAGCGCTTCTTTTTCCACTCGGCGGTGACCACCGAGGAGAACCCGCCGCGGGCCTTCCAACGCGCGATGATGGTCAGCTGCCGCGGCTTCAGCGCGGCCCCGAGGTCGTCACAGATCTTGTTGGTCGCCGCCTCGAAGAAAATGCCCTCGTTGCGGTAGGCGTGGAAATACAGTTTCAGGGACTTCAGCTCGACGCAGATCTTGTCCGCCACGTAGCGGACGGTGATCTCGGCAAAATCAGGATGCCCCGTCATCGGACACACCGAGGTGAACTCGTGGTGGGTATGCTCGATGAGAAAATCGCGCTTCGGCGCGGGATTGGGAAAAGTCTCGAGGATCTTTGGGTCGGCCATGGTGGAAGAGGAAAAGTATCAGGCAGCAAGGTACAAGTAACAAGTCAGGGCCCTCGCAGGAAATCCTTGATACCCGACCCTTGAATCCTGTTCCTTTCGGGAACGTCAGGTCGCCGTTTCCGTGTACCGCTGCTCGCGGATCACCGTGATCTTGATCGTGCTCGGGTAGTCGAGCTCCTGCTCGATCTTGAGCCGCAGGGTCTTGGCCAGCGCGTGCGCCTGGTCGTCGCTCACGATGTTCGGCTGCACCACCACGCGCACCTCGCGGCCGGCCTGGATGGCGAAGGCCTGCTGGACGCCGGGCAGGGTCATGGCGAGGCGCTCGAGACGGCCGAGCCGCTCCAGGTAGTTGGTCATCGACTCGGCGCGGGCGCCGGGACGCGAGGCGGAGATCGCGTCGGCGAGGATGACGAGTCCCGCGTAGACGGTCTCGGGCTTCACTTCCTCGTGGTGCGCGGCGACGGCGTTCACGACGATCGTCGTCTCGCCGTAGCGGCGGATGAAGTCCGCGCCGATGAGCGCATGGCTGCCCTCGTACTCGCCCTCGATGGACTTGCCGATGTCGTGGAGCAGGCCCGCGCGCTTGGCCACGTTGGGCTCCAACCCGAGCTCGGACGCGAGCATCGAGCAGAGCTGCGCGACCTCGATGGAATGATCGAGCACGTTCTGCGTGTAGGAAAACCGGAAACGCAGCTTGCCGAGCAGCTTGATGATCTCGGGATGCAGGCCGGAAATCTTGAGGCGGTCGACGGCTTCCTCACCCATCTGGGCGACGGTCAGGTCCAGGTCCTGCCGGGCGCGGTTGACCGAATCCTCGATGCTGGCGGGATGGATGCGGCCGTCCTTCACCAGGGCGTCGAGCGCCAGCCGGGCGATCTCGCGGCGCACCGGATCAAAGGAGGAGATCAGCACCATCTGCGGGGATTCGTCGATCAGCAGCGTGGTGCCGGTGGCGGCTTCGAAAGATTTGATGTTGCGGCCCTCGCGGCCGATGATGCGGCCCTTCATCTCCTCGCTCGGCAGCTGGACGATGGTGGCCGTGATGTCGTTGTTGGGCTTGCTGGCCAGCCGCTGCATGGTCGTGACAAGGATGCGCTTGCCCTCCTGCACGAGATCCTGCTCCGAGCGTTCGAGCAGTTCCTTGCGCAGGGCGCGCAGCTCTTCCTGACACTCAAAGGTGACTTCCTCGCGCAGCTGCTTGCGGACTTCCTCGCCATCGAGCGAAGCCACCCCCTCCAGCCGCTTGCGCAGACTCTTGGAAAGATCCCGCATGGCATCGCGCGCCGATTTGACCGCCTGCGCCTCGCGGGAAAGCCGTTCCTGCCGCTGCTCCAGCTGGTAATCGAGCAACCCGAGCGACTCCTCGTGCGAGCGGATTTCGCGCAGCATCATCTCGATCTCGATCTTGCGACGGTCGAGGTCGCGGTTCAGCTCGGCGTGACGGGTGCGGACCTCCTCCTCGGCCTTGCTCATCATCTCCTGGGCGGCGAGGGCCGCTTCGCGCTTGGCGAGCTCCTGGTGCGATTGCGCCTTTTCACACGCCAGCCGGCGCGTCTGGCGAAGGAAAAGCCAGACGGCGGTGTACCCCAAGACAAGTCCCGCCAGCAGCGCGAACCCGAAGACCCACAGGGCGGGCTCGGGCTCGGTCACTTGGCTCAGTTGCTTGGTTGCGGCGATGACGGTCAGCATCACTTGGACCAGCAAGTTAGGTCACACCACCGGCATGGCAACACCTCAGACCGAAATATTCTTCAGCCCTCAGGGCTGTTCGGCACTGGCTCCTGGAAAACTGGCAGCGTGCCGCCGAGGACTGACTGGAGACGGGCCAGCGCAGCCTCCTCCCCATCCGTCGCCAGCGTCTGCGCCACCACATAGGCCCAGCGATGCGCCTCCAGATACCGCAACCGGTCCAGCGAGGTATAAAGAATTCGTTCCGAACTGGTTGCCACAATTTTGTCCGCGCCCACGAACCAGTAGGCAAACAGCGCCGGCACCTTCACCTGCTGACCGTTGGCGGTGGTGATCTCCCGCTCGATCCGCAAGACCGTGGCCGGCACCCGCGCCTTCGGATCATCCGGCCGCCGGAAGGCATGGCGAAACTGGCCCCCGATCGTCCACCCCTGCCCGACGAGACAGATTTCCGGTCGGTGGATGGAGGTGCGGTCGCGGCCGCTCAGCACGATCGACAAAAAAACCCGCTGGTTCAGGTCATGCAGCAGCACGTAGTTCTTGCGGGAAAATCCGGTGTCGGCCGGCAACACCTCGCGCTCGATGGCCGACACATCCACCGGCTGTCCTTCCCACGTGCTGCCCAGGTAATCCGGCAACGCCACCGGATTGATGCCATCCGCCGCCAACCGGATGCCGGTCTTGGGATTCACTTCCATCCCATCGACCTTGTGCGCGGCGAACATGACCAAAAGCGCGCAGGCCAGCACCCCGCTGGCCGCCGCCCAACCGGCCGATTCTCGCCGGACCTCCCCGCCCCCTGATTCTTGTGCCCCGCTCTCATTTCCCTGCTCCTGGCTCCCTTCTCCTTTTGCCGCTCTCTGCAGAATCCATACCGCGAGTTGCACGAGGCCGAGCACGATGACGAACACGCCGAAGCCCATCACGTCATGCGTCTTCACGCCGGCCGCCTGTCCCCGCCATTCGGCCGCCACGATGACGGCGAAGATGCGCACCACATTGCCAACAAAGGCGAACGGGAAACAGAGCAGCCCCACCAGCAAACGCCGCGGCCAGCTGCGAAAACTCAGGTAACCCAACAGGAGCGAAAGCGCCGCCAGCGCCGTGAGCGAGCGCATGCCGCTGCACGCCGCCGCCACATCGTATTGGAAGCCGCCATCCGGCGACATCAGCAGCGTCCCGTTGCGGATCACATCAATCCCCACGAAGTGCGCGAGACGCCACGCGGTCTCGATCACCCCGAGCCGCAGATAAAAGCCCACCGAATCCAGCAGGTTCAACGGGACCGCAAAAAGCATGAACGCCACCGGAAACGCCGCCGCCCGCCCCCACCGCCGCCCGCCCGCGAAGGCCAGCACGCCCCACGTGAACAGCAGCAAGCCCCCCGCCGAAATCCGCGCCTGCGTCAGCACATAACCCAACAGATGGATCAACAACCCACCCACCATCGCCGAAACCACCAGGTAGCGCGCGGACGCCGTCCGCGCAGCCGCGGCGTCCTTGCTCCCTGCCCCCTGCTCCCTACTCCCCGCTCCACTCTCCTTGCCCCCCGCTCCGCTCTCCCTTCTCCATTCTCCCTTCTCCCCGCTCCCTTCTCCCCGCTCCCTTCTCCCCGCTCCCTTCTCCCCGCTCCCCGCTCTTAAGTTGCGCGCCAGCAGCCACCCGCTCAGCGCCACGATCAGCCACCCGTGCTCGCTCTCAGATGCTGGATTCGCCCACTGGAAACCCCACCAGTAAAACAACGACGCGGTGTCGAGATACCCCCGGCTGGCATTCCCGAAAAATTGGAACACGACCAAGCCGGCCGTCGCGCAGAGCGCCACCGGCAGGTATCGCGGCCATCGGTCCACAGGGCTTGCCATGGCGGTCACAAAAACAGGATAAAGCCCCCATGCAAAGTTTCTCGGCGAGCCAGCCCAGACTGCTGGTACTGGAGCTGTGGGGTCTCGGCGACCTCGCGCTCGCCGTGCCGTTTCTGCGCGCCGCCAGCCGCCACTGCCGCGTCAGCGTGCTCGCCAAGCCTGCGACAGAACCGCTCGTGCGACGGTTTTGTCCGGAGGTTGAACTCATCCCGTTCACCGCGCCCTGGACCGCGTTTGAGGAGAAATACCGGCTGCACCGCTGGCCATGGCCGCAGCTTTCCGCCCTCCTCAGCGACCTCCATCGCCGTGATTTTTCCGCCGCGGTCTCGGCCCGACCTGATCCGCGCGACCACGCTTTGATGGCGCTGGCCGGCATTCCGCTGCGGGCCGGATTCCCCCGCGCCGGCTCTGCCCTGCTGTTGACCGACCGCCTTCCCCGCCCGAGCGATCCGCATCGCGCGGCCCACTGGTCGGCCCTCGCCGCGCACTTTGGCTGGTGCCTGCCGCCGGCACCGCTGGCCCGGCCAAGCGGCGGCCGCCAGGTGGTCATGCACACCGGCGCGGCCCAGCCAACCCGCCAGTGGGGGGCGGACAAATTTGCGCAGCTCGCCACCAAACTCCGTGCGCAGGGCTGGCCGGTGACGATCCTCGACGAACACTCGGGCGACCTCACCGCCCTCCTGCAAACCCTCGCCACCGCCGACCGCTTCATCGGCAACGATTCCGGTCCGGGCCATCTCGCCGCCCTGCTCGGCGTGCCGAGCTTCACCGTGTTCGGCGCCCAACTGGCGGCGAATTTCCATCCGATCCATCCGCAAGCCGCCTGGCTCGACGGCGCACCGTGCGTGTACAAACCCTGCCACGACGCCTGCCGCTTCGCCTCCCCGCACTGCATACGCGAGCTGACCGTCGATCAGGTCTGGACGCGGGTGACCGACTGGCTCGCCTCCTGAGCAACACCCCGACGGCGGCAAACAACCCCGTAGGGCCGGTCTCCGACCGGCCGGCTCGTACCCCCATCCCGACCGGTCAAAGACCCGGTCCTACTTTCATTGATACTTACGCCAACAAGTGACTCAGGCCGCCGCCTGCCTGCGATGCCCCCCAACACACCCCGCCCTGGCGGGCACCCCTCTTCCCAGAGGGGATTTCCGGAACCGTTGATTGGGTCCCCTCTAGGAAGAGGGGTGGCGCGAAGCGACGGGGTGTGTCTCTCCTTTGCCCAACCCAGTAGGGCCGGTCTCCGACCGGCCGGCTCGAATCCCCATCCCGACCGGTCAAAGACCCGGTCCTGCATTTTCATCCGCCTGGCCCCCACTCAGCCACCCAGCACGGTGCGATAAACCGCCACCGTTTCCCGCGCGCATTTTTCCCAAGAAAACTCCCGCGCCCGCGCCCGGCCCTTCTCACGCCAAGCATCCGCCTCCCTCGTCACCCCGGCCATGGCTTCCCGCCAGCGGCCGGTTGCGAGTTCCACCAGGCAAGCCGCGTCGCCCGCCACCTCCGGCACACTCGCCCGGCGCGCGCCAATCACCGGACACCCCGCCGCCATCGCCTCGAGCACGGGAAGTCCGAAGCCTTCGTAGAGACTGGGGAAAAGCAGCGCCTGCGCCCGTCGGTAAAGACCCAACAGCGCGGCGTCGCTTTGGTGTCCCAGATAGATCCAGTTTGCCGGCGGCGCGCCTTCGCCGGCCACCCCGGCCCAACGCGCCCCGACAATCACCAGCGGCGGCAAGGCATCGCCCGCCTCGCGCCAGAGTGCGTTGAGAAACGCCAGATTCTTGCCCGGCTCCAGCGATCCGACGAAGAGATAAAACTCGTCCGGTAATCCCGGCACGGGTTCCTCCTGCGCCGCCAGCGTCGGCGCCAGGTGCACGACCTCCAGTTTGCCCGCCGGGATCGCCAGCAGCTGCATCGCCTCATCCGCCGTGAACCGGCTGATACAAATCACGCGGTCCGCCGCCTTCACGCGTTGCAACCTCCGCAAACCAGCCCGCAGATGCCACGAGCGGTAACGCTCCGGATGCCGCACCAAGGCGAGGTCGCACAGCGTCATCACATGCCGGGGCCCTTCCACGAACGGCAACAAGGGTCCGAACGTATGATGCACAAGATCCGCCTCCCGCAGCTGCGCCGGCGCGATCCACGGCGCCCAGACCAACTCCCGCCACGCGGTCTTCAACGCGCGCGCCGGTTGGCCGAAACCGAAATTATCCACCGCCCAGCCAACCTCCCTCACCTCCAGATCAGCGGCCGCGATGCGCGCCAGCCCGCCCTGCAAGCCCCGCACGTAGCGCGCCACGCCGGCCCGGCTGGTGTGGAGCGGATTGGTGTCGAGGGCGACGCGCATCAGGGGACCGGACATGCTTGGATTCCAATGGCGTACGCATCGACAAAACTCCAGCCGGCAAAATCACGCGCCCCAGCCCAAGCGCAGACCATCGGCCGCCGGACGCCCTGGTCCCATCGTGGGGGCGTCGCTTGCAGACGCCCGTTTCCTTCCGAAGTAGGACCGTGTCTTTGACCGGTCCTGCCGTCGGCGCGAGGCGGCCGGTCGGAGACCGGCGCTACCTCACTGCGTCACCGCTTTGGTTCGCGGACAGTCGTTGGAGTCACCGCGGCCCGCGCTCGCGGCAAAGGGTCGCTTGCGCTGCTGGCCATGTGGGAGCGAGCTCGCTCGCGACATTCCACGGCCGGAGTCGCGAGCAAGCTCGCTCCCACAATTTCCAAGCATGGACACGGCAAAGGCTTTCTTTTGTCGGCCCGCCCATGCAATGATCGCGCCGTGCCCGCCCCCCGCCAACCTCTGCAAAACGTCCTGTGGCTCGTGGGCGAGCGGGTGTTGCGCACGGTCATCACCGCCACCGTGCTCGGCGTCGTCGCCCGTCATCTGGAACCGGCGGGATTCGGCCGGTTGAACTTCGCCCTGGCCGTCGCCGCCATCGCGACCGCCCTGGCGACGCTCAGCCTCGAGGGACTCGTGGTCAACGAGCTCATCCGCCGCCCGACGCAGACCGGGGCGGTGCTGGGCACGGCTTTCCGGATGCGCCTCGTCGCCGGCGCGGTCACCGCGATTTTGCTTTCGGGCCTGGCCTTGGTTTTCGCACCGCAGGACGCCGGGCTGATCATGACCGTGTCGCTGGGTCTGATGATCCAGCCCCTCGACGTCATCGACCTCTGGTTTCAACGCCACCTGGAATCCCGGCGCACCGCCGTGGCGCGCTTCATCGGCCTGAGCGCCGGCGCGACCCTGAAACTCTGGCTCGTCGCAAGCGGCGCCGGTCTCCCGGCCTTTGCCTGGGCGCAGGTGGCCGATGCGGGTTTCATCGGTCTCGCCTTGGTATGGACGGGCACCCGCACCGCGCACCACAGCGGAGCCTGGACCTGGGATGCGACCATCGCGCGCGCGCTGTGGACCAAGGGCTCCCGCATGGCCGTGGCCACACTTGCGGTCGGCTTCGCGATGCGCTTCGACCAGTTGCTGGTGCGTCATTGGTTGGGCGAAAAGGAAGCGGGCATCTATTTCGCCGCGACGCGCCTGGTTGAGTTCGCCGTGTTCACCGGCTCCACCATCGCGCTCAGCCTTTTTCCCGGGCTAGCGGCCAGCCATGCGCGCTCCGACGCGGAGTACCGCGAAAAACTGCAGGCCCTCACCGATGTGCTCTCGGCGCTCGGCTGGATCTTTGCCCTCGGTTGCACGGTGCTCGGCTGGGCGGTCATCGCCCTGCTCTATGGCCGGGCGTATGCCACCGCCGTCCCGGTCCTCGTGGTCCAGGGCTGGGCCGCCCTCATCGCCATCAACGCCATCAGCCGCTGGCAGCATATCCTGCTGGCCGCCCCACCCCTCTTGAATCTGGGCGCGGCCCTCCTCCACTTCGTCACGGTCGCGTTGCTGGGTGTCTGGCTGATCCCGGGCGCCGGCACGGTGGGCGCGGCCATTGCGCTGCTGGCCGCCAATCTGGTGAGCGGTCTCAGCACCAGCTACCTCTTTCCCCAATTGCGTCCGTATGCCGCGATCCAGCTCCGCGGGCTGCTCATCCCCTTTACACCGGGGCGCTGGCGGGCTTTGCTCGCGCAGTTCCACCCTTCCACGGCTGACGCCCCTTCTCCCCGGACATGACCTTGGACTACTCGCGGTTCTATGCGCGTTATCATCCCGATGACGCCGCCCACCGAAACGGTCTCCGCCTCCTGCACCACCGGATGCTCAGCCCACACCTGCCGGTGGATTGCTCTGCGCCGATTTTGGATGTCGGCTGCGGCCGCGGTTACGCCCTGCAGGATCTGGCGGCCCTCGGCTACTCCCACCTGCACGGGATCGATGCCGATGCCAACCAGACCGCCTTTGCCCGCGAGCAAGGCCTGACGGTTGAACACGTCGAAAACACGGAGACCTTTCTCGCCAACCGGCCCGGCCAATACGCCGTCATTTTGCTCATGGACGTGCTGGAGCACGTGCCGCGCGACGCGCAACCAGCCTTTCTCCGCGCCATCGCCGGCAGCCTGCGTCCGGGCGGCCGCTTGATCTGCACCGTGCCCAACGCCGCCTCCGCCATCGGCAGCTACTGGCTGCACAACGACTACACGCACCAGTGGTCCTTCACGAACGACAGTCTCGGCGGCCTGCTTGACCAGTGTGGCTTCAACCGCGTCACCTGCACCGGATATGAGTTTTTCCTTCGCCCGCGCTTCCTCTTCTGGCTGCCGACACCGCGCGCGATCGCCTGGTGGTTGCGCTGCCTGCTGCGCTGCCGACAGCGGGCCGCCTACGTGGCCGAGCTGGGCTGGTCGCGGGGCCGCGCGGTCACCCTGACGCCCAACCTGCTGGCGGTCGCGGACAAGGCCGGATGAGCCGGACGACCCGCAGCTACGACGTCTTCGACACCGTGGTCACGCGCGCCTTCGCGCACCCGCGTGATCTCTTCGTCCACTTGGGCGAGCGCCTCGGGCAACGCGGCCTGATCCGCCTGCCGCCGCTGGAATTCGCCCGCCTCCGCTGGACCACGGAACTGGCTGCCCGCCAGAAAACCCCGGGCCGGGAGGTCGGGCTCGCCGAGATCTATCGTGAACTCGCGCTCCGCCTCCACTGGGATGAAGCCACCACGGCCGCCGCTCAAGACGTCGAACTGGCAGTCGAGTCACGCCACCTTCACGCGATTCCCTATCTGCAGCCCGAACTCGCCCGCGCCCGCGCCGAGGCCGGTCGGTTGCTCTTTCTTTCCGACATGTACCTGCCGTCGGCCATCCTGCGGGCCTGGCTGACGCGGGAAGGCGTCATGCAACCCGACGACGTGCTGCTCGTGTCAGGCGAAGCCCGGGCCAACAAAAACTCCGGGAAACTCTTCGCGATCGCCCGGCAGCAGACGGGCGGCGACTATGCTCGCTGGCATCACGCCGGCGACCATCCGGTGTCGGATGTCGCGAAGCCCCGCGAACTCGGCCTCACCGCAACGCACCGTCCCGAGGCCTGGCTCACCCCGCGCGAGCGGCAGGCCCGCGGCTCGGAAGGCGAGTTCGCGGAAGTCTGGCGTTCTTTGCTCGCCGGCGCCATGCGCCTGGCGCGCTTGCAGCGTCAGCCCGCCGACGAACGCGAGGCGGTGCTCTGGGAAACCGGGGCCACGGTCGCCGGTCCGTTGTTCACCGGTTTCGTGCGCTGGGTTCTCGCCGAAGCCGAACGGCGCGGCCTGCGCCGCCTGTATTTTCTGGCGCGCGACGGGCAGATCTTCTGGCGCATCGCGCAAGCGCTCCAGGCCGGCGAACCGCGCGGGGTGGAATGCATCTACCTGCACGCCTCCCGCCTGCTGTTTGCCGGCGTCGCCGAAGCCGGCTCGCCGGCGGCGCTGCGCACCTTGATCGCACCCGGCGCCACCTATCATTCGCTGCACCAGGCGCTGGTGGCCCTGGGCCTCGATGAGGCATGGGCCAAAGCCCATCTTCCCGCCCGCTTCCTGTCGAAGGACCACCACGCCAACCTGCCCCAACCCGAACGCGAGGCCCTGGCCGACTGGCTGCTCGCCCCGGCGCAACGCGCGCTCATCGAGCCGGCGATCGCGTCGCGCTCAACCCAAGCCCGCGCCTACCTCGACGCGGCCGGACTGCGCGCCGGCGAACCGGTGGCACTCGTTGACGCCGGCTGGTTTGGCACGATCCAGCGCAGCCTCGAATGCATTCTCGGCGGGTCCTCCGGGCCGGCCCCTCTGACCGGTTTCTACCTCGGCCTCATGCCGGCGGGAGATCGCCCCTTGGCCGGTGAGGCAATTGGCTATGCCAATCAATTCGCGCCGCTGCCCCTGCTCCGGGAGGAATCCCACAAGGTGCTGATCGAGCTGATGGCCCAGGCCGACCACGGGCAGGCCGAGGGATTCGAGCAACGCGAAGGCTCCTGGCGGGTGCGCTGGCAGGACATCGGTCCCGTGAAACTGGCCGAGGTCAGCTTGTTTCAGGACGCCGTGCTCGCCTTCACGCGCCAGACCCTGGCGATCGCCGATGTCGCCATCGCGCCACCCGACGAATACGCGCGGGCGGTCATCGGGATTTATCGCCACCTCCACGACCACCCGACCGCCCGGGAAGTCCGCGTGCTCGGCTTCCTCCCGCATTCGGACCAATACTTTGAGCAGCGTCACGCGGGACTCTGCGCCGAGATGAGCTTGCGCGAAGTCATCGCCGCCATCCGCGACTACCGCCAGCGGCCGCCCCACTGGTGGATCCCCGGCCAGGCCACCCTCGGGCACGCGCCGGTGTTGCTCCTCTTCCGTTGGTTGAAAGCGCTGTGGTGGAAAACCACCGGCCGCCCGGAGTAAAGGCAACACACCCCGCCCTGGCGGGCACCCGTTCGGCTGAGCTCACGGCCTCGGCCCTCTTGATCCGGACTCATGCAGTCAACCGTAGGGGCGCTGCTTGACGGCGCCCTGGAATTGGTTGATCGCCGGCGACCTTGCGGGCGTCGTCAAGCGACGCCCCTACACACAATCTCGGCTATCAGTGCCGCGATATTTCAAATGGAGGGCCGGTCTCTCCGTTCGACAAGCTCAGGACCCCGAGCCAGTCGAGGGGCTGACCGGCCGCGGCTGGTCGGGAGACCAGCCCTCCAAAGCGGCGCGCCCGAATGCACGCCCCGCACTTGGTGACCATTCCCCCTCACCCCGCCTTCACGCCCAACGCCTTCACCGGGCCGGACAAAAACATCCGCGCCACCAGCCCGCGATCGACGGCGGGCGCGCGGGTCCACGCGCGCCAGGCCAATGACGACGCGCGGGTCGCCGTGACGAGGTCGCGCCGCAACGCCACCGCGCGGCGCGCCTGGTACGCCGCGAGGGCAAAACAATCTTCCGCCAGGGCGCGCCCGGCCCAGCCCAGGGAAATCTGCGACTGATCGCCAGCCGGCAGCGGCGTCTCGTTCACGTCCTCGGCCTGTCCCGCCCGCCGCAGCGCGGTGGCCAGACGGATCTGCGCGCGCTGGTGCTCGATCAACGCCGCGTGCTCCTGCGTGGCCTGCGTGGCGTGACGCCGATAGCGCAACAGCACGTCCGGCACCGCGCCCAGCGCGCACTCTTCCGCCACCCTCGCGATGAAATCGAAATCCGCCGCGTGGGAGAACGCCTCCCGATATGGCAACTTCCCGAAAACCTCGCGCCGTCCCGTGTACGCCGGCGTGACCACGGGACTCGCATAGGCGGAGTAGCGGCGTTGGTCATCGCCGGACACCAGCGCGAATTCCCGTCCCACCACCCGTCCTTCCTCGTCGATGGTTTCAGCCAGCGAGGAAACCAGTCCGAGCTTGGGATCCGCGGTCAGCGCGGCGACCTGCCGTTCCAACCGCCGCGGCAGCATGAGATCATCGTGATCCAGCAGCGCGATGAACCCGCCGCCCGCTGCCGCCAACGCGGCGTTATGCGCGGCAGGGATGCCCCGGTTCGCCGGGAAATGAATCAGCCGCAACCGCGGGTCGCGCCCCACCTCGCCAAGGCGATCGACGCTCAAGCCCGCCCCGTTGTCCACCAGCACCAGTTCGAGATCCGGCAGCGTCTGGCTCCACACGCTCGCGATGGCCGGCCGCAGGAAGGGCGTGTCGCGGTGGCAGGCCATCAGGACGGAGACGACGGGCATGCCGCATCTCACCACGACCGGCGCCCGAGGCAAGGCGGCTTTGGTTTTCGCGCGTCCGGAGTTGCGCCGGCGCGGGGCTCCGGCTGTGCTCGCCGCCATGCATCCGCGTTTGCGCACCCTCCTGATCGGCTTCGCCGCCTGCGTGCTGGCCGTCTGGGTGGGCATCGCCCTGGCGCAGGAGGAGCGCTTCATCGCGTCGGTCGCCGCCCTCGTCTCGGTGTGGGCCGTGCTCTCCTGGACCCGCGGTCCGCTCGCCGAAGCCTGGCTGCTGGGCTTTCTGGTGTTTGGCTACATCATCGGCAACCGCGGCTTCGCCCAGATCATGCCCGTGTCGGGCCTGCCGCTGTTCTTGAGCGAGCTCGGACTCGGCATCGCGGTCGCGCTGGTCATCTTGCGCGGGGCGCTGAACCGGGTCGTGCCGGTGACGTTCAACTGGCTGAACAGCCTGCTGCTCTTCTGGCTCGTGCTCGGGGCGGGCCGCATTGCCTGGGACGTCAAAACCTACGGCTTCCTCGCGCTGCGTGATTTTGCGACGGTGTACTATGTGCTCTACTTTTTCGCCACCCAGGCGATCGCGCGGCACCCGCCCTCGCGAAAGCTGCTGCACGGCGCGTTGCTTGTGACCTTTGCCGTCTTGCCCCTGCTGGGCATACCCGGCGCCTTCTTTCCCGAGTTCTTTCTGGATAACCTGCTGGTCAGCGGCGTGCCGCTGATTTTCTACAAGGGCGACCTGCTCGCGACCTTTCTCTTTGCCGGTTACATATTGCTGCTCCCGAACGATGCGACGGACTGGCGGCAGAGCTGGTGGCGCTGGCTGCTCGCGGTGACCTCCCTGATCCTCGGCGTGGTTCTCCTCTCCCGCTCCGGCCTGGTGGGTCTGGTGGTGGCCATCGGCTTCATGGCCCGCGCCGGACGCTGGCGGCCCGCCCAGGTGCTCATCGGCCTGGCCCTGGCCGGCCTGCTGGCGATCACGGTCGTTTCCCTGCTGCAGAAAAAGGATTTCACCCAGACCCGCGCCTACGCGATCTACGAGACGGTCGCCTCCATCGCGGACTTCAGCGGCACGCGCGACTACCGCAGCGACCAGAGCGGCAGCAAGGGCGACAACAACCGCTTCCGCCTCGTCTGGTGGAAAAACGTCGCCGAGGAAACCCTCACCACAGCACCGGTCTTCGGCCTCGGCTTCGGCGCGGACCTGGCCCGGGGTTTCGTGCAGGAGTACTATCCCGACTCGGGCGACGACTTCACCGCGCGCAGTCCGCACAACATCTTCATGACCACTTTGGGGCGCATGGGACTGAGCGGCGCGCTGGTGCTCCTCGCCATCTACTTTAACCAGTTCCGGGTCACCGCCCGCACAGCCCGGGCCGCCCGCACCGATCCGGCCCGGCTGCAGTCGCTCACCCTGCAGGCCGCCTGCTGGGTGGTGCTCGTGAGCGCCGTTTTCGGCGTGGTGCTGGAGGGACCGATGGGCGCGATTCCGTTATGGATCATGCTGGGGCTGGCGGATGCGGAAGCCACCGACCAACCTGCCTGACCGGACCATGTTCTGCTCACCCCTGCTGCCGCCTCCCACCACCCGGATCCCCGCCCCGCTGCGGCGCCAGATGGGCGCATGGTTGTCCGGGCCGCCCCGCGGGCCGCGCAAGCAATCGCAACAGGCGTGCCTCTTCCTGCTCGGCCGGATCGGTGATTTCGTCCTCGCTCTTTCGACTGTTCGGCTGCTGCTCCGACAGATCGGACCCGAGCACTGCACCCTGGTCGTATCCCGTTCGCAAGAGACGCTCGCCCGCCGGGAGTTTCCCGACACGCGCTGTCTGGTCCTGCCGACGGAAGCGGACGGGCTCGTGCGGGACATCCTGCCGATCTGGTGGCGTGAACGGGGAAAGTTTGCGGATACCCGGTTCAAGCTGCTCGTTGGTCTGCGGCACCAACGGGCGCTGTACCATGACCTCACGCTTTCATGGATCGACGCGGAGCGCGAGGTCCGGCTCGAGCCGTCCACCTATCCGACCATTCCCCAACCCGGCCTTTGCACCGAACTCCTCGGACACTGGCGGCTGGCCGAGAGCGTGCTCGGCCGAAAAGTCTCCCGGGAGGAAATCCTCCCGCGCTTCACGAGCCTGCAGGCTTCGGACGACGGCCGCCTGCTCGTCTGCCCGTTGTCCCTCGACGTCACGCGCAGCCTGCCGGCGGAAGACATGCTGGCCGCCTTGCAAATCTGGCGCCGCCGCAACCCGGCCCCGATCGTGTTCGGCGGCAGCCCCGCCGATGAGCCGGCGCTGGTCCAACTCGCCGCGAACGCCCGCGCGGCCGGCCTCGTCGACGTCCGGGTCGAAACGCCCCACGGCCTCGACGGCTTGTTGGCGCAGGTGGCCCGGGCCGGCGCGGTGTTTGCCGCCGACTCGGCGCCCGCCCACATCGCGATCGCCCTCGACAAGCCCTGCGTGGTGATGACGAGCCAAGGATTTTATGGCTACGCCCAACCCTGGGCCCGCTCGGCGCGCCAACAGACCTTCCTGCACGGCACCGACACCGCGGAGATCGCAGCGGCCCTACCAGCCTTGGGTTGAACCAGCATTCCTCAGCCCTGAGAGACCCGAACTGCCCAAAAGCTCACGAATCAAATCGATCCTCCTGAATCCAGGGGCTCAAAACATTGAGTCCTGCCCCAACGTGAATGCGCCAATCCATTCAAGTTTGTCAGATTCGTGCAGATTCGTGTGTTTAGTGGGCAAACGGCTCGGGCTTTGGACTCACTGGATTTTTCTGTGTTTTCGGTGGTGGATGCCCCTGTCCGCATCGGGGTCGATCGGTGTCATTTTGGACCTGCTCCGCCGAAATTCCCACGGTCCGGGCCTGCTTGCTCCTTGCCCCCTGCACCCTGCTTTTATCTAGTGGCTCCCTCCCCCCGTGAAATTCCTGCGCAACCTAGACCTGGCCAGCTTCTTCAAGCTCACCACGCGCGAGAACTTCGACCGGATCACCCCCGCCTGCATCGCGGCCCTCAGCCTGTTCGGGGTCTTTTTCATCTACAGCGCCCAGATGGCGACCGGGCGCAGCCAATGGCAGCAGCAACTCGTCTATCTGGCCCTGGGCGGGATCATTTACCTCGTCACCGCCTTCCTCGATTACCGCATCTGGCTGCGCTACGCCCATTGGGTGTACTTCGCGGGCATCATTTTGCTCATGCTCGTGCTGATCCCGGGCATCGGGACGACCCACGGCATGGGCGCCCGCCGCTGGATCGACATCGGCATCGCCTTCCAACCTTCGGAATTTGCCAAGGTGGCCGTGCTTTTTGCCACCGCGTCCATCCTGACGGGCTCCCGGCTCGGCACGGTGCGCGACTCGTTGCAGGTCCTGATCAAATTGGCCCTTGCGGTGGGTTTGCCCATGCTGTTGATAATCGCCGAACCCGACCTCGGCAGCGCTCTCGTGATTGCTCCCATGGTCTTTGCCATGCTGTTCGTATCCAACCTCTCGCTGCGTTTCTTTGCCGGAGCCTTGGGCGTGTTCGCCCTGTTGGTCGGCATCGTCGCGATCGATGTCTGGCGCTACAGCAAATACATGGATGACAACAACCTGGATTACTCCAGGAACCGCGGCGCGTATGAGTCCCACTCGTGGCTGCCGCTGAAGGACTACCAGCGCAACCGCGTGCTGGCCTTCGCCCTGCCCGACAAGGTCGACCCCATGGGCATCGGCTGGAACAGCCGGCAGTCGCTCATTTCCGTTGGTTCCGGTGGCTTCACCGGCAAAGGCTGGACCGAGGGCACGCAGGCCAAGCTCGGCTACCTGCCCCGCGCGGTCGCGCACAACGATTTCATTTTTTCCGTAATCGCGGAAGAGAAAGGATTTATAGGAAGCATAGCCGTCGTCGGACTCTTCGGCGTGGTGTTGTGGAATGGACTGCGGATCGCCGGGCTCGCCCGCGACCGTTTCGGCGCCTTACTCGCGCTCGGCGTCACGGTGCTCATGGCCGTGCATGTGTTCGTCAACATCGCCATGACGATCGGTCTGGTGCCGGTGAAAGGCATACCGCTTCCCTTTATTAGCTACGGCGGCACCTTTGTGCTCAGCTGCTGCTTGCTGCAAGGACTGGTTCAAAGCGTCTATCGTTTTCGGAGGGACTCATGACAACCATGAGAGACCTGCCACCCGATATTGACCGCTCTGCCGGAATTTCCTGCTCGCAGCCCGCTGGCCAGGGGAGCCCCGAATCAACACCCATACGGGCCCACCCCCACCATGAACGATCAGTCCTCTCCCGCCGGATCCCCCCAGGACCCGGCCTCACGTTATGAAGAAGAACTCACGCAGCCGCCCCGCGCGCAGCATGCCGAGCCCCTCACGGCCGACCAGCTGAAGTCCGAATCCAAGGAACGCGCCGCCAACCGGCCCATTCTCCAGAAGATCCTCGGCCTTTTCCGCAAGGAAAAGGGCACCTTCCGCGAGCTCGTCATCAACTCCGAGCCCCTCGAGAAGCGCGTCGCGCTCCTCGTCGACGGCACGCTCGACCGCTTCGAGATCGAGCGCGAGTCCGACAACCGCATGGTCGGCGGCATCTACAAGGGCCGCGTCAAGAACCTCGACCCCGGCCTCAAGGCCGCCTTCGTCGACATCGGTTTCAACAAAAACGCCTTTCTCCACTACTGGGACATGCTCCCCGCCGCCACCGACTCCTCCGTCGAGGTCGTGCGCGTGAACAAGAAAAAGGGCGCCGCCGAGCGCAAGGCCGAGCCCACCGTCAAGGACATCCCCGGCCTCTATCCCCCCGGCAGCGAGATCGTGATCCAGGTCACCAAGGGCCCCATCGGCACCAAGGGCCCGCGCACCACGACCAACCTCTCCCTCCCCGGCCGCTACCTCATCCTCACGCCCTACTCCGACGGCTGCGGCATCTCCCGCAAGATCGAGGATCCCCAGGAGCGCAAGCGCCTCAAGACCCTCATCAACGAGCTCACCATCCCGGAGGGCATGGGCGTCATCGTCCGCACCGCCGGCGAGGGCAAGAAATCCCGCTACTTCGTCCGCGACCTCCACCTCCTCCTCAAGAAGTGGGAGGAGATCGTCCGCAAGATGGAGAGCGACCGCGCCCCCGCCTGCCTCTACCAGGAACCCGACATCGTCGAACGCACCGTGCGCGACTTCCTCACCGAGGACATCGACCGCGTGCTCATCGACAACGAGGCCGACTTCAAGCGCACGCAGGAGTTCGTCTCCCAGATCTCGTCCCGCTCGCGCAACAAGATCGTCTATTACAAGGACTCCATCCCCGTCTTCGAGCGCTACAACATCGAGCGCCAGATCGAGCAGACCTTCCAGCGCAAGGTCACGCTCCCGTCCGGCGGCCAGATCGTCATCGACGAGACCGAGGCCCTCATCGCCATCGACGTCAACACCGGCTCCCACAAGTCCCGCTCCGGCGACGAGAAGAACACGATCTTCCAGGTGAACATGGAGGCCGCCGTCGAGATGGCCCGCCAGATCCGCCTGCGCAACATCGGCGGACTCGTCATCATGGACTTCATCGACATGAAGGAACGCCGGCACCGCAACTCGGTGTACGACAAGATGGTCGAGCTCATGTCGGAGGACAAAGCCAAGACGCACATCCTCCCGATCAGCTCGCTCGGCATCATGCAGATGACGCGCCAGCGCCAGCAGGAGAGCCTCAGCGCCAATCTTTACGCCCCCTGCCCGTACTGCCACGGCCGCGGCTCCGTGAAGAGCGCCACGACGATGTCCGTCGAGCTCCAGCGCAAGCTCAGCTCCGTCGCCCGCCGCCTCCAAGCCCGCAAGGACGGCAAAGAGTACTCCCTCCGCGTCCACGTCCACCCCAGCATCCTCGAGCGCCTGCGCTCCGAAGATTCCGATCTCTTGGTGCGTATGGAAAAGCTGTTCAGCGTGAAATTGGCCTTTAGGGCTGACCCCAATTATCACGTGGAGAACTTTAAGATTATTAACGCGAACACGAACGAGGAATATCGCTGAGCTTGTATGGTGACATTAAATCCGTGTTGGTGACACGAATTCCGTGATGCCGACATGAATTCTATGCCACGCTGACACGAAATCCATTCCGACTTTCAGCCCGCCGCGAGCCTCTTGGCCCGGCGGGCTTTTTATGGTGCCTTGGGGCCGGCCGGCTTGGGCCGCTCCAGCCATTCAATCGGGACCACCCGTATTTTGGCAGCCACAAGAGTGGCGCTCCATTGTCCCAGATGTCCGTGAGACTTGGCGTCGACCACCCCCTCTATGATAGCCCAACCCTCGAGGAAGGCAGGTCTCGGCAAGTCGAAATAACCGACTGGGTCTACCACCATCTTATCGCCGAAGCTCACCCAAACACCGTTTGCTTCGCCCAGACTCAAGTCACGGGAGGGGAACAGCCCGCTGCGCTCAAAAGTGTTCTGATAGACGCCAGCAAGTTTGACCCTTTTCCCGTGAAACCGCATCGGATCAGAGACAACGGCGAGTAATGAGACCGGCGGCTCAGAATCCGGCCCGAGAAATAGTCCCGCCGTCGGACTCGATCCCGTAGGTATCTTATCGGTTGCCTTCTTATCACAGCCGGTCAGCGAAATCACGACTACGATTGCGAGCGAAAGGAATATCGGGCGCGGAATTCTCATGGGTGTTGGGATGCCGTCAAACTTGCCTCCGACCCCGGGTGGCCCTTGATACCAAGGCGGCGCCTGAATGATGAGCCCAGAGCCCGACCAAGCAACCCGATTTCAACCCCGCGTCACCGGCCGGTGCGGGCCGACGATCACTCGATATGGAATGAGGGCAAGACGGCGGATTCACTGGAAAGAGATAACAACGCGCCGTGGCCGGCGGCTGCCTGCGCGTCAGGCATTGAATAGCTGTCAGCGTCGCACAGGATTTGTGTCACCATCCGTCACTGAATTCATGTCAGCGTCCCCATGGGCGGGCTTGCACGGATTTAATGTCACCGAACAAGAAATTCCCCTCTATGAAGAGGGGTGCCCGCAGGGCGGGGTGTGTAGCTTCTTAATCCCAGCGCCGGTCATTCGACCGGCGCTTTTGTTTTGCTCGTCGGCATGGACGGAGCGCGGCCGCGCGGATACGGCCAACCGCAGGTTGGCCTTCCGCACCAGCCCCAACCTCCAAGGCCGGGATGAACCCAGAATCGCCTAGAGCTGGATGCCTCGTGGGTGGATCAGGCTTTGGCTCGCCACCTGTGAGCAATGACGCCATTGGAGAGAATCGCCCCCGAACCCCCACCTCACCCGTTACCGTCTTCATGTTCAAGCATCTCTTCGGCCGACTCGTCTTCGCCTTTGCGCTTCTGCTTTCGGTTCACGTAATCGTTGACGCAGAGATTGTCACCCCGTGGGCGCGTGGTCTTGAGGGACAGCGCAAAGCGGACCTTGGCAACGGGACCTACCTAAACCCGATTTTCCCCGGTGATCATCCCGATCCCAGCATTCTCAAGGATGGTGACGACTACTACATCGTGTTCTCGTCCTTCGAGTGCTACCCGGGGCTGGTTCTGTGGCACTCTCGCGACCTCGTAAACTGGCAGCCCATGGGCCCCACTCTTTTCAAGAACGTCGGAGCCGTCTGGGCCCCTGAGTTGGTGAAACACGGAGGCCGATACTACATCTACTTTCCCGCGGGGAAGACGAACTATGCGATCTGGGCGGACGATATTCGCGGCCCCTGGAGCGCCCCGGTGGATTTGAACGTCGGCGGGTTCGATCCTGGCCACGCCGTCGCTCCCGATGGGACACGCTACCTGTTTCTGGAGGCAGGAAGACGGGTGGAACTCGCGCCCGATGGTCTCTCCGTAGTTGGCAAGCCAGTGAAGGTCTACGATGGTTGGCGCTTCCCGGAGGAGTGGATCGTGGCGGGATTCGGACTCGAAGGGCCGAAGCTTTTGCACCGAGGTGACTACTACTACATGATTGTCGCGCAGGGAGGAACCGCCGGGCCACCAACCAGCCACATGGTGGTATCCGCTCGCTCCAAGTCCATCGATGGTCCGTGGGAGAATTCACCTTACAATCCAATCGTGCACACTGCGTCGGCGACCGAAAAGTGGTGGTCCCGGGGCCATGGAACCCTCGTGGAAGGGCCGCACGGCCAATGGTATCTCGTCTATCACGCTTACGAAAACGGTTTCTATACTCTGGGTCGGGCCACCTTGCTGGAGCCGGTCGAGTGGACGAGAGACGGGTGGTTCAAGTCCCGGGGGGACGACGTTGCCCAGCCGATCAAAAAGCCGGCGGCGGGTGAATCCCTTCCCCACGGGTTCGCCCTATCAGACGACTTTACGACAAACAAGATGGGCCTGCAGTGGAGCTTCTTTAACGGCACTGAAGACGACTTGAAGCGGTATCGCTATGCAGACGGCGGCCTCATCATCCAGGGCAAAGGAAGCTCTCCCAAGGACTGCGCACCGCTTTCATTTGTTTGTGGCGACCAGGCCTACGAAATCCAGGTGGAGCTGGAACTCAGGGGCGAAGCCAGCGGTGGACTGATCCTGTTCTACAACGACAAGCTTTATGCCGGACTCGGCATTTCGAGCACCAAGCTGATCATGCATCGCGAGGGATTTGACCGGCCCTGGTGGTCCAAGCCGGCGGAACTCGGCAACCGCGTGTTCGTCAAGTTGACCAACAACCGCCACATCGTGACAATTCATACCAGTGTCGATGGTCACACGTGGAAGCGTTTTGAGGCCGGGATGGAGGTTTCAGGATACCACCACAACGTTGCCTACGGTTTTCTCAGCCTCCGTCCCGCCGTTTACGCTGCCGGAAAAGGCGAAGTGGTATTCCGGAATTTTCAATACCGTGCATTGCCCTGACGAGTGACGCCACCAGCGAGCTGCGTGATCGCGGTTGGCACGGTCCGGACGGGATCCGTCCGATGACGGTGCCGCCGACTTCGCGCAGCTGCAGAGATCCGCTATCAAAAGAGGCTTGTCGGGTCATCTTGTCGGGTCGAAGCCTTGCGAAGACTGAAGCCTCGCCCACGACTGCCGCCCGCAGGGCGGGGGGTGTTTCACGATCTTTCTCGTTCTCGTAATCCTTCTCTTTCTCCCAGCGCCGGTCCTGCGACCGGCGCTTTGCTTTGCGCCAGTATCATTCCCGTCCCGCACCTTGTCTCGTTGTGGCCAGCCCGCTTGCGGGTGCTATCCTTGTGGAGGGCCCGCTTCCCTCCGGGCCACCTTCACGGGAGGATGAAATTATCGAATTCCGATTCTTCTCTTCCAATTAATTGACAGCAACTTGTGATTTTGAGCGACGAATATCCTCATTATTCACCGCAAATTATGCGGTGAATATGCCTTGCATTCGCCGCAGGCCATGCGCAATCCTCTGGAAGTGGGCTATATCCACCAGCAGCCAGATTGGCCGAATCTGACTTGGAATGACGCCGAGTTGGCTCCCGCGCTCGTGAGTGTCCGGCACCGACAGGGTCTTCTCCTGGGCCACATGAAAGGGCTGGGCTTCCGCTTCCGCTCCGAGGCCGCGCTGCAAAGCCTCACTTCGGAGATCATCAAATCGAGTGCCATCGAGGGCACCCGGTTCGACCCCGCCGCCGTCCGTTCCTCCATCGCGCGCCGCCTGGGCATCGAGCCCGCCGACACCGCCGCGACCGACCGCAATGTCGAGGGGGCGGTGGACATGATGCTCGATGCCACCCGGAATCATGCCGCGCCGCTGACCGCCGACCGCCTGCTCGCTTGGCAGTCCTCCCTCTTCCCGGGCGGACGCAGCGGCCTGCACCGCGTTCTCATCGGACAATGGCGCACGCCCGACATGGATCCCATGCAGGTTGTCTCCGGCCCGCTCGGTCGCGACCGCGTCCGACCGAAGAACGTCCATTTCGAGGCTCCGACCGCCGACCGCGTCCCCGGCGAGGTGGACCGCTTTCTCAATTGGTTCGAGCAACCCGACGGCAACGACCCGGTCCTGCGCGCCGGCCTCGCCCACTTCCGGTTCATCACCATCCACCCTTTCCAGGACGGCAACGGGCGTGTCAGCCGCGCCATCGCCGAGCTGGCGCTGGCCCGGGCCGACGAATCGGCCCTGCGCTTCTACAGCATGTCCGCGCAGATCGAGGCGGAGAAAAAACAATACTACGACGCGCTGGAGCGGAGCCAGCAGGGCACCACGGACGTTACCCGCTGGCTCGCGTGGTTTCTCGGCTGTCTCGATCGCGCCCTGCAGCGCGCGGAAGGCCTGGCCGCCGGCATCATCCAAAAGGCCGCCACGTGGGATTGGATCAACCACATCATGCAGACGTCGCTCAGTGAGCGGCAGCGGCTCGTCATCAACACCCTGCTCGACGGCACCGACCCAGACCTCTCGACCTCGCGCTACGCCAAGCTGGCCGACTGCTCGCTCGACACCGCCTTGCGCGACATCAAGGCGCTGATCGACGCCGGCATCCTGGCGTCCGGCGCTGCCGGCGGCCGCAGCACCAAATACCGGCTCAAGCCCCCGCCATCATCATAGCGCCGCCTCCAGGCCCGCAAGGATGCAAGGAATGCTCCCTCCGCGTCCATGTCCACCCCAGCATTTTGGAACACCTCCGGTCCGAGGACGCCGACCTCCTCGTCCGCATGGACGGAGCGCGGCAGCGCGCAGATGGTCAACCGCAGGTTGGCCCCGAAGGGGTGACCGCCGCGGGTGCTTTTGCCCGGCCGGCAACCGGACGGGGGGCAACCGGACGGGGTCAGGTCGTTGTTCGTTGTTTCGCCCCAGCCCAACTGTAGTCAAGAGTCAGCCAACAGGGCCGGGGGTTGAGGTTTCGAGATTACAAGTCGGCAGCCACAATCCCCAAACCACGGCCCCATTTTTCTGTCCGCGAAAATCGCGCCAGCAGCCGACTCGGAAGCAAGCCACCCGCGAAGTTCATTGTCCGCCGTTCACCGCTTGCCAGGGCACGACCCAAAACACAATATCCGCTCGTCGTGAGCAACCCTCCGCCATTTGTGCCGGCCAAAACTATCGTCCGCGTGGGTTCCAAGGCGCGCCAACTTGTCTGCGGCTCCCTGTCGATCCTTGCTTTCCTTGCATCGCTCCAAGCGGCCAATACGGCGGTGGTGCAGTCACCGTCACGGGTCGAATTCAGGACCGTGGTGCAGATGTTCGGATATTTCCACCCGCGACGGGCGGCGGTAACCGAGCAAGACCTGCCGCAGATCCTCGAACTGTTTCTCGCCCGCCTCGATGCAGAACGCGCCTACTTCACAAAAGAGGATGTGGGGCAATTTACGGCCAAATACGGGCCGGATATAGCGGTCAAGATAACTTACATCGGCGACTGCTCGGCCGCCTTTTCTGCCTACGATGTCTATCAGCAGCGAAACGTCGCTCGCAACGCGTGGATCTCGGAGCGGCTTAAACAATGGAAGGAGTTTGCGAGAGCTGATCTCGTTCCGCCCGTTCCTCATCCTACCTGGCTTCCGGCGAGTGACCTCGACCTGTTTTGGGAACAGAGGTTGCGCAGCGAATGGGCACTCGAAGTCGCGCGGGGCGCAAGCGAAGCCGGGGCTGCAGAGCTTCTGCGCCTTCGCTACGAAACGGCCCTCCGGTCCTCCATGCGGACGCCGGATGATATCGCCGCGCTTTTCGTCAACAGTTTTGCTGCACTCTTTGACCCGGACTCGACCTACTTCAGTGCCGGGCAAATGAAAAATCTTTCCATCTCCCAAACGGGCCAGGATGTGGGCATTGCCGCTTCGTTGTCCACGTTGGGACGCTCGTCTGTGTTTATGTCGGTCACTCCCGAGGGTCCCGCCGATCTCGCCGGCATCATGCCAGGGGACCGCCTGCTCGCTGTAGAGTCGGCCGATGGACAGCGTATCGACACAATGGGTCTCGATCTGCAGGGAGTCACAAAGTTGCTTCGCGGTCCCGCTGGCTCGGCCATCACGTTGGTTATCGAGCGCCCCTATTCGCTCACTTCAGACAGCCTCACGCTCATCCGCAACCGTGCGCCCGAGCAGCGCGCCCACGCCTTCTTGAGTGCAGAATTTCAGGCTGAAGACCGCAAGCGAGCGCTAGGCGTGGTGGCGATACCGTCTTTGTACGGCTCCAGGTTGGAACCTTCCGGCAACGAAATCCCGGCTGTCAGCGCGGATGTTCAAACGGCCCTGGCTGCCTTTGATGCAGCTGGCGTCGAGGGAATCGTCCTCGACCTGCGGGGCAATGGTGGAGGCCTCCTCCTCGAGGGAGTGCAGGTCGCAGGCCTTTTTGTCGGCAATGAAGTCATTGCCCGGGAGAGCGAAATCGCCGGAAAAGTCCAGGTTGATCGAGCCGAGCACATCGCGAGCGTCTACCGCAGGCCCCTGGTTGTGTTGGTTGACGAAGGCACGGGCTCGGGTGCGGAACTGATTGCCGGGGCCCTGCAGGACTATGGCCGGGCAGTGGTCGTGGGCACCAACCACACGGCGGGAGCCGCATCTATCGCCGCAGTCTTAGAGTTGAAGAACTACATGCCGAAAACGCAGGACCTTTCCAACCTTGGGGCGGTTAGACTCGCGGTCGGCCATTTCTACCTACCCCGCGGTACCTCGCCCGAGCCCGACGGTCTCATGCCTGATCTGCTTCTTTCGACACCCACTTTTGGTCCGGCACCAGCGCATACCGCTCCGCCGAGACCGCCGCTTGCGTCCATTGCTTCGCTCGTGAACGCCGGAGACCCAGACCGGGCATGGCTTTTGAGTTTGTTGAAGCAGAAAAGTGAAAGTCGTCAGGCCAAACTCCCTGAACTCCGCTATCTGCAACGCTGGGTTCAAGAATTAAGCCAGACGCCAGCCAACCGTCCCGGGAATCCGGCGGAGCTACGGCAATGGATTCAGGCCCGAAGCGCGGCAATGGAGCGATTCAAAGCAGAAGGCAACGAATTCACTGCCAATGCGCCCCGCTTCCAACCTGTTCCCTTGCATAATCCCGCTACCGCTGCCGCAGAATCCACGGCTCGCCCCGCCGGTGACCTCGTGCTGAGAGAAGCGCTCCGCATCCTGGCCGACGCAATCGAACTTCAAACCACTCCGAGACCTCCTCCCAGCTGATCGTCACCAGTCGCAAGCCCAAGGGAGAACCAATGGCGCAAGGCTTTGTGGATTGTGGTTTAAGAGGACGATGGAGGAGCGGAACGGGTGGGAACGACCCGAGCCTTGCGCATGGAGTCAGCGGCTGGGCCGAACAGATGCAGTCAGGTGCGCTGAAGAGGTCTGACGCCTTCAGGAGAATCGTTCTTATTCGTGATAATTTGAGCAATTTGTGTCTCTCGGGGCCGTGGTCTTTAGAGTCCGAAATGGGGCAGGCTGCGGAAATTGGTATCTAGGAATTCGGCGATTCGGCATCAGTTTCCACAGGCTGAGCCTCCAAAGAGCCGTGGTTTGGGGGTTGTGACCGGTATCATCCCCTCTGAATTTCGATGGCCAAGGATTGTCTGGCTAATGGGGCCGGAGCGATAATGGTAGGGCTGGAAACATCGCGCCACAGTGACTGTAGGGTCCTCGATTGAATAGGCTTCACTCGACGATCCGAGCCCCGACGCCCGGGGACGGACTGGGTTAAACACCGCGCGGCCTGATCCGTCCCACCATGAACCCTCGCCTCTACATCGCCAATCTTCCGCTCACGATCACCGAAGCCCAGCTGCAGGCAGCCTTTGCGCCCTTCGGTACCATCACCCACACCTTCATCGCCCTGGACCGCGCCACCGCGTCCCCGAAGGGCTTTGCCTTTGTCACTTACGGCACAATGCCGGAAGCGGACGCCGCCATCGCCGCCATGGCGGGAGCTGAACTGGAAGGTCGCCCGCTCACCGTCAGGCTCGCCCGCGAGCCGGAACCGGCGCCGGTCCGCCGCGTCGTCGCGCCGCCGCGCCGCCCCAGCCCGGGTGCTCGCACCGGTTTCGGCGCCCGCCCGGCCGTCCCGAGCGGCCAGCCCGGCCGCTGAACCGTCGTTCGCCATTCTTCCCCTCCACGCCCGGCCGACCGCCGGGCGTTTTTTTGGGCGGCCGGAAGCGGCCAGGTCGCGGATGCTTGATGATGACGGCAATTGGGGTATCTGCTGTCCAGCAAGGCCCACAGGGACGTGGGCCCTCCACCTCAAGCCAGCGACCAATGTGGTCAGGCGTTGCCGTTTGTAACTTACGGTGAGGAGGGAAGAGCAGGACAGTTTCAATGAAGTGGTCTGACGCCTTCAGCAGGATCGCACCAATTCGTGATCATTTGGGCAATTCGTGTCTCTCCAGTCTGAAGTCTCTAGGTTGAAAGGACCGTCCGGTTCAAACCCGCAAGATTCACCCATCGGGCATTGGCTGTTTCACCCAAGGATGGTCGCAGACGGTGACGATCAAATGCCAGGCCTCCGTGGCCGCCTATTCCGGGAGGAGTTGGAGCAAGGAATCCTTCACGAGGGTGCCGGCTTTTTGCGGGTCATAGGTCAGGCCGACGCGCAGGAGCGGGTCCATGTCGGAGCAGAATCCGGCGTCCGCCAGATGGGCGTCGAGAATCCCCATGAACTCGGCGCGGCCGGCGCGGCCCCCTTCCTGTTGCAGATAGTGCAGAAAGGACTCGATGACGAGGGCCGGGGTCACCTTGGGGTCGGCGGCGGTCAGCGCCCAATAAAGGTCGAAGAGATCCCGGCCGCGTTTCCGTTGAAACAGGGCGCGCAGCTTGGTGCCGAGCATTTCATGGATGTCGTAGCCGTTGAGCAGCGTGCGCACCGGTTGCTCGCGGAAGCGGAACTCGAAGGGAACTTCCACCACCTGCCGGTGCGGGGTGCGCTCCGTCACATTGGCCTCAACCACGATCGCAAGATTGGGCCCGGTGGCGCTCACCGGCGGCACCTCAAAGGTCAGCCGCAACACCCGCGAGGGTTTGGAGAAGTTGCGGATCGCCAGCTTGAGGTCCTCCCAACGGGAATACACCGGGGCGCCCAAGTCCTCCTTGAGCACGCGCCGGATGGCCCGGTTGATGTGGCCCTCGGGACGGTCGCCAAAGACGACCAGATCAATGTCTTCGCTATAGCGCGACGCCGGTGCCAGGTGCGCCTTGTGCAACAGCGTGCCTCCGCGCATCGCGATCTGGCTCTTGAGGAATGGGTCATTGAACAAGGCCGCCATGGCGCGGCACAGCAGCAGGTCCTGCTCGACCTGCCGCAGATTGGGCCAGGCCACGGCGGCCTGATGCGCCAGCACGTCGCGACGGGTCAGTGGATTCATGGGTTAAACTCTCCGGAATTGTCGACGACTCTCCATCGCGGGACGAGGGGCCCATCTTCGGGCCGGGTCGGACGGGAGACCAGCGGAGTGATCGGCCGTTTGCCGGGCAGCCAATCTTCGATGACTCCAGCGAGCCTGGCCTGACCGGTTTTCTCCAGGATGTAGCCGAGGCGCTGGGTGGTCGCGATTTCGTTCTCCGCGGCGAGCGTCGCGCGCAGATCCGCGACATCGATCGTGGGCAGCAACGGGCGGATGGTTTCGATCGCCCGCCCGATGCCGCCGATGCGCGGGGCATAGCGCACGAGGTCGAAAACGGTGACGGCGGGCGTGCTCACGCGCGTCGGCGCAAACGCATTGGGCAAGGGTTGGGTGGGCGTACCGGCAATGCCGCGCTTGACGAAGAACACCATTTTCAGGCGACCGAGTTCGATGGGCCGGCGGGGCGCGTCGGTCATCACCTGCGTGACCTGGATGGCCTGAGGATTTGCCCCGAGGACGCTGGCCGCGGATTGCAGCGCCAGATAATAGGGGTGCTCGAGCCACGTGAAGTAATCATCGAGCCACCAATCGACCGGCGGAGCACCCGTGGCCTGGTTTTCGGGAGTGACGATCAGGAAGAAGGCCTGTGCCGGCGAAACGCGCACAACGCGGTTCCCCAGACGACGCAGCTGGCTCTTGGCCGCCTCAAGCGAGAGCCCAGTTGCGGCCATCAGTTGCGCCAGCGGAAACCCGACGCGCCCAACCTTCAACTGGTCGTCGATAAAGGTCACCGCAGCCTTGGTTCGTCGACCTACCGGTTTAATCGGATCGCTCATTACGTTTGCGAGAAATGCCGTATAACGGCTGTTATTGCAAACATAATAACCGCCCACAAAGGCACCATTGATCGTGCTATAGGATCATCACTAAAGCTTTAGCTTATTATCATCCTCTCCTTCTCTGGAGCTCTACAATCAGGGACACCACGAAACACACAAAACACACGAAAAGGTCAGACACTCTGGATGTAGTCGACCCCGGGGCTGCCACTATTTAGTGCCTCCATCTCACCGCGATTGGGTTAGCTCTGAGGCCTCACCTTTCGTGTGCGTCGTGTCTTTCGTGGTGGAATCCGAATGCTTCATTCCGGCCCAAGAATCATTCTCTTAATCCTACTCTTTCTCGTTCTCCCTATGCGCCGGCCTCACAGCTAGGCGCTCCATTTCCCAGAACCACACTGGCTCTCAATCAAGCTACCGGACCTCGTGGCTCGGCCCCTATTTCGCATCCGGCGGAACACCGCCGCTGACACTGGCAACAATCCGTTGGAGTTCGGCGACGTAATCACTCACCCCCGCCTCCAACGCGGTCTTGGCCCGTTCCATCAGGAATTTCTGCAGCACGGCATTCGCCCGTTTGCCCACAGCAACCTGCTTGCGTCCGAGTGGCGTCTTGGCCGACGCGATCATTTCCCGCAATTCGGACTCGGTGAAATCAGCCGTGTATTCCGCCTGCCAAACCCGAATGGCCTCATCGGCATTCCAGCTCGCATCAACCTTGCGCACCATCTTTTCAGCCGCCGCCTGGATGGCCGCCCAGGTTTCCTTGGGCAGTCCCGGCATGCCGGTGCGAATCTGCTCGAACATCTGTCCCGTCGCATCGTTGGCCTGTTGGGTCATCGCTTTCTTTGCTTCTCGCACCATCTCATCCACACCCGTCAATTGCGTGATTTCTGCGACCAAGGCCTCTCGGCCGCTCGTATCGGCGCGAGCAATGACAAGCAGGCTCAACCCTATGATGATCGTGGCAGGTATTTTCATGTTTGGTGGGATCGGTAGCAGTTCAATCAGCAGACCGGACAATCGCCTCGGACTGCCTCATTTCCAACGACGTGAATACCCACGCCAGGTGGCCCACTGAGCAGCCTGCCTCAGCTGCCCTTCGGGACAACTCCCTTTTCCGTTTGATCGGCCCATAGGCGTGCAACGACAATGACCATCGCCCCATCAACGACAGTTATTCCTCCCCACGGCGAAGGTAGCGACAGTTTGGATGGATGAGCGGCACGGGTGGGAACACATGGCGGAGGAATCATCGACCAGGGACAATCAGGATGCCGCCGCAAGATCGCAGGCTTTCTGCCTTGCCGGATCCTCCGGGTGCTTGTCAGCTTTCCGCAGCGGGCCGCTCCAGATCTTCACTCTCCATGACGTCGCACTTCATCGGACGCCTGCTTGTCCGCATCTCCTGCGTGCTTGCCTTCGCGAGCCCCGCACTCTCCAAACCGCGCTACCTGCACGCCACCACGGGCAACATCGACATTGTGAGCAGCATGTCGGAGGAGCGCACCACCCGCTTGCTGCACGAGTTTATCGGCATCCGGAGAATCGTGGAGGACCTCCTCGGCACGCCCGTGGACCAGCCCGCGACCAGGCTGATCGTCTTCGGTTCACAAAATGAAATGGACGCGTTTTACCCGGAGGAACAGTGGGGCAATTGGAAATTCAACACCAAGTGGCACACCGCCACCACGTCGCAAGGCGAGGTGTTTTCAGTCATCAGTGACTGGCCGAACGACCGGATCTACCGGCAGGGAGCGCTCAAGCGCTACGCCAGCAACCTGATCAGCCGCGCGCTGCCGAATTGTCCCTATTGGATCTATGAGGGGCTCGCCACCGCCCTCTGCACGATCGAATACCGCGACGGCACCGTGCGCCTGGGCGAAAGCCGGATCGACCGAAGCGACATCAAGTTCATCCCCGCCGAACGCCTCCCCCTCGCGGAAACCCTCGGCAAGATCTGGAACTCCAAGGATGTCCCAGGACTCTGGCAGATGTGGCTGACCCAGGATTACGAGGGCAATCGCGTGAAGATCCGCCGTCTGGCGGAACTGATCCGGCACGGCGCGCCCGGCGACGCCGCCACCCTGGCCCGGGCCTTCGACCAGCCCGTGTCGGAAATCCAGGCGACCCTCTATCGGCACATGAAACGTCTGCGCGAGCCGACCGTCGACCGCCCCGCCCTCACGACCGACCTCTTGCAGAAAATCGACTATCGGCCCGCCACGGAATTCGAGATGAGCGTGGCGCGGAGCTTTGTTCTGGTTACCCTGGAAAAGCGTCCGCCCGGCCTCACCGCAACCCTCGCCTGGCTGGCCCAGGCTGAGCCCGCTTCACCCCTTCCAAACGAACTGCTCGCCTGGTTGGCGACGGCCGAGAACGACCTGGCTACCGCCGACCGGCACTGGCAGCAGGCCTGTGAGAAACAGACCGGCAATCCCTATGCCTACCTTATCCCTCTCCGGCAGAGCCTCGAACCACGCGCGAGGCAGATCAATCTGGCACCCTCACTTACGCAGGAGCGCACCTCGGAACTCCGTCGCTATGCCGATGCCTGTGTGGACAGGAACCCCGGTTCACTCGAAGGGTTTCAGTGGCTCGCCTGGATCGAGGCCCTCGCCCCCGCCCCGGATGCGGAGCGGGTCGAACGCGCACGCAACACCCACGCTCGTTTCCTCCGACCGGGAACCTATTTCCCCCTCATCATCGCCGACATCCGCCTGCAGCGCTTCCCGCAGGCCATCGCCCTCCTCGACGAGTACGAGCAGATCTTCGGCCCCGCTGACAACAACCAGGGCGTCATCAATTTCCTGCGCAAAAAAATTCCTCCTTCCTAACCGGACCACGCCTCCGCCTTTGTTTTTGGCCGATCGCGCAAGTCCATCGGTGGGCCATGGCCTCGCCACCTCGTGATACCGCTGACCCGCGCGCGCGGCATCAAGCCTTTGTCCGGCAATGGCAAACCCCATAAGTCGGAGCAATCGGTCCGCCCTGAGTCCGATTGGTTCGCTGAGATCCGAAGTCGCTGGGTAGGGGCATTGCTTTCCTGCGTCCGCCCTACTTCGCTGACGGAGCGCGAAGGTTCCGCGCCATATTGTCGATCGCGGCGGCGGGGACCTCGACCCGCCAGCCGTCAGGCGCGCGCTGCAGGTTCAGCACAACCACGTTGTAGCGGGCGCGATCATCGAGCGCGGGCGGCAGGTTGCGCGCTTCCTTATTTGTCAGGACGGGCAAAGGCGGTGCGGAAGCCGCCCGGTTGCCGGCCACGAGGAGCCCCACGATTGCGCGATCGCCGTCGATTTCGTGGAGCCAACTGAGTTGGGCGCGGTCGGGCGAAATGTGCGCAAGCGTGACGCCGGCGACCAAGTCCTCGGGAGTGGCGTAGAGCAAGCGGCTCTCCGGCGGCAGCGTATCGAACCAGGCGCGGGCCTTCGCCCGGGCGTCGTCCCCAAACTGAAAAGTATCCCGAACGCTCGCGACATCGCCGCTGGCCGCGGCCCACAGCAGCGTGGTCGTCGTCGCCTGCGGGCTGGCCCGGCCGGCGTTGCGCCAGGCGGTCGCCGGCATCCACTCGCCCACCGGCCAGACGGGCGCCACCGGCCTCTCAATCGGAGCAGGCGCGAGCGAAGGCACCGCGTGATCGGCGGGCAGAGGGCGCGCCGCGACCTGCAGCTCGCGGCGAAGTCGTTCCCCCTGCGCCTGCAATTGCGCCAGGTTTTCTTCCTGCCGCGCCATGACGGCGAATCGGTCTTGCAGTGCCTTGGCCGCAGCGCGTTCCCACTGCCAGATCACGCCCACGGTGATCACGGCGGCCAAGGTCAGCAGCGGCAGGAATCGTCGGCAGCGCATGGTCGCGGGGATGTCAGAACCAGGTGCTCAGCGGGCCAACCGGGGCCGCGTCGCTCTCGATGACGAGGTGGGCGATGCCGGCCTTGCGCGCTTCGTCGAGCACCCAGTTCAATTGCGGAAAGCGGGCGCCCGGCGCGCTCACGATGATTCGGGATTCACCAGCGGGTGCCGTGGCCTGGTGCTGGATCATCAGGGCGAGAAACTCATCGAGCCTCACCGGTTCGCCGTCCCAGGTGAGCGTGCCCTGCGGCGATACCGCAACCGCCACACCGGCCGGTTTGGTCGTCGAGGGCGTCACCGACATCGGCTGCACGTTGGGCGCACGTACCGCCGCCACTTGCTGCAATCGGGCCGCTTCCGAAATGCGCCGTGACGTGAGCTCGCGTTCGAGCTGCCGATTCTCGTCCTGGACCGTCGCCATGGCCCGGACCAGCGTGGACTCCCGCGCCGCGAGCGCCGCCGTGGACTCCTCATTGGCCTGATGCTGCTGAAAGATCATCAAGGCGCCGCCCGCCAGTGTGGCCGTCGCCGCGGCCGGCCAGAAGGCGCTGGCCAGAGAAGCCATGAGTCCCGGAGCTGTGGCCTTGGCCAACGCAACTCCCGCCATCTGCACGGCCAGGCCCGCTGGCACCGGCGCGACGGCCGACGCGGTCAGGGCGCCACCCAAGGCCGCGACGGTTGAAGTCACGCCGCGCCGGAGCAGTCCGGCGTGCAACTTCTCCAGCGCCCGGTCCACACGCTTGCGCGCTGCTTCCTCACTGACGGCCAGCGCCGAGCCGATCTCGGAAAAGGTCCGGCCGGAAAAAAACCGTAACACAATCGCCTCCCGCTCGTCTGGCTTCAGAGCGACGAGGGCATCGTCGAGCAGCGGACGAAGCCGCTCGGATTCGGCGGAAAGATCCGCCGGGGTTTCGGTGGGTTGCATGGAAAAGGAGGTTGCTTCGCGTTGTTTGCGGCGCTGTTCGCCACGCACCCAGCTGGCGGTCGCGTGGTGGGTAGTGATGTAGAGCCAGCCGGCCAGCGTGGCATGGCCCAGGAGGGAGGGAGCCTTGCGGGCCAGCGCCACAAAAACCTGTTGCGCCACGTCGTCGGCCGCATGCGCATCCCCGCCCACGCGTCGCAGGGCCGTTGCCCGGACCATCGGCAGGTGACGCTGGACCAGCGCGGTGAAGGCGGCGTCGGAGTGTTCCTTCACAAACTGACGCAGGTGCTCGTAATCGGTATTCATGGGTCTCTTTACCCAAAGGCTGCCGCCAATCCCCAAACCGGACAAAATTAATCATGTCGTGCCACTAAAGGCGTCCGTTGCGGGATATGTTATGTGGACGCCTTGGCAAGGTCCTAGACCCTCGCTGACTCCCCGCTCTTTGCGCTCCGCCCCCCGCTCCAAATGTCCCACGGAACGCTCGCCCCGCCGAAGGGTCGCACTAGATTCATCCCATGAAATGGCTGCTGCTCTGCGCCGTTGTGCTGTTGGGCCCCCTGCGAGGAGAGCCGGAGCTCACCCCACCCAGCGTACGAGATAGGTTGCTCACGAGGATCAAAGAAACCTTGCCCCCACCGTCGGTCGAAGCTCAGACGGGGGACAAAACGGAGCCGGCTGGCACCGTGCTCGTGCTGGACCCGATCGTGGTCTCGGAATCGAAAGGCCAGCGCGAATTGGTCAAGCTGTTGGCCAGCGAACAGCAGCGGTTGGCTGATGAAGCTTTCGGCTTCAGCAAGGGCGGCACGATCTACCGCACCGACCGCTTGGAACTCGGCGGCTGGTATTCCCGGAATACCGGCTGGCAGTTCCTTAAAATCAAATGGTGAAAGCCAAGGCCGGGTGCCGGCAAGCAGCACCCCTACGTCATGGCGCCTCGTAGGGGCGTCGCTTGACGACGCCCGTTTTGATGTAGCGTACCCGCTCCAAGCCTCCGAGAACTCCCTCTAGGAAGAGGACCGAGGCCGTGAGCTCAGCCGAACGGGTGCCCGAAAGGGCGGGGTGTGTGCCGGAGCATCGCAATCAGGCACTGGCCGGTGTCACTTGTTAACGTAAGTCTCAATAATTCGAGATAATCCGTGCAATTCGTGTCTCTCGGGTCCGTGGGACGCCCTGCGCCCCGCGCGTCGCGTTCCTCCTTGCGCTTCGGCGCGCGCGCAGCGGAAGCTGGAGCGTGACTTCCAGTGAGCAACTTTGCCTCGCCTGCGGGCTGTGCTGTGACGGCACGCTCTTCGACAACGTGCGACTGGAGCCCGGCGACGATGCGAAACAGTTGAAGGCGCTCGGCCTGCCGGTGAAGGCTTCCCGCGCCCGAACGCCCGTGACCTATTTTCCCCAGCCGTGTGCCGCCTTGTGCGCGGACCGCACCTGCCGGCTCTACAAGCAGCGCCCGCAGCAGTGCCGCACCTACGAATGCATGGTCTTCAAGGAAATGGCGGCCGGCCGGCTCGAGCCCGCCGCCGCGCTGCGCCAGGTGAAAAGCGCCCGGCGCCAGGCCGACCGGGTGCGTCGCCTCCTGCGCGAGCTGGGCGATGCCGACGAACCGCGCTCCCTGGGCGAACGCTTCCACCGCATGCAATGCCGCATGGAGGCCGAAGCCCCCGACGAAGCCGCCCTCGCCACCTTCGCCGACCTGAGTCTCGCCGTGCACCGCCTCAAATTGCTCGCTCACGCCAAATTCTTCGTCCGCCCCTGAGCAACGGCCGCGTTGCGGTCGCGCCCAAACCCGGGTGCCGTCAAGCGGCACCCCCAACAGCATGACCCCAGCGTAGGGGCGTCGCTGGCCGACGCCCGTATTTCCATCAAGGTCTCCGTCCCCCGTCCCTGTTCCATCCTGCTGGCCCTTCGCTCCTCGCCCTGCTCACCGCTCACTGCTCCCCGCTCACCGCTCACTGCTCACTATCTGCATTCCCCCTCCGACAAAAAGCCTTCCGCGTTCCGCACTCCGCATTCCGCCTTCTTCACCCCGCTCACTGCTCACTGCTCCCTTCTCACTCCTCCCTGCTCACCGCTCACTGCTCACTCTTTCCTCACCCCATCCGCCGGCGCACCGCCCGGAAATAATAAATCAGCGGCACCATCGACAGCACCGTGAGCACACTGATCACGACCATCAGGTGTTGTTCGACCGAGGGATTCGCGAGGATCGCGCGCGCGGGCGCATCGTTGACGTGTTGGGCAAACCCCACCGACGCCTCGACGGCGCGACTGGCCACGCCGAAGCCGCCGCTCTGCGCGGTGTCCCAGCCTAGGGCGGAAAGCCAGGAGTAAGCATTGTATCCGACCGAGGCGCAACCGACCGCCAGCCAGCCAAACGCCACCGTGCCGAGACTGAACACCCCGAAGCTGCACGTGCCGATCGTGAACAGGCCGGCCGACACCGCGCCCACGCTGATCGGTGCCACCGCCACGCCGCCCCAGGCGAAAACCAGACCATAGGCGCGATCCCCACCTGCGAACCAGCCGACCACCGGCGGTTGGCCCTCGTCCGGAGCCGCGAACCGCCAGTGCACCAGCGGCACGCCCAGCAATGTCAGCCGGCTGCAGTACTCCCCGGCCGCCGACCCGACCTGGTCGCGCTCGGCGCGAAAGAGCTCGGGATGCGCCCGCCGCTCGGACGAACGCAAGGCCCGCTGGGTCCGCAGCACGCGCAACAAGGTTACGGGTGCCATCACGAGAAACCCGATCGCCAGCACCTGGGCGGCAACCGCAAACGCCACCCGGTGATCCCACCATTGCCACGCGCCGGCCCGCAGCAGCTACAAGGCCCCGAGGTAACCGAAAACGCCGACGAAGGCACCGATGGTAATCCTCACCACCGCGCGCCGCTCCCGCGGGGTGCGGGACTGATCGAGGTTGGAGCGCAGGATCAGCAGGGCGTTGATCACGCCGCTCCACGAGGCGATGGCTGTCGCGATGACCGTCGACTTGGCCAGAGTGCCGCCCTTGGCGACCATCCCCGCACCAGCACCGACGACGGCCGCTTGGGCCGATGGGGGCGCAACCAAGGTCGGGAGCGACGCCAGCGTGGCCATCGTGAAGACCTTGCCCGGCGTGCTGCGTGCCAGCGCCCCCTCGACGAAGGCCAGCACCTGCTCCTGCAGCACCTTGCGACCGCGGGACAACCGCTGTTTCACCGCATCTTCGGTCAGGTCGAGATCCACGGCCACGTGCTCGATCGAGCGGTGTTCACGGTAATAGAGGATGAGCGGCTCGCGGTAGATCTCCGGCACGCGCTCCAGTGCGCTCCACATCAGGGCCTGCTCTTCCTCTTGGACAGCCTGGTCGGGAATGGCCTCATCGGACGAGGGCACCTCCGCCGCCTCGTCCAGCGGGTCCGCCCGCCGCACTGGCTCGCGTCCGGCGGCCCGATGAAACCGGCTCACCTTGAAACGCAAGATGCCGCAGAGCCACGGCCGCAGTTTTTCCGGCTCGCGCAAGTTGGCCAGCTGGCTCCACGCCTCGATGAATGTTTCCTGGGCGATGTCCTCGCTCTGCGTGATGCCGCCCGTCGCCGAAAACGCCAGGGAGCAGAGCAACCGCTGGTAGCGCTCCACAATCAGACGAAAGGCCTGGCGGTCGCCGGCCAAACTGGCCGCCACCAGGTCGGCGTCGCTGGTCATAACATTCAGGGAGGACATGGCTGCAGAGCGGAAAACGGAGGATGACATACCTACAGGTGCCAAAAAAGCACCGACCGGTGACAAGGTTTCCCGGAAAAAGTGATCAATTCCACTTTTTGCCAAAATCCTGTCACCGCCCGCCCCCGTTTGGGCACCCATGGACGAACCTTCAAATCAACCCTGAATAACTCATCCATGAATACAATCCTCCATTCCCGTCCCTTCGTCCTCACCGCCAGCCTCCTGCTCGCCACGGCGTTGCACGCGGCCGCGCCGACGCTGATCGACGATTTTGCCAATCCCGCCCACACCGCGAACGGCGCGGGCCGCATGCTCTTTACCGACAAGGACGCCGGCAGCCAGTCCAGCGCCACCCAGCGCTGCGAAAACGGCGTACTCATTGTGCAGGGCGAACTGAAACCGGGGCGCGGCGCGCCGGCGTTCATCTCGATCCCGCTGCTGCTCGCCCCCGACGCCAAGCCGGCGGATGCCAGCGCCTTCACCGGTGTCCGCCTGAAAGTGAAACTCGTCCAGGGCAGCCTGTCCGTGCAGGTCGCCAGCGCCGACGTGGATAATTTCGACTACCACGCCGCGCCCGTCGTGGCGCCACGCGGGCAATTCACCGAAGTACGGGTGCCGTTCGCGGCCATGAAGCGGGCGTGGTCGGCGCAGACCCCGCTCAGCACCAAGCTGGTCACCAGCGTCAACTTCGTGGCCTTCGGCATGGCGCCAGGTGCCTTCGCCTTCGAGGTGGACGAGATCGGCTTCTATTGAAAACGCCTTCCGCTTGAAGGGGCGCAAACCACTGCGTCCCTCAAGGACGGACCAAGGTCCGTCCCTACAAGAGACCAACCCCATCCAGCCCAACGCGACCATCATGCCTGCATCCATCCTTCCCGTCCGAGATCTCACCCCTTCCGCCATCCAACCGATGACTCCTCCGGCTTCAGCACGGCTTGACTACCTCGACGCCACCCGCGCCTTCGCGCTGGTGCTGGGTGTCGTCTTTCACGCCAGTCTTTCGTTCGTGCCCTTCTTCATGGGCTGGGCGGTGCAGGACGTCTCGACCAGCCAGCTCGCCGCGAACTTCCTGCTCGTCAGCCACTCCTTCCGCATGGCGCTGTTCTTCCTCCTCGCCGGATTTTTCAGCCAGGGCATGCTCCAGCGCCGGGGCCTGGGGGCGTTCCTTGGCTCGCGGGTTGTCCGGATCGGCGTGCCGTTTGCCGCCGGCTGGTTTTTGCTGCGCCCCCTGATGATCTCCGGCTGGGTCATCGGCGCGGCGAGCCTGCGCGGGGACTATGATTTCTGGGCGGGCATCCGCGCCGGCTTCGCCACTCTCCAGACTATCCCCACCGACCTGTTCACAGGAACGCATCTGTGGTTCCTCTACTACCTGCTCCTGATCACCGGTCTCGCGCTGGTGGTGCGGACGATGGCGCGGGCGGCGAATCGCGTCCTCCCCCGACTGATGCCACGCCTCGACGCCGGCGCGGCTTGGCTGGCCCGCTCCGCATGGGCGCTCCCAGTGCTGGTGCTGGCGACCGCAGGTGCTCTGTGGGGCATGCAGGGCTGGGGCATGGACACTCCCGACAAGTCACTCTGGCCGCATTGGCCGGCGATCGCCGTGTATGGCGGATCCTTCGGCTTGGGTTGGATGTTCGCCCGCCAACCCGACGCGATCACCGCCTTCGGCCGGGTGACCGTGACGCGTGTGCTCCTGGCGATCGCCAGCGCCGTGCTGGCCCTCAAGCTCAGCGTCATCCAAGGCGACCCCGGACACCCGTACTACCAGACCGCGCGCCTCGCCTTCGTGCTCTGCTATGCGACGCTGATGTGGACACTCGTCACCCTGACCTTGGGATTCTTCCGAAAATTCTGCTCCCGTCACCGACCGGTGATCCGGTACCTCGCCGACTCGTCCTACTGGATGTATCTTATCCACCTTCCGGTGGTGGTGTGGCTGCAGGTCGCGGTCGCAGAAGTCCCGTTGCACTGGTCGCTCAAACTGACGTTCGTCTCCGGCGCCACGATTGCGATCGCGCTCCTGACCTACGACCTGTTCGTCCGCTCCACGTTTGTCGGCCAAACCCTCAACGGCCGCCGCAAGGAACGCATGCTGGCCTTCGGCCGAAGCAAGCCCACGGCGAACGAAACGCGTCTGCTTTCCCGCAGCGCTCAACCAGACGCTCGCGTTCATTAGCTGACCCGCGGAAACACCGAGCCGCTGTCGGCCCACGCCCGCGTTCATGAGGAAGCCCCTCGCAGGCCCCACCAAGTCGGTGGCTTTTCCGCTCACCCTTCTCCATGCTGGCTCCCTGCTCACCGCTCCCTGCTCACTGCTCACCGCTCACTATCTGCATTCCCCCTCCGCATTCCGCCTTCCGCATTCAGCCTTCCGCTCCCCCCACCCCCCTGCCGCTCAAGCCGCAGCCAAGGTCGTGGTATCGGAGTCGCGCGCAATCAGCAGCGGAGGCGGCGGGGAAATGTTGCCGTCCGAGACCTCCACGTATTCCGAAAGCACGCGACAGGTTTGGCGCACAGCGATGGATTGCTGCGGGTCGCTCATCCGCAGGTGGCAGGCCCAGGCGAAGGCATGGCCGAAGGACCGCATGATGCGCCCGTCCTCCGAAACCAACAGGCCTTCCCCCATCGCAAACAGCGTGTAGCTGATGGCGATCGGCTCGAGCCCGATCCCCAGCGAGGCGAAGCGCAGGTTTAACTGCAGCGAACAGTCCACGCGGCGACTCATCGCCATGGCGACCGTGGCGTCGACGAAGCGCTCGGCATGGGCCCAGGTGGTGACCTCCTCGACGGGAATCCAGGCACAGGCATCATGGTGCAGCCAGAGACTGCCGGCGAGAAACCGGGTCACTTCCTGGGACGATGCATGGGTTGAGGGAATCATGAGAGATTGGCGAAAAGGACCGGGCCGCTTACCGACGCAAGCGTGGCGCGCCCGACTCGCTCAAGCAGGTTTCGCCGGAAAAGTTTGTGAAGACATCCCGGAACGAAAGATCCGCCCGCGGCTGCCAGCGAGGAGGAAGGGAGATGAAGGAGGGTGCGTCCACAGACAAGCTAAACGGGACCCCCGCATTTATCTTAAGGACTTTGCTTTAAAAAACCGCCCGCCCGAAATTTTCCCTTAAGTCCCGGGATCCCGCACCTGCGTTCCGGACCATCCCTCTGCCTTTCACAGGAGCTAACAGAGAAAACTGAGTTCCAAGACACCCAGTTCTTAATTGCCTCGGCCCCCCGGTAAAACCGTTCAACATACTCACGCATTCAGCATTCAGGTCTCCGCCCACTGCTCACCGCTAACTGCTCACCGCTCACTCCTTCCCCCCTTCCCCCATGCAAATCACCCGCGCCAGCTCCCGTCCCGTCAACCCAGGTCCGTCCGATTGGTTCACTGGCAGCGTGCGGATCGAGCCCCTGTTCTCCGCACCCAGTCCCGCCAGAGCGATGGGCGCGAGCGTCACCTTCGAGCCCGGGGCCCGAACGCACTGGCACACGCATCCGCTCGGCCAGACCCTGATTGTCACCGCCGGCCTCGGCCGCGTGCAACGCGAAGACGGCCCCATCGAGGAAATCCGCCCCGGTGACGTCGTCTGGTTCCCGCCCGGCGAAAAACACTGGCACGGCGCCGCCACCACCACCGCAATGACGCACCTAGCGATACAAGAAGCCCTCGACGGCAAAGCCGTCGACTGGCTGGAGAAAGTGACCGACACCCAATACCAAGCGTGATCCTGCGCCTTGGCTATCAGACCGCGGAAAGGCCCACCGGGACGTGGGCCTTCACCATGGGGAAGAGACCATTCGATGATTGTATCAGCCGGCGGACGAGGCGACTTTTCCTCACTGGCCGGCTCCTCGCCCACCAAGCTCCATTAGCTCGAACACTTTCCTTCGGACGGTCGCTATCGTCCTCCTGACCACCCACGCCGGCATTCTGCTGGGATTCTGGTTCGCGCCGCGCGCCGTCAATTTCCTGCTCGGGCTCAACGCCCTCCTGGCGATCTCCGTCTTGATCTACACCGGCAGCCGCGCGCGCACCCTTCTGGCGCCGTTCGATTGGCCTTACCTGAGCCTGATCGCTTTTGAGTTGTTGGTCCTCATTGCCGCCATCTGGGCCTTTCGTGGCAGCCGCCCCGCGCTGATCGGGTCCTACGTTGCCTTCGGCCTGCAGACGCTCGTCAGTCTCACCGCCGTCATCTTCGCCTTCGTTTTCAAACTCAACCGGCTGATGTGAGCGGAGGCGGAATAGAGGCCGATGGGCGATGAATCAGCGAAACAGCAGGTATCAGAATTCTGGCAGTCGCGCTTCATTCCTTCGCGCCTGCCGTAGGCTATCAGAAACCCCACTGTCATTCTTTCTTCATGCTCGTATGGAACCCCAATTCTTTCCTCGCAGGCTCCCGTGGTGGAGAAAGCAAGGGCCGGAGCTTCTCATAAATATCCCGCAAGATCACGTCGTGGGTCACCAGCTTCTTATCTATCTGTTCGTCCCGTCGCCCACGGGGCGCCCACGCATCTCACCCTTCGGCTTAGCCTCAGGGCTGCTACGCTGCGCTCCGCCACGCCATCTCCGCGCTTCGCGCTCCGTCCGCCAGCCGTTTGAAAATCACGGCACTAGTCATCAGCTCCTCGCGCATTTGGACAAAGGCCCGCACGACATAGACGCTCATCGCCACCGCCTCTGGGCTTCTCAGGACGTTCGCCGCCATCACCGCACCATGCTCGGTGAATGCCCAAGGCCGGTATTTACGGTGCCGTCCACGGCCGGAACTTGAGGCCCCAGAAGGTGAACCCAGATAGTCAGTATCCTCTTCACCCGAGGTTTCCGCGTTTAGGGTCGCAATTTGCGACCTTAAAGACGCGTGTTCCGGCGCGGTGAGTTGAAAACAAAAATCCTTGGGAAAACGATCAGCGTTCCGCTTGAACGCCTCATTGAAGCGTTTCGTCGTCGTGCCATACAAACGGGCGAGGTCGGCATCTAGGACGATCCGCTGGCCGCGGATTGTAAAGATACGGCCGGATAGAAGATCAGGGTGGGGTTGATTCATGGGCGGATCGGTTCTCGCTGCATACGGCAGCGCACGTCGGCCCATACCGAACAATACACTCGGCTAAGCCCGTGCCAATTCACTTCTTTCCGACTCTGCGTCTTTACGAGACACGATTCTGGCGCAGCCTCGCCCCACCAGCGTCGCTCAGCGGTCAGCAGATCGAGCCACGGCTCAGAGGGACCTGAGCCGCCACCTTGGCATCCCACTCCCATGAACCGCGTGCGAAGCTATACGCGGCTCTCTGCTCTCCGCTATCTGCTCTCTGCTCTCTGCTCACCGCCACCGCTCACTGTTCACGGCTTACTGCTTACTGCTCACTGCTCACTGCTCACCGCTCACTGTTCAATCACCCGACCTTCTCTTTCTTTCCCGAGGCCGCGGCGCGGTAGATGGCCTCGACGACGATCGTGTCCTTCAGGCCTTCTTCGCCGGGGGCGAGCAGAGGGGTGTTGTTCATGATGGCCAGGGCGTCGTCGTCCATCTGCCGCGCCTGCTGGTTTGGCACCGTGGCGTCGAGCGCGAGGCCGTCGCTGGTCGTGCCCTTGACTCCGCTGTAGCTCTGGAACGGCGCGAGTTCATACCAGCCTTTGGTGTTGTCCACATGCAACCGGTTCATGCGCTTGCCGAAGCTGGCCTCGCCCTGCGCCGTGACCCCGCCGGGAAACTCCAACTGGAAGGCCATCGTCTCTTCCACCTCGTGGTAGATCTCCGGCCGCGTTGTGGACGCCTGCGCCGTGACCGCGATGGGCTCCAGGCCGGTGCCGTAGCGCAGCGCGTTGAGCGGATACACACCCATGTCGCCCATCACACCACCACCCATCGCCTTCTTCTGTTTCCAGTGATCCTTGCGTGGATCGAAATAGCCGGCCTCCGCGGTGGCCCGGACTGCGGGGCCGTATTTTTGCTCGCGGCGAAATTGCATGATCCGCTGCGTGTTTGGCTCATGGTGCAAGCGGTAGCCAATCGCGAGTGATACGCCGTTGTCGCGGCACGCCTTGATCATCGCCGTACACTCCTGCACCGACGGGGCCATCGGCTTCTCGCACCACACGTGCTTCCCCGCGCGTGCGGCGCGGATCGTGTACTCGGCGTGCATCGAGGGTGGGAGCACGATGTAGACTACGTCGATGGACGGGTTGTTGGCGATCGTATCGAAATTCGTGTAGTCGTAGAGCGCGGCGTCAGGCAGGCGGTGCTTTTCCTGCCAGGTCTTCAGCTTGGACGGGGTGCCAGAGACCACGCCCGCAAGATGACAGTGTTCCGTGAGCTGCAAGGCCGGTGCCAGGAGGTCGGTGCTGTAGTAGCCCAAGCCGACCAGGGCCACGCCCAGACGGTCCTTTTTTCCCGGCACGAGGGTCGACGCCCAGGTGCGCGTACCGATCGTCAAGCCCGTCGCCCCCACCGCCAGCTGTTCAAGAAACCGTCTGCGTGTAGTCGTCATAGGGAGATTCTCCTTCCGGACCCTACCTCGCCGGCCCGCACCGTCAAGGCGGCGAAGCCCGGTTGAGCCGCAACCCGCCCATTCTCTTTCTCCTGAACATTCTCATACTCTCATGCCGCGAACTCTCCGTATCCGCCCGGAATCATTCAATCGGGGTCCACCACGAAACACACAAAATACACGAAATGAACAACCGAGTCGCATGAAGACGGTCTCATTGAAGTCACCATTCAGTAAGTCCATCTAGCGACGATTTATTGAGACTTACGTTAACAAGTGACACGGGCCACTGCCTGGCTGCGATGCTCCCCCACACACCCCGCCCTGGCGGGCACCCGTTCGGCTGAACTCACGGCCTCGGCCCTCTTCCTAGAGGGGATTTCCGGACCAGTTGATCGGGTCCTTTCCAGGAAGAGGGGTGGCGCGAAGCGACGGGGTGTGTCGCTTCTTTCCGTAATGCTCAATAGTATGGCCTGTGGATGCACCTTTCGTGTGCTTCGTGTTTTTCGTCGTGAAATCCGACTGCATCGTTCCGGATCATAATCATCAGAACCGTCATCCTTCGCTCTGCTCGGGATGACAGACGGGATTGAAAGTGCGTCTGCACGCCCCGCTCATGGTGCTCTGCTCTCCGCCAACATCTTTCGGTGTGTCCGAGGGTTGGATATCACGCTCTCATCCGAGTCATCCGTAGTGAGGATCTCTGCCTGGGAGTTTTCGCCGGATTGAGGCTCGTCTCCGGCGCGAAATTATTTTTTTCTGATCGTGATCGCCGTTTGCTTCGACGGATATTGCTCCTTCGCAAGCAGCCTTAGTCCGATGCGCACTGCACCCTTTTACGTCATGAACCACCCAAAAAAGGAATTCCCGCCCAGTGATGTCTGTTGATGGTGCCTTGAAGAGCGTCCCGCCACGTTGGCTGGCCGAGAAGCACGACGCGCGATCCGGGCGGCGGCTGCTGGGGCTCCTCACCGTGGGGGTCGCCACGATGTTGCGGGCCGGCGTACCGACCGGATCCATCGACGATTTCATCGCGAGCGAGATGCCGGTCTCCGGCGTGCCCGGTCTGGCCTACGCGATTGTGACGGCGGGCGAAATCACGACGGCTGATGCGCGCGGGGTCGTCAGACGCGGAGACGACAAAGCCGTCACGCCGGACACGCCCTTTAACACGGGCTCAGTTTCCAAGAGCTTTACAGCGCTGGCCGTGATGCAGCTCGTGGAGGCGGGCAAGGTCGATCTGGATACCGACGTATCGCGCTATCTGGCCGTTTTCTCCGGCCAGCCCGCCGGCGCTATCACGATTCGCCAGCTGCTCAGCCACACGAGCGGGTTCTCCACCTTTCAAGGCAATCTTTCCCACCAGGACAACACGCCGCACAAAAATGCGCTGGAGCGCCAGGTCGACCAAATGGCCGGGGAGGTTCCTGCCCACCCACCGGGCGAGAGGTGGGAGTATTCGAACTTAAACTATCAAATTCTGGGGCGCCTGATCGAGGTCGTCAGCGGACAGACCTATCAGGCGTACATTGAGAACCACATCCTGAAACCGGTGGGCATGACGCACAGCTTTGTCGCAGATGGCGAGATCCACGACGCCATGGCGTACGGGCACCGCCCTTGGTTCGGATCGAAGCGGCCGTTGGACGCAAACCGCACCGATCTGAGCACGGCGCCCCAAGGCGGGATCATCGCCAGCGCCCGCGATCTCGCCCGGTACATGCAGATGATGATGAATGGCCGGGACGACGTGTTGAGCGCCAAAGGCAAAGCGACCATGATGCAACCGGCCGGCAAAGCCTCGCCGTTTTACGGATTCGGATGGTTTGTGAACACCGGCAATGGCACCGTCTGGCACACCGGGAACAACGTCGGCTACGAATCACTCGCAACGATGATGCCGACAAAGAAGAATGCGGCGGTCGTGCTGGTCAACGCCGGCAGCGGCGTCGGCTTTGGAGAAACGCTTCAGCTCCGCAACGGCCTCGCGGCCCGGGCGCTCGGTCTCGACTACGACGGCGAAGGGTCCCGCACATCCCTGCAACTCTTGTTCGTCTCTCTGGTTCTTACGCCGGTCCTGTTTTTGCTCAGCATCCTCTGGGCCTGGTTTCATCGCCGCGAATTGCGGGCCAAGTCGGGGGCCTTCGGTCTGTTCAGTTTGTGGTTCCCGTTGTTCACCACGCTGGGCTCGGCCTGGGTCGTCTTCAGTCTCATGCCGGGCCTGCTCGGCGCCTCATTCGGCACGCTCAATCTGTTCGCGCCCGATCTTGGCCTGACCTTGATCGCCATTCCCGTGACGGGAGTGCTGTGGGCCGTGTTTCGGTTGGGCGTGGCCTACAGCGGCAAAACATCCCGGGACTGAGCACGGGGATTTCATTTCCTGGGCGGCCGGGCCCGGCGAGCTGAGCCGCCGTCCAAAGCATCGAGCGTCGAGTCTCAGGTTTCAGGTCCCATACCAGCGTCCTTTCTAATCGGGATTCTCGGTCGGGGCCGTTGCCCCCAACCACCTTGCCCACCTGTCAGGCGATTGAGGGCAATCGCCCTGACATCACCGACGAACAGATGCCCTGAGTCTGCCCACTGCTCGGCACGGCCCACCGGGATCTGGGCCGCCACCTTGGCGGAGACCCGATGGGCGCACGACGGCCATTGGCATCGGCGCACCAGAGCGCGAAAACGGGCCCGAGGACAGATCGAGGCCAAGGCTCGATCGGAACTCTGCGTCCACTTCCCGATCCCTGTCCCCGGCTGCCCGCTCCTTGTTACTTGTTACCTGATATTTGGCACTTGGTCTTTGGCTTTTTGGCCTCCTGGCCTACGGTCTTTTCAGCCTACCGGTGCTCCTCGTAGCTGATGTCGATCTTGGCGGTGAAGGCTTGTTGCTTGGCGGTACCTTGGAAGCGGATGCTGTGCGTGAGCTCGTCGTAGACCCAGCCGTTCACCGGGTCAGGCTTCACTTCCTGGCCGTCGACCAGCACACGAATGCTTTTCTTGTAGAGGGTGGCGCCGGGGCCGACCGGTTCGAGAGCGACGGCGACGGTGTCGGCGATCCGGTCACCGAGCGCGGCGAGCGGTTCGGAAAAATCACTCTCGATGTTCAGCACCGTGCCGCCCGTGAGCTCGGCGGCGCGGCGGTGCGAAACGTTGTTCGGTGACACCACCGCGTGCATCTCGATCTTTCCGCGCTTGTTGCCCTTCACGATGATGAAGGGACGCAGCACCCAGTAGTTGATGTAGCCGTCGAGCGTCTGGCGCTTGCCGGGGTTCTCCGCGTTGTACTCCTTGAGCAATTCGGGGAGTGTGCCGTTCTCGATCCAGGCGGCCTTGCGGCCACCGTCCGGCAGGTCCTTCCAGAGCGCCATGCGCGTCTCCTCCTCATCCATGAAGTAGACGACGATGGTGGTGGCTTCGGGCCGCAGGAAGGTGTGGTCCTTGTTGTAGAAGCCCGCGACAAAGTTGTACACGGACGTGAACGCCGTGCGGTTGCTGTCGCCGTTGGTGCCCACCTTCACGAGCTCGGCAAAGATGCCGTCGGGCGTCGAGGGGGTCACCCACGGCTGGGGCATCACGGGCAGGGTCACCAGCGAACCGTTGCTCGCCACCCGCTTGGTGATCGCCTTCGGGCGCTGCTTGCGGTCGAGCACGGGATGGCCCGCGGCGTCGATCTCCACGGACCGGACTTTCTTGAAATTGAGCTTTTCGCCGGACCACCAGCTCGTGGCAGCGTCGACGAAGTCGGTCGTGAGCACGCCGATGCGGTAGTCGAGGTGGCGCTCGTCAAATAGCTGGCGGAAACGCCGCAGATTGTCGGCGATGCGGCTCTGGTGCGGGGCCATCGAGGGCGAATTGTTGATCACGAACACAAGATCGACCTCGCGGCTCTTGGCGCGGTCAACGGCGATGTGCTTCGGGTCGCGGATCGGCTCGACCTTGACCACCACGATGTTTTCCACGCCAAGGCGGGCGTTGTTCTCATCGTAGGTGTAGTAGTTGAAGCGGTCCTCGCCGATGAAACCGGGGTCGGGCGCGTACGTGAGCTGTCCGGTTTCACGATCCAGCCGGGCCGACCCGTGCCGGGGTTTGACCTCGTCATCCAGCGCATAAACCACCTTCGGGTTGTTGATGCTCGTGCGGTCGGCCGCGCTCATGAAATCCTCGTGGCTGGGGATTTTCTGGCTGATCGCGGTGTTGGGCCGGGTGATCAGCGCCACGCTCTGCTCCGCCATGACGCGCTCCCGGGGCCCGGTGATCACAAACTTTTCCAGGACCACGGGCGCCGGGGGCTTCACCTGGATTATCACCTTGTTCTGGAAGACGAGGCCGGAGGTCTCGTTGCGCACGGTGTAGGTGAACGAGTCGGTGCCCACATAGTCCTCGCGCGGACGGTAGACGAAATAGCCGGACCGTCCGCTCTTGTTCTGGAAAAAATCCTCCTCATCCCCGCCCGCCAGTCCCAACTGCCCGAACAGGGGCGATTCCGTGACGGTGTAGACCAGATCGCCGGTGGTATCGGGACTGAGAATCTCCGGGGCGACGGTGAACTGGCCGTGCACGCCAGTGCCCTCGGCCACCAGTTTCATCGGGATCGTCGAGACGATCACGCCCGCATCGGCAGGCGCCGGCGGGGTGTCGGCCCGGGCCGCGCCACCGCTCAACACGAGCAACAGGCCCAACAGGTGCAGCCACGCCAGAAAATGGGTTTTGATCTTCATAAGGTAAGGACGATGGCGACTTTGGAGTCTGTCAATCGGTACTATGTTCCGCCGGATGCGATGAACTGACAGGGGAATTGAAAGTGACGGGATCCAGCCTCGGTTGCCAGACAGCGCAATCGGAGTCCCTGATTCATCAAATTCGCATGAAATCGAGGAAGCCATAAGCCCTGGCCCTCTTCCCCTCCGCCCGGGCAAAGGGACCAGACCACAATCGGTGGCTGAGGGTGTCCTAAGCCGCGGCAGCCCCGCTTCAGCCGGGCCTGCCGGTCAAGGCCGGTTCCGGCACCAAACGCACTTCCCAGCCGAGGATCGAGTCCAGCTCCGCCTTGATGAAATACGCGTAGGCTTCCGCGGCGTCCGGGGTGTTGATCGGTCCCTCCAACGAACGCGTCCGGCTGCCCGTCAGGTACAAACCCTGGTAGGGCCCCTGGAAAAACCAGCCCCAGTTCGCCCCCTTGTCGCCGGAGTATTCCAGCCACAACGCGATGATGGCCTCACGGCCCGCGATGCCGGACCGGATTTCCTCCACCCCGATCTCCTCATGCTGGTGAGGGTAACCGGTTTCGCGCACGAGCTGCAGCAAGGTGACTCCCCCGCGCAACCTGAGCCCGACCGGCAAAGCATAGATTGCCTCGAGGATGGCAGCCCGGTCGCGCGGTACGGCTTGCATGCGGCCACCCTAGGAGCGGATCCGGCCGTGCCAAACTCTTTCAACCGGGCCTGGCGCCGGGAGGCGCGGAGAACACAGACCCCGCAGGCGCCAGCACGGGTCGCCGCGGCCGGGCCCGCCTACACACAATGCGCCGGCGGCACCACTGGACGGACTTCGATGATCATGCGGTGGTCGAGACCCGGACAAGCCCCGGCCACCGCGACCGCCTCGTCTAGCGTGCAGGGCTGCAGCAAAACATAGCCCCCGACCACCTCCTTGCCCTCGGCAAAGGGACCGTCCGTGATGATCGTCGCGCCGATCGGCCCGCGCAGAATCTTGCCCGTGTTTTCCAGTCCGTTCGTGGCCACCACCCGGCCCTGCTGCTTGAGGTCGCCCATCCACGTGGCGAATCGCGCCATGATCGCCTGCAGTTCCTCGGGCGAGGGCGTGACGGCAGGATAGGGATATTGCAGGAGGATGAGATGCTGACGGAGTTCGGGAGAAGTGTTCATGTTAGGAGAGGTACCTCAATACGACGAACCAGCGGGTGCAAATCGGACACTGGTCGGTGACAAATTTGCCGCCAAGGCCCGGTTGCTCGCAATCACCGCGCGTCGCCGGGCCTTGGTTTACCGAAGCAACCAAGGGGCAGCGAATGAACCCTGCACCCCGGAACACGGTTTCTGAAAGCTGCCCGAAGCTCGCCGCGAGTTGACGCCGGGCCTTTCCCGGCTAGCCGTGATGGCATGCGCTTTCGTCGTGACGTCGTCCTGCTGCTGGTCCTCGGTCTCGTGTTGCCGGGTGTCCGTGGCTCGGAGTTCTTGTTGTTCAAGAACGTCTGGGGCAACGTGATCGTGGCCACCGACACGACCATCGCGGGCAAGGAGCTCATCCCACCCACTCCCGACAAACCGGCCTACTACAAGGGCATTTCGCTCGGCCGCAAACTCGGCTCGATCCCGGGAGACCATGAACCAAACGAGAAGGAGCTCAACCGGTTCGTCGCCAACGTCCTCGCCAAGCAGGGCTATCTCAGTGCCGAGCCTGGTGGAGAGGAACCCTCCTTGTTGCTCGTCGTGCAATGGGGTTTCATGGAACCGCGCAGCGGCGACCTGCTCTGGTTTTTGGGCTACGATCCCGAAAAGGACATCGGGGCACCCGTCATGGCCGGGATGATCGGCGCAGAAGTCTTCCGCACCGGCTTCCGCTCACAAGCCATCGACACCATCCTCTCCGATGCCAAGGCGCCGATCTACGGCATCATTGTCACTGCTTTCGAATTCAAAACGGCCAAGACGCCCACCCCCGTCATCTACTGGCAGACCCGCATCGGGCTTCCGGCCAACGGCAAGTCGATGGCCACGGCACTGCCCACCATGCTCGTCGCCGCCGGCCCCGCGATCGGGCGCGCCACCGATTCACCGGTGCTGCTCGATGCCGACAATGCCCGCCAGGGCACCGTCACGTTTGGCGAACTCAAGTTTTCGGACGTCGTGCCCGAGCCAGCGCGCAGCGGAACCAGCCGGTAGGGCGGCAGGGCACTTCGCCGCCGAGATTTCATCCCTCTCCGCGCTCTCTGTTCTCTGCTCCCTGCTCCCTGCTCTCCGCTCGCTCACCCGTTCGGGATATCCGGCTCCACCAATAGCGCCAGTTGCGCGAGCGATTCCTGCCAGCCGAGGTAACACATCTCCGCCGGGATAACCCCGGGCACGCCGGCCTGCTCGATGGACACATCGGTGCCACAGAGCACCTTTTTCAAGACGACCGTCACCTGGATCTCGCCGGGCATGTTCGGATCGTCGAACTTGTCTGTGTAGCGCAGACGTTCCCCCGGGACCAACTCCTGGTAGGTCCCGCCGAACGAGTGGCTCTGTCCGGTTGAGAAATTCGTGAACGACATCTTGTACGTGCCGCCGACCTTGGGCTCCTGATGATGCACCTTGGCCGTGAAACCGTAGGGCGGAATCCACTTGGCGAGCGCGTCGGCCTCGAGAAAGGCCCGGTAAACTTTGTCGGTTGGCGCCTTGAGGACGCGGTGCAGTCGGATGGTGTGCGTGGACATGATGGGGATCTCCTGAAGGGGTTGGCTAAGCTGTAGGAATTCGGGACACCTACTCAACGAACAAACCCCGCTGGGACGGACACACCGGCCGCAGCTGTCGACGACTGGAACCAGTCAATCAGCGTTCCCCCGACGTCCGAGCAAGGCTCCCTCCCTCGCGCTGCAAAATAACAAGCTATATACTGTCATCAGGCTGGCCACAGTCTTTGGCTTGTTTTTAACGGATTTCACAATATATAGATTGTCATGGCTAACCCCGAAAAACCTTCCTCACCTGCTGATAAGAACCAGCAATCGGGAGGTTCGACGACCGGGTTGCCAAGCACCCGCCCACCGGAGGGAGGCTGGTTGCGAGCGGTGCGCCAGGAACTGGGACTGACCCAGTCGACGGTGGCCAAAACCGCCGGACTCACCCAACAGGCCTACGCGCAATTTGAGCAGGGCGAAGCCAAAGGCACCCTTTCCCTTGGCAACCTGCGGCGCTCCGCCGACGCGATGGATTGCGACCTCGTCTATTTTCTGGTGCCGCGCGGGCAGCCCGCGCCGGCCGTTGCGGACCTCGCGGCGGTGCGAGCTCCCGACCCGACTCGCGAGGAAGTTGCCGCGCGCCCACGGGCTTCTGCCCGCCCGCCAGCCTCCGGTGACCACGCCGCGACCATCACGCTGGACCTCGTGCAGGATCATCACCTCCGCTAAAGCCACGGACCCTGGCCGTCGGCCCACGGACCGAAACCAATTTTTCGCGCGCTCCGGCCCATCGTGCGAGAGCGAAGCGATCGGCTTACGTAGGGCCAGTCTCCGACTGGCCCGTTCCGCGCTCCTCTCCCCAACCACGCGGCCGGTCGGAGACCGGCCCTACCCTGACGACGTCGCGTGGCTTGAAAGACTTTTTCAAGCGAACGCGCGGCCACTGCACCTGCTCCGGGCAAAGCAGGCGCGCCGTCGAAAATAATTTCACCGCGCCACCCTCTCAGCGCTGAATATTCACTCTGATTTCGCTTCCCGGAATCACCCAGCGCGCTTGTAACTGTGACCCTACCCAATGCCCCAAACCTTTCTCCCATTCGACGCTGATTCCTCCCGCCGGCTCATTCGCACCCACGCCCTGGTCGCACTCCTTCTTCTCGCCGCCTCGGTCGTTCAGGCGGAAGTCGCGCCTGATCTCAGCGACGCCGCGATCACCCAACGTTACGAACAGCGTCGCGAATTTATCCTCAGCCAGGCGGTCGCCGCCGTCGTGCCGGGCGACCTGACCAAGGGCAGCAAGTTCGACATCGCCGCCTGCCTGCAGCGCGGTGAGAAGGTCGGGGCCGCGCTCGCGCGCCTGGCGCGACTCGATGGCGGCGAGCCGTCCGGCAACATGTTCTGGGTTTACCCGACCGTGGCCGTGATGATGGCCGGCGACCGCACCCTGGACGAGGCGAGCAAGGCGCGCATCGCCGAGCTTTGGCGCGCCTACTGGCCGAGCCGCGGCGACACCGAGAACCACTGGGTGCTCACCTACGCGAGTCTCTACCTCGCGGCGCAGGCCTACCCGGGCGCGGGCCCCGAGCATTGGTTCAACGGCAAGTCGTCCGCCGAAAACATGGCCGAGGCCCGCGACTATCTCGACCACTGGATCGACGTCACCACCGCGCACGGCCAGGGCGAATACGATTCGCCCAACTACATCGAGGAGTACGCCGTCGGTCTCGCGCTGATCGCGGGCTGGGCGCAGGACCCGGTGTTCCGGGAGCGCGCGAGGCTCCTGTTGGACTACCTCTTCTACGACTACGCGGTGGAGACGCTCGACGGCATCTATGGCGGCGCCCACAGCCGCGTTTACCCGCGTCACATCATGGCGCCGGGTCGCACCGCCTCCTCCGCACTGGGCTGGATGCTCTTCGGCCTCGGCGAATACGAGCCCAGCGAACGCCAGGTGACGCGGCACCAGCTCCGCGAGGAACTGCCGGAACGCGGCGCGAAGATCATCGCGCTCAGCGGCTACGCGCCGCCACCCATTTTGGAGCGCATCGCCCGCGACCGCGCCACACCCTATGTGGAACGCGAGCTCAAGCGCACCCGCTGGCGCATGCGCCACGCCGGTCCCGATTCCTTTGTCATCGGCGACAAACGCACCGCGCCCGTGTTCAAGTACAGCTACGTTGATCCGGATTTCATTCTCGGCTCCTCGCAGGGCGGACTGCTCCAACCCATCCAGCAGCAGACGTGGGGCCTCGTCTGGCGTCACGACGGCAAGGTGGTGGACGGCGCCGCGACCTTTTTCGGCACCCAGCCTTACTACTCGGAGGTCGAGGGCAGCATGTATTTTTCGGCGGATCCGGATGTTGTCACGGAACTGATCGTGCGTTCCAAGGCGGACTACAACTCGCCCGACAAGCTCCCCGGGGGCTCGCCCTATGAACAGGTGATGCAGAACGGTCCCGCGCTGATCGCGTTGCAGGACATCCCTCCGTCGGCGGCGTTTCACCACACCACGCTCTTTTTCTCCCGCGACCTCGCGGAGACGGTGGAAGACCCGTCGGGCTGGATCTTCTCGCAAGGCGGTCCCGTCTACATCGCCACCCGGCCCTTCGTGAAAGGACAATGGAAACCGAATGACTGGACCGGCTTCCTCGGTCGCGGCGGCGGCGGCATCTTGATCAGCGGTGATTTCAACGAATGGGGCACCGGTCATCGCTGCTACGTCAGCACCGCCCTGCAAAACGGCTATGTCGTGCAGGTCGCCCCTGTGCGCGACTTCCCCTCCTTCGCCGCCTTCCAGCAGGCGGTCCGCGCCCTGCCGCTGACCTTCGCGCTGAGCCCGACGCCCAGCGCGACCTTCACTGCGTTGGACGGCAGCGTGCTGCAGGCCCGCTACGGCGAAACGCCGACGGTGAACGCGACCCCGCTCGACTACGCCCATTGGCCGCTGTTCGAGAGCCCCTTCGGCCACGCGCGGGCCGGGGAGAACAAACTCACGCTGCGGCACGGCGACGAAACGCGCGTGCTGGACTTCACGCGCGACCGGACCCCACCCACCCCGGCGCGCAGTTCCGCCGCGTCGATTCCTGCGGCTGTTGCCACGCCCGCCGACACGACCACCTTCTACGCGGCGGTCGCCATGACCAAGGCCCAGCGCAACACCTCGACGCCTTCCGACTCGGGTCTGTATCTGCGCAAACCATCCGGCGACTGGACGCACACGGGGCCGCGTATTCTGGGCGTAGCGAACCTCGCCGTGCAGCCCACGAATCCCGCCGTGATGCTGATCGCCTCCGCCGATGGCATCGTGCGCTCGGCGGATGCCGGCCGCACCTGGCGCAAGACCACCGGCTGGGAAACTGCCGACGTGCGCTCTATCGCCTTCGATCCCGCCCGGCCGGATCGCGCCTACGCCGTCACGGCCTGGGGGCCGTTGCGCTCAACCGACGCCGGGCAAAGCTGGTCCCTCGCGCAAAGCGGACTCGACCGGTTGTATTGTCAGGCGCTGATCGTCGACCGCGCGCAGGCCGACCGGGTGCTGATCGGCATGGAGCAGGGCATCTACGCCTCCACGGACGCGGCGACCACGTGGACGCGACTGGATTTCCCGGAGGCACCGGTGAACCGCCTGCAACAAAGTCCCGTCGACGCCAATCTCCTCCTCGCCGTCACGATCGGCCGGGGCGCCTGGCTCTCCCATGATCGCGGTTCGCACTGGACCGCCGTCGATCCCGGCACCGCCAGCGCCAACCTCTACGCCGCCGCCCTGCATCCGCACGATGCAGCTGTCATGGCTACCGGCGGGTGGGAAAGCGGAGTGCGCGTGTCCGCCGATGGCGGCAAGACCTGGACCGATCGCAGCACCGGTCTTCCGAACCGCCGCGTGTTCGTCCTCGCCTTCGATCCCACGCAGAAGAACCGCCTTTGGGCATCCACCTTCGAGGAAGGCTCCTACTACAGCGACGACCTCGGCCAGACGTGGCAGGACGGCGGCCTATACGGCGCATACGGCGCGGACTTCGTCTTCGCACCCTCCCTGGCCTCGGCCAATGGCAAATAATCCAGCCGGAACCATTCAATCAGGAGCCACCACGAAACACACCAAACACACGAAATGAAAAGCCAATCCGGATGGAGACGGTCACATTGAAGTCACCACTCAGTGACACCATCCAACCACGATTTATTGGAGATTACGCCAAGAAGCGACACACCCCGTCGCTTCGCGCCACCCCTCTTCCTAGAGGGGACCCAATCAACGGGTCCGGAAATCCCCTCTAGGAAGAGGGGTGCCCGCCAGGGCGGGGTGTGTTGGGGCCCAGCGCAAGTGGGCTGAGCCCGGTGTCACTCGTTAATGTAAGTCTCAATAATACTTCCGTTGAGTGCTCCTTTCGTGTGCTTCGTGTATTTCGTGGTGAAATCAGACTGCGTCGTTCCGGATTCAGCCAGGGCGCAGACTCCGTCCTGCGGCGACTATGCTCGAGGCGGTGACCCGCGCTCACTGCATCGAAAGGCCAGTGTCCATGCGCTCGAGCGCGGTTGCGCCGCCCATACAGCGTCGCATCAATCCGGCCTGACAGTGGAAATCGTCTGGCGTCGGGAATCGTACCGCAAAACCTGTCCGCATGCCCCACGTACCCGGACTGCGCAGCTGTTACGCCAAGGTCGGCCGCCTTGTTTATTTCGGCCGGATGCTCGACAAGATCCGTCTGCACGCGGCTGGACAACTGCCGGCCGACTACGTGGCCAACCTCGGCGACGAGAAATTCTTCGTGCTCGACGGCCGTTGCTGCCGCTTCCTTGGCGTGCGCTACGCCGATCTGCGCGAGCGCACGCTGGCCGGTGACACCGACGAGGCGGTGCTGGCCTGGGCCCATGCCCATGGCACTCCACGTTCGGACGAGGAGTGCCACATGTGGAACCGTTTCATCCTGAAACTAGGCTGGCGTGACGAGCGTTCCTCGCTGCTGCCCCAGCGCATTCTCGACGCCGGCCTGACCGGCAAGCCGATCGAGACTATCATCGATCACATCGAGTTTGACGAGGGCCGCGACCCCGTGGCGACCAAGGCGTGGGACACCGTCTGAGCGACAATGCGTGACGCGCAGTCGTGATCGCACCGGCACTGGAAGCCGAAGCGGTCACCGTGTGGCCCGCGTGATCTGATTCAGCCCGTGACCGGAACGATCCGGCGCCGGACACTTGATACACCTCGGTAAAAATCAGGCGACATTCCGGACCGGTTTCAAAAATACGTTGCCCTCGAATTCGTGCGACCTAATCAATTGCGCGGGCCACCCTCCTATGGACCTCAAGCAATTCTGCCGGCTGCACTCACTCAAATCGCGTGGCCTGTCCGCCGCTCTCGCCCTCTTGTTCGCTGCAAGCTGGAGCGGCTGCAGCAAAACCGAACCGCCTGCCCCGGGTCCGGTGAAACCCGCGAAGTCCGCCAAGACCACGCCCGTCGGCAACCCCAAGACGACCGGCCGCCTCTTGGTGAAGAGCAACCGGGCCAATACCCTGATTGAAGCCACCCGCATCGTGCCCGCCGATGCCCCGGCCCCCACGCCCATTGCCGGGATCGACGAAGGCGCCGCCGAACAGGCCCTCGCGGGATTGATGCCCGGCACTTACACGGTAACCGCCCGCTCCCCGGGCTGGCCCGACGTGCGGGCGGAAGCGAAGATCGAGGCCGGCCTCACTACGGAAGTCGCGATCCATTTCAAGAGCGGCTCGCTCCGACTCGAATCGCTGCCCACCGGCGCCACGGTGAAAAAGGGCGGCGCCATCCTCGGCAAAACTCCCCTCGTGGTGAATGAGCTGCCGCCTGGCGACCTCGATCTCACCCTCGAGTACCCCCTCTGGCCCGTTTTGCCCTTCAAGACAACGATCACTGAGGAGCAGGAGACCGCCGCCACCGCGCGCCTGCCCCACGGGCGACTGATCATCGAAAGCGTCCCCGCCGGCGCGACCGTGCTCTTCAGCGGCCGCAACCTCGGTCAGACGCCCCTCACCATCGAACGTTTCCAGGCCGGCACCAAGAAGGTCACCCTGCAGTCCCCGGATTTTCCGGCGTTGGAACTCTCCGTCACGATGGAGGACGGCGGGGAGGTCAAACTCTCCCCCTTGCTGTCCGCCGCCTTCCCCCTGTTGGATCCCGCGGCTTTCCTACGCACAGTCTGGGTGGAAACCCCGAAGGAAGACCCCGAGAAAATCGCCCCTGCCTTCAACCCGACCACTGGCTTCCGGTCCCGGAACGGGATCGTTAGAAATTTGCACCGCAGGAAGCTATTCGAGGACTGGCTGCGCCGGCCCTACCGCTTCGTCGGCACGGTGAAATCCTACAACCGCGACACCGGACAGATCGAATTCGCAGAGCAGCGCAGCGAACTCTCCCGTTATCGCGTTTACGCACAACTCTCGGCCAGCGCCCGCGGCAACCAGGCATTCGCCGACCAGTTGACCAAGGGCGCGACCATCGAGCTGTACGGCAAGCTGAGCGCAGTGGAGGAACCGACGTCGGCCTCCAGTTATATCTCAATCGAGTTTATCGAGAGTGAGCCGCAGCGCTGAGGCCGGACGCGAGTTTGGGCTCAGGGTCACGCGCCCAGCGATGGGGTCTGGGATTTTGGGGTTTGGGGTCTGGCGTCTGGGGTCTGGGGGGCGAGTGTCATGGCTGACTTCCTTGTGTGCGAATCCCGCGCACTCCTGACGCTCGACCCGGAACAGCACTGGCCTTTTCGTCACCTGCGTCATTTGACAAACGGATTCCGGGGGTAATGTTTTTTGTGACACTTGCTGTCACGAAAATCATGAAGCGTCTCACCCATATTTTCGGGATCACGGTGCCATTGATCTGCCTTGGCGCAGGCCGCCCCGTGGTCTGAGCCGCTGGCAATCGGCATTGATCCTCAGTCCACGGGCGCTCCAACCGGGAGCCTGGCTCCTCGCGCGATGGCGACTGCCGGCTGTCGCTTTCTCGCCCCGCTCGCATGCACGCGAATTCCGCTCAACCGACAACCCCACCCCATCATGAATACTGTCATCCATACGATCGAACGTCCGGATACCGGACTCCTCGCAAAGCAAATCCTGAATCAAAACGGATTTGTCTGCACCCACTACACGCTGAAGCCGGGCGCAGACACCGAGCTCCCCACCAGCATGTCCAACGACGACCAGATGCTGTACGTCCTCGAAGGTGAAGTGGCGGTCCTCGCCCGCGGCGTGACCACGCTGCTGAAAGCAGGCTCCGCCATGCTCATGACCACCGGCAAGGCCGTCGAGCTGACCGCCCGGGCGGAAAACTCCGTTCGCCTGCTGCGCGTCGAAATTCCGCCCCGCCAAATCGTCACGCCACAGATCATCCGGCCGGGCAACTAACCCACGCATGCGTGTGCGGAAGGGATGCCAACCTTCCGAGGATACAGCCCAACGGCCGCTCTGGGCTTGAAATAGCCGAAACCGACCAGCCCACGAAAGGGAGCAGGCGGGTTCGCATGCGCTGCGCTCAGGCGCAGGCTTTTTCGCCGCTGACCACGCGCACGGTGTTGCCTTCACGCCAGCAGCAATGAACCAGCAGGCTGCGATGCACCTTCGGAATTCCGCGTTCGCCCGCCCGGACCTTTGAGAGGACGAGGTCGACCGCAGCCTTGCCGATTTCATCGGAGTTCTGGTCGATGCCGGCCCACGAGGCCGTGGCTCCGGTAACGTCCAGGGATACCAAGCCGATGTCCCGCGGACAGAGCATCCCGCAATCCGCGAGCCACTCGCGCATGCGGTTGGGCTGGTTGCGGAACGTCGAAAGGGTCAGCACGCAATCCACGCGATGCTCCCGCACCCAGTCCGTGAACGCCCGCGCAGTGATCCGCTCGGGCAAGAACGGCGGAATAGCCGCCAGGCGGGGATTCTCGGCCGGCAGTGCCGCATAGCCATTGGCCCAGCCGTGCGTGGTGATCGAGTTCTGGTAACTCTCCATCGCGAGACCGATGCGGCGATAGCCCCGCGCAGCCAGCACCCGACCGGAGAGCAGCACCGCGTGGGTGTGGTCACTAACCACACAGTCGAGCTGCGGGTTCTGGATCATGTGGCCCACCGGTACGGTGGCAAAATGTTCCCACGGCAGCACCAATTCGAAAGGTTCCTTGGGAAAGGCCGCCAGCAAGATGCCGGCGATGCCCCGCGCCTGGAGGATATCGCCCAGCCGTCGCGCCGTCATGCCGTGGGACGTCAGCACGAATTCCGTCACGCCGAAGCCGAACCGGGCCGCTTGGTCCCGCGCGGCCGACCAGTGGCGGTTGAGGGTCGGAGTGGCCCGCCACTCCTGGGCATCGTCGCAAGGGGTGATGTAGGCGAGTGTGCCGAGATAGTGATTGGATACGCCGCGGCGGGTGGCCCGCATCACCTCGCCGAAGAGCGGATTGTACCGGTAGCCCAGCGCCGCGGCCGCCGACAATACGCGGGCTTGGGTGATTTTGGAAACCTGGACGGCTCCCGTGAGGCTGCGCGAAGCCGTGGAGATGGATACACCGGCCTTGGCCGCCACATCCTGAAGAGTGACGCTTCCCGCTGGGGTGACGGAAATCATGGCTATCTAGTGCTCCGCCCGCCTTGCCCGGTCAAGCCAACGCCATCGTTTCCGCAACGTTTGCAGAAGGAAACCCGTTCCCCCATCGGGTAAAAATACGCGTTTTTTGCTCACTTTCTCTATTCTGGACGGTGGGCAATATGGAATCGGGACGCTTCGTTGCTGATGTCCTGCAACTGCGCGCGAATCAAAGTGAGGCCGCCGGTCGCATCGGCACGGATCCACAGGTCGTGCCGCCCAGGGACACCCAGGCCGACTCCCTTCACCCGCACATCCTCGAAGCGGGCATCGGACAGCGTTCCCTGACCTTTGTCCTGCCCCGGCGCGACCACCGTGAATCCATCCGAAAAGCTATCGCAGATTTCCACCCGGCTCACCCGCAGGCCGGCAATGCTGCGACGATCCAGACAAATCTGGAACGCCCCGCGCCAGGCCCACGAGTGATCATAGCCACCACAGCGGATGAGCTCGCAGTCCTGCACGACAGTCGTGCCGCTGAAGTTGTTGTCGACCTTCCGCTGTTCGTCAGCCGTGGGAAAGGTCGTGCTGATCAAGATGCCGCAGCCGCTCGAGATGTCGGTAAACCGGCAGTTCTCGATCCGGTTGTCCGCCCCGCCGTAGAGCGACGCCCCGTTGGCCAGAAAAGTCAGCTGTCCGGTCGATTGCCGGATCACGTTGTTGCCCGGCGTCACCGCCAGCTCTTCATGCCCCTGGTCTGACGCCACCGGCCACACGGCATAACAGTCATCGCCGGTCCCCCGCGCAGTGCAGTTCTGGATCACGGAGTGGTTCGTACCGACGCAGAAGTTGACCCCGTCGGCGAGAAGGTTGCGGAACCGGCAGCCGTCGATGACGAGGTTGGTCCCGTTGTAAACCCACACGCCGGCCTTTGTGTGCTCCACCCAGAGGCGCACCACCGAGGCATCCGTCGCTCCGGCGACGACCACCCCGTCGTTGGCTTCCTCATCGTTCCGATAGTTTAGCTGGCCGGCGATCGCGAAGTCCGCGAGGTGCACGTCCCTGCCGGTCAGCTTGAACCGCACGCGGCGATCCGCCCGGCCATAGAGCGCCGGGTCACCCCTGAACGTCGTGTGCCACATCCCCGCTCCCTGGATCGTGACCCCCGACGGCACGATGATGTCGCCCGTGATGCGGTAGTCACCCGGCGGCACCCAAACCACTCCGCCTTGAATCTGCGCCGCGGCGATGGCCTTCCGCAGCGCCTTGGTGTCGTCGGTTTCAGGGTGTCCACCGGCACCGAAATCGAGCAAGGAGAGCGAACCGGCTGGACGGGCAACCGGCGGCGGCATGAGTTCAAGGTCGACCAGGTCGATCACACAGGGAATCCCGTCGTCGGTCGCCTTCTCCAGGCGCACGACGTCATCCGGACCGATGGTGAGCCCCTTGAGCCGCAGTTCGTCATAGAAATTCCGCGGCTTGCCTTGCGCAGGATCGTTGGAGAACGGATACGTGCCGTAGAGCCAGGCATTGCGCGAGGTAAGCGGCAGATCCCCGACGATCCGACCATTGACGAGAAGATGAAGCCGCGAGGCCGTGCCGCCTCCGGTCGTTGCATCCGGCAGGTTGTAGCGCACCACGAACGAATCAAACCGGGCGGTCGCCGTGAATTCCACCGCCGCACCGGCGCGGTCCAGCCGCACGCATCGTTGACCGGATGACTCCGTCTCCAGCCGGTGCGGTCCATATTCCGGACCGAGCACCGTGCCGGTCGTCCGCATGAGCTCCGCCTCGAAGGTAACCCAAGGAATCTCCGCGCCAAGGGCCGCCAGGGCGGACGACGATCCCAACGCACCTACGGTGCCGAGCAGAAATAGCCCCAATCGAGAAAGGCAGTTGTTAGTCAAAGCCGGATGCAGGCGAAAGGTCCGCTTCATGACAATTGCGGATTCGCCGCCTCAGCGGGCGGCAGGGTGGTGGTTGATGCACGGACACCGCCGAGCCGGAACGATAAGGTCTGTCCCGGTCCGGCGACCGCCGGTTCCCCGGCGATCAAGAACCGGGGCGCGATCCGGTTGGTCGCGTCCGCGCGGATGGTCACGATCTCGGGAGTGATGCGGATCCGGAAGCGGGCGCCCCGATACGCCAATCCGAACTCCAGACTTCGCCACTGAGGGTACAAGCGCGGATTGATGACGACCTCCTCTTCATCTGCACGGACACCACCGAAACCAAAGACGGCCGCCATCCAGGCCCCGCCATTGGCCGCCGGATGGGTACCCCCGATGAAGATGGTGCCGGCCTGGATTTTGTACCGGGCAAGCAGGTCGATCTGGGCGGTCTGCAGAAAATATTTGTAGGCGAAGTCCAGGTCGCCGAACTCCGCGGCGACCAGCGCATAGGCGCAGGCACTGAGGCTGGAGCCGTGCTCGGTGCGCGGCTCGTAGTACTCCCAGTTCGCCCGTTTGATTTCGGTCGGAAAACGCGCGTGAAAAAGCTCGAGCATCATCACCACGTCGGCCTGCTTGATGACCTGGGTCGGCACCGCCAGGCCCTGGCCCGCCCCGAGGTATTCGTTCGGGTGGACCATCTTGGTCTTCAGCTCCTGGACCGACACCTCCCGCAGCTTGAAATAGCCTTCGAACTGCTCGATCAACCCGGTTGCCGGGTCGGGTGCCGGCACGTGCAGACGGGCGGCGACGTCAGCAAAGCCTGCCAGCTCACCTTCAATCCCGAGCTTCCGCAGCAAGGCCTGCTGCACGGCGGGGTGGTGCCGGCCAAGATGTGCGACCACGGCTTGGGCGATCACGAACGTTTCCCGCACGACCATGTTCGTGAAGGCGTTGTTGTTGACGCGCTCGTGGTATTCGTCGGGTCCGATCACATCGAGGATCTCATAACGGCCACGATCCTTTTTAAAGTGGGCATAAGAGTAGTAAAACCGCGCGCACTCCAGGATGACCTCCGCCCCGCCCTCCAGCAACAGCGTGTCGTCACCCGTGAGCCGGAAGTACTGCCAGAGGGCGATCGCCACGTCGCCGCTGATATGCACCTGCTTGTCGCGGAAATGGGTGCGCAGTTCGCGGCCGGTGATAGGGTCCCCGATGTTGAAGTAGGTGCAGGCGTCATCGCCGGTGTCCTGGCTCTCCCAGGCGTAGAACGCGCCGCGGTAACCCGGACCTTCCGTCGCCGCCTTGCGCCGCGCCCCGTCAAGGGTTCGGATGCGATAACGGAGCAGCTCCACCGCCTTTTCCGGAAACGTGTGCAGGAAGAAGGGGAACATGAACATCTCCGTGTCCCAAAAGACCGCGCCTTTATAGACCTGCCCCGAAAGGGCGCGGGCCGGGATGGAGTTGGCGCTGCCGGCGACCGGGGCGACCATCAGCAGCTGGAACAGGCTGTACCGCAGCGCCAGCTGCGCCTCGTCGTCCCCGTCAATGAGCACGTCGCCGCGTTCCCAGCGACGTTTCCACTCGGCGCAGTGCCGCGAGAAGCAATCCTCATAGCCTTGCCGGCGCGCACGCGCCACGGCCGCGACAGCCGCCAAACCGGGTGCGGCCCCCAAGCGGTCGTTGTCCGTGCAGATGACAAAGAATTTTTCGAACGCATAGCTCTGCCCTGCCCCCGCCTCGATGGTGAAGACCCGCAGGTGGCGCTGCTCCTCGTCGGCCTCGACGCCAGCCCCGAATCCGGCCGCCACCGACTCGGCGACGGCAACCCGTTTGCGGGCCTCCTGGGTCCGTCCCTCCACCCAAATCACCCCATCAGCCCGGCCGCAGACCAGGTCCGGCAGATGCGGGCCGTTCAGGTCCCAGATCCGGCCGTCAATCCCGGTGGCGATCCGGATGGTGGCCGACTGGTCGCAGGTCACCGCGAAGCGGATGACCCCGAGATGAGGATCAGCGGCGCTGAGGAAGCGGGTTGAATGCAGCGTGATTTTTTTCCCGTTAACCGCGAACACCGTCTCACGGGCAAACGTCGCATCCGCAAAGCGCAGGGTCTGCCGGTGCCGCACGACGGCGGCGGCCGTCAGCTCCGTGCCGTCGAGCGCGACCCGGGTGAAGCCGCCGTTGGGAGCGTTGACCGGTTCGCGCCAAGCGGTGCCGACCTGGTCAAAGATTCCCGCGAGCGTGATACCCACGCCATCCTCCGGCCCGGCTTCGTCCAGCGTGCCGCGATAGCCCATGTAGCCGTTGGCCAGCTGGTACACGTTGCCCCGCCGCAGGCTGTTTTCCCTGGTGCCGCCATGGTCCGTTGTGCTGATTTCCCAAAGTTGGTTCATTGAAAGTGGATGGCCCCCCGCTCATCCTTCACCCGCAGCATCAGCGCCGCGGCGATGAGCATGGAGACGCCGCCGAGCAGGAGCGCGTGAATCGCGTGACCCGCGAACACGGTGCGGACGAGCAGGCCCAGGAGGGCGGCGGCAAGGATCTGGGGGATGACGATGAAGAAATTGAACATGCCCATGTAGACGCCCATCTTGCGGTACGGGACCACGCTGCTGAGGATCGCGTACGGCATGGTCAGCAGGCTCGCCCACCCCACCCCGAGGCCCAGCATGGAGACGATCAGCCAGTGTGGGTCCCGGAAGAACCACATGGAGCCCAAGCCGCACCCGCCGATGACGAGACAGGTCGCGTGCGTGCCGACGCGCCCGATGCGCCGGGCGAGCACCGGCAGCGCAAACGCCACGAGTGCCGCCACGCCATTGTAGACCGACATCAGCACGCCGACCCAGTTGGCGCCCTCGTTGTACAGGGCGGAGCGCGGGTCGGTGCTGCCAAAATGGTGGCTGGCGACCGCGGCTGTGGAGTAGATGAAAAAGGCGAACAGGGCGAACCACGTGAACACCTGCGCCAGCGCCAGCTGCCGCATCGGACCGGGCATATTGTTCAGATCGTGCATCAGCTCCACGAGACCATGGGTGCGGCCAGACCGGTACCGCGCTGCGGCCACGATCTGCAGCAGACCGTAGCCACAGGCGCCAAACGAGAGGATGTAGAGGCCCTTGTCCCAGCCGAGGCGGTTGATGACGAGACTGGCGGCCAGGCCGGCCACGACAAGACCGGCCCCCAGTCTGAAATAACGCCCGGGATTGAGGGTGATGTGCTCCGAGGTATCCTTTTCCGGTTGCTCCGTTTCCCCGTGGAAGGCGCGTTGTTGCTCCGGTGAATACTCCCGCGTGGTCAGAATGGTCCACAGCACGGCGAGCAGGTACACCAGACCGCCGAGATAAAACGACCATTTGACCGAATCCGGCACCTGCCCTTCCGGCGCCGTGTTCGCCACCTGGAAGACCCGGGTGAGGAGGTACGGCAGCAGCGACCCGATGACCGAGCTGGCCCCGATGAAGAAAGTCTGGACGGCAAAGCCCGTGGTGCGCTGGTCATCCGGCAGCATGTCGCCGACAAAGGCGCGCATCGGTTCCATCGTGATGTTGATCGCCGCATCCATGATCCAAAGCATGCCGGCGGCGAACCAGAGAGCCGGGGAATTGGGCATCACCAGCAGGGCGAGTGAGGCGCAAACCGCCCCCACGAGGAAGTACGGTTTGCGGCGCCCCAGTCTGTTCCAGGTCTTGTCGCTCAGGTAGCCGATCACGGGTTGCACCACCAGACCGGTGACCGGGCCGGCGATCCAGAGGATGGGAATCTCGTCCACGCGCGCGCCGAGCGTCTCGAAGATGCGGCTGACATTGGCGTTCTGCAGGGCGAAGCCGAACTGGATGCCGACGTATCCGAAGCTCATGTTCCAGAGCTGCCAAAAACTCAGCCGGGGTTTGTGTGAGGTAATCATGGGATTGGGGGTGTTCTCAACCGACCATGCCTTTGCGGCGGATCAGCCGGTTGATTTCCTCCACACTGACCTCCACCAGATCGCGGACAACCACGTCCGCGCCGTTTTCGAACAATTCCCGGGCATTGTTTTCCCGGGCCACCCCCACCACCAGACCGAACCCGCCGCGGGCACCGGCCCGGACGCCGGAAACAGCGTCCTCCACGACAATCGCCCGGGCACAGGCCACGCCAAGGTTGGCGGCCGCAGTGACAAAGATGTCCGGGTGGGGCTTGCCCTGCAGGCCCAGTCGCGCCGAGACATTCCCATCCACGACGGTGGAAAACAGGCCGTTCGTCTGGGTCCGCGCCAGGATAAGGGCCGCATTCCGACTCGAGGTTGCCAGCCCCACCTTGATGCCCGCGTCGAGCAAGTCATGGATAAGGACGAGCGTGGAGCCGTAGATCTTTACGCCGGCGGTCTCGATGATCGTGTTGAAGATCTCGTTCTTACGGTTGCCGAGTCCGCAAACGGTCTCCGCCGCAGGGTCATCCTCCGGGGAACCTGACGGGAGGTGGATGCCGCGCGAGGCGAGAAACGCCTCCACGCCCTGGTACCGGGGTTTGCCGTCGACGTGGGTCCGATAGTCCTGCTGGTGGGTGAACTCGCGAAAGGGTTCGCCCTGCTGCCGGGCTCTCCGTCGCAGGTACTCGTCAAACATCTGCTTCCACGCCTGCGAATGCACGGTCGTGGTATCTGTGACCACCCCGTCCATATCGAAGATGACGGCGTCAAATTCCTGCCGCAGGGGACAGTATTGGGATCGGGAGAAAGCCACGAGGGGGGACATTGCAGCCAGTGAACACGCCGCAGCGGGACCCGCCATGAAGGCGGCCTGCAAACGTTGCGGTGATCCGGCCATGCGGTTGGTTTCGGTTGGTTTGGGTTGAATCCGAACGGAGGAGCCGGGCCGGACGACGCCCGGCCGAAGGCGGGCCCGGCGAGCGCGTCGCCGGCTCGTAGCAGGACTGCGCCCGGCGGTGACGCCGGGCGCAAGGCGCCGGATCAGAACTCGATCGTGTTGCTGAGCGTAAAGGTCTGTCCGGAAACGATGCGGAACGCAGCCGGCTTGCCGTTCGGCTGGTAGGTGATCGGGATGAGCCCCTTCCCCTGGAACGCGTCCTTGACGTTCAGCTGGACGTGCCAGTTCAGCTTGTCAGACAAGCGCCGGCTGTAGCCGACCCACAGATCAATGTTGGTCTCGGCCGGGCCGCGGTACGGTTTGGCAAAATCATACTCGATGCTTGCGGGGTCGTTCGGGTTGCCCATCGGCGGGTAGCCGAGACTGACGCTGCCCTGGTAGCGCAGGCCGCCGCCCAGATGCACGCCCTTGAGGGGCCCGCTGGCGAACTCGTAGTTGGTGATCAGGTTGACGCGCCACTCGCGCAACTCCGGCACCTTGGTGTTTTCAACCAGCTGCGCCAGCCGCCATTCGCTGCCCGGCGCGCCGACGAGCCCTTCGCCGTCGAACCAGTTCTTGCCGGCAGTCACGACATCCTCCGTGCCCCAGTAGTGGTTGAGGCGGCCGAGGCCGTTGGCGATCTTCAGCGATGAGGCGACGAGGTTCATGAACTCCCGCATGTTCGCGTTGCCGATGTTGGCGCGGCGGGCGTCCGTCTTGCTGGCGTTGAGGAGGACGCGCCAGTTCCGGGTCGGCTGGGCGCTGAACTCGATCTCCCAGCCCTTGGAAACATTGTCCTCGGTGATGGCGAAGCCGGTCGGAACGCTGTAGGTCACCTCATGGGTGGACGGACCGAAGTTGCCGAACGTGTCGATGCGCCACGCCGTCCAGAAGCGCGGGTCGACGGCCCGCTGGAACGTGCGCACCGCATCGAGGACCTTTTGCTCAAAGGCTGGCGACACGATCCAGGCTCCGTCGGCCGACAGAATCTCCCCGGCCTGCAGCGGGCGGTTGGCAAACAGGTGGAAGTTGTAGCGCATCGGCTCCCAGACACCGGTGCTGCCGTTGAAGATGTCGGTGGCGTTGCCGGTCTGGCCCGGGGCGGTGGCGTCGTAACCCCAGGGACGGATATTATACTGGAAGACATTGGCAAAATTCTGCGTCAGCTGCATCCAGTTGCCGATGGAGGCGGCGTTGATCTGCGTGCTGTTCGCGTTGGCGTTGCTCGTCTCGTAGCGGTTCACGCGGAGCGAATAGCGGCCGTCCTTGGTCGCCAGCATGAGTCCCTGGTCAACCGTCTTGCCGGCGGGGGCCGGCAGCGGCTCACCGTAGATGTCCACGCGGCTGGAGTCCGGCTTGAAGTTGGTCGAGCGGTTGTAATACACGCTCACATTGACCGGGAGCCGTTCCGCCATCCGATGCACAAACGGCAGGTCGGTGAGGTGGGCCACGATGCTGTAGGACCGGGACTGCACCTCGACGCGCTGGCCAAGGTCCGGGAGCTTGTAGTAGGTCGGGCTGAGATTGACCGCACCCCGGTCCTGCGTCACGGGAAAGTCGTTGGGCGACATGTCGAACGCCCACGATTTGGCGATATCCTTGCGCCACCCGACCGTGCTCACGATGGCATTGTCGAGCCACTTGGCCTGCCAGACGAGCGCCTGCGAATCGGTGGTCGCCTTGGTCAGCGACGCCCGCGTGGTGAGGCGGTCGCGGTTCGCGGCCGAGGCCTCGGCGTCCACGATGTTGAGCGGCGTGGTCGTCCAACCCACATAGTTCGCCGGATTCTCCGACTGGGTGGAATTGCGCTCGGCCGAGCCGGGCAGGTAAAAGCCGTTCTGCCAGGCGGCGCCCGGACTGATACTCGCCTTCCAGGTAGGATTGAAGTACCGGATCGCGCCGCTGGTGATGGTGGTGTTGCCACTGATCGCCGGCAGATGTGCCCCGGCCAGCGGATGTCCGAGGAGGGAATCTCCGAGGTAGATGACCTGGATCGGCGTCAGCGCGCCGTTGAAGCGCTGATCCGGGCGGCCCGAGAGGTTGTAATAGGCGCTGTCGAAGATGCCGTAGCGCTGCCACGTGCGCGCATCGCTCTCGGCCTTCTCCTTGCCGAGAAGACCCGTGAGCGTGTGGAGACCGAGAATGCGGCGGAACCAGCCGCTGTCCTTCTCCCTGAAATCGTGCTGCACAAACGCAGTGGCACGCGCGGCCTGGCGATCCGTGGCCAGGGCACGGTTGCTCCAGGCGTTGTTGGATGACACGAAGGCGCGACCCACATTGGGATTGCGGGTACCGTTCGAGTACGGCTCACCCCCGGCGACCAGGCCGGTGTCGGGCGAACCGTCACCATAGACCGCCATCGGGTCGACCTGCAGGCGGACTTCGCCGGGCAGCACGGCTTTCTGACCATTCTTATAGTGCTCGCGGGACAGGTCCAGGGAGAGACCGGCCCGGTTGTGAAAGTAGGTCTGCGACAGACTCAGGTTGCCGACGTTGAAATCCTGCCACTCGCGCTTGGAATCACCGTCGATGAGACGGTTGTAGAAGTCGAAGGCCGAGGCGTCGGTCAACAGGTTGTTCTTCCAGAGACCGGCCTTGGAATAGGGCGCCCCGGAATTGATCGCCCATTGGGCCGTGCCCTGGAGGGAAACCCAACCGTTGTCGGGCAAGGCGGCGATGCCGCCGTCGATACTGCCATCCGCTCCAAGACCGCCGCTCACGAAGGCGCCGATGACGTCGGTCACCATCATGCTCTGGTTGCCACCGGACATGAAAACCGTGGGGCCGGCGCGGCCGGACGGGAAACCAAAGGTGCCGAGATAAGGCTGATACGCCGGATTGGGCGCGCCGGTGGCCGCGAGATTCACCCGGAACTGACCATGGTTGGGCCGGCCCGAGAGGTGATCGAACGCCTGATACTGGTTGTAGGTGGCCTGGTTGAGGCTGGTGAACCAAGGCGAAATGGCATCCGCCGGCGGCAGCATGCGCGGGTTGTTGCTCTTGATCCTGCCGGTTTCGAAGTTGGCCTTGATCGACGTAAGGGTGCCGTCGCGGTTCAGGGCCTTCGGCTCAAAACGCAAAGCCGTGAACAGCCGCCGGTCCTTGGAGAAAGCGGGGTCCTGCCGGTATCTTTCGTCCTTGTCCAGGAGCATGACGCGGAGCGCAAGCTCATGGGGCATCAACACCCGGTTGACATCCAGGCTGGCGCGGGCGCTGCCGTAGCTGCCGACGCGGATCTCGGCCGAGCCGAAGTTCTTGAACTGGGCGGAACTCAGGCCGGTGTTGATGATACCGGCCGGACTGCCCTGCCCGAACAGGATGGAGTTGGCTCCGCGCTGCAAGTCGACGCGCTCGACGTTGTAGGAATCCCACGGGACATCGGAACGGAAATAGTCGCGGGTGTTGTCCGCCGCCGCGAGGCCGCGCACACGGGTGTTGTCGTTCGGACGGATTGTGTCTTCGTTGAGGCTGGCCGCGTCGCCGGTGCCGGCGAAATTGCCGCGGACCCCGCCGACCTCGGTGCCGACGGTGTATTGCAGGAGCGAGGTGTTATCGGTGGCGCCGACGTCCTGCAGGAACTTCTTGGTGACCACGGTGACCGCGCTGCCGATATCCCGCAGTTCGGTGTTGAGCCGGTTGCCCGCCAGGGTGGTGGCGGCGGTGTAGCCATCGTTCTCTGTACCGGCGGTCACTTCAAACGGCGTCAGGACCAGGACCTCATCCTTGGCCGCATCGGGAGCGGCCGGAGTGATAGTCTGGGCCTGAACGGCGGTCAGCGTCGCAGTGACAACAAGGAGACAGGCCGGCAGGAATCGACGCGATGCTCCCAAGCGGGAATTCGGTGGCGGGACGGGAAGACCGGAGGCACTCCGGTTCGGTGTGATCAATTTCATAGGGGGGTGGGCCTCAAACTCTAGACAGGCTGGGTTGGGTTGCTGACGGGGATAACGGTGCCACTGATAACCATCCTCCCCTTGCCGGCTACACCGGGGCGCTGCAAACGTTGCGGCCCCGGCGATCGCATGGCCGTCAATCCGCAGTTTCCTCACGGCACAATCGCCCCGCCTAACCCACGAAAGTGAGCACGAGGTTGCGCGAGTGCGCGGCGCGCCGATGTTCCCAGAGAAATATCCCCTGCCACGTGCCCAGCAGAAGCTGGCCGTCCGCAAAGGGGATGGACTCGCTGCTGCGCGTCAGGGCCATCTTGATGTGACTGGGCATGTCGTCAGATCCCTCGAGTGTGTGCGTGAAATGCGGATCGTCTGCCGGCACAAGCCGGTCCAACCATGCCTCCAGATCACGCCGGGCCGAGGGGTCCGCGTTTTCCATCAGCACCAGACTGCAACTGGTGTGCTGGCAAAACACCGTCGCGACCCCCGCCGCCAGTCTGCTCGCCCCCAACGCCCGCGCCACCTCGTCGGTGATCTCATAAGTACCGGCACCGCGCGTGCGGATGGTCAGGTTCTTCTGGTAAACAGCCATGACCGCAGGCTAGGCCGGAAGAACCAAGTGCCAAGGGCGAAGGTACAAGTCGCAGACGAAACCAGGCTGTTGCTCACCTATGCTAGGTTGCCTTGGTGGGGAGCGATCATGGTCGCTAAAGTCGCGTGCCAGCACGTTCCGACAACCGAAGCAACCCGGAGCGTTTCGACACGTTCAAGGTCGATGACAAGCTCCGGGACATTGGCCCCTATTGAGGATTACGCAAAGAAGAGACACACCCCGTCTCTTCGCGCCACCCCTCTTTCTAGAGGGGACCCAATCAACGGGTCCGGAAATCCCCTCTGCGAAGAGGGGTGCCCGCCAGGGCGGGGTGTGTGGGGGAGCATCGAAATCAGGCCGTGGCCGGTGTCACTTGTTAACGTAAGTCTCAATAAGTGAGCAAAACCGGCTCCAGTGAAAGAGCGCTCTGGTTCCCGTTGAGCATTGGCGACCGCTTTACCTGGTTGCCAAAAACTATCCGCCCCGTACTCATCACGGTCGGGCCACGGACGATTTCTTTCGTCGTGGCCTTTCCTATGCGCCCAACCCTCTTGGTCACCGGATCTTTACTCATCGGATTTGCCATCGGCTGGCTTGTCCATGGCGACAAATCGCCAACCTCATCCGACAGGACGCCTGCTTCGCAGCCCGCCTCGCAGGTGGCGAAGGATATGGTGACCTTGCCCACCCCTCTCAAGGAACGCGCCGAGGCTCCTGCGCCAAGGACTACAGATGCGTTCACCCGGCGCACAGAGGCCATCCGCGAACTGAAGCCCTTTGGCTTCATGTTGTACATACGGGCATTCACTCGCGATGGATTCGACCCCAAGCTGCTCTCCTTGCTCGAACTCACTCCCGAGCAGTCATCCCGCCTGAACGAGGCCGCCCACAAAGCGGAACGTGATATCGTGGCGGCCCGCATCGCCGGGGCGAGTTCACACACCAGCGAGGACGGGAGGAAGCTCATCGTCGACGTTCCTCCCATTGACATCTCTACCAGCCGCGGGATCTACGATCAGCTGTTCAACACCCTGCGCACGACGCTCAGCCCAGAAAAGCAACAGCTCTTCAACGAGCTGACTGGAGAGAGCTATGAAGTGGGTTTCGACCGGTACGGCCTTAATCCCTTCCGCTACGAAGTCGAGCTACCCGCAACCGGTCAGACGACGGATTCACCAGTATATTTTTCCTACAAGCGTCTCTATCTGGACGCGACCGGCAACGGCTCCGGTTGGGCAGGCAGCAATCTGGATTACAACGGCATCAAAAAGCACGACCCCATCCTCTGCCATTTTATTACCCCGGAGATGCGATCAAAACTGAAGGAGTAAGGAGCAGCGTTCGTCAGCCCCAGCTTGCATTCGATCAAGCCTCCGTGGCGCTCTGGCACACTTTGCGTATTCTCGATCTTTTCCATGGTGCCCCCGACTCAATCTGCCCGTAAGGCCTCCAGCGGATCAAGCTTGGCCGCCCGGCGAGCGGGCAACCAGCAGGCGAATAACGCGGCAAATCCAACGGCAGCGGCGGCCAGGAGCAAAGGCGGCGCGGTCAGTCCGTCCATGCCGTAAACCAGCGTCTTCAGGACCGAGGCCAGCGCGATGCTGCCGGCTAGTCCGATGATCAGGCCGACGCCGACCCACCGGCCGCCCTGCAGGAAGACAAGCCGGACAATGTTTCCCTGCAACGCGCCCAGCGCGACCCGCACGCCGATCTCCCGGGTCCGCTGCAAGACATGATACGAAAGCGTGCCGTACAATCCCACCGCTACGAGACCGAGGGCCACCGCCATGAAGAAGTTTACCAATCCGGCCACCGCCCGCTCGCCCCGGGTTGCGCCATCGACCACCTGCTGCATGGTCCGCACTTGCTTCAGCGCCAGTTCCGGGTCGATTGCCGCGAGTTCACGCCGGAGCAGGGGCGCAAGCTGCGCTACGGGCAGCGGCGTTCGCAAAACCAGATTGATGCCGCGCCCCCAATGGCCCTCCGGGGCGGTGTACATCTCGGCCTGCACGACCGCCGTGGCGCCCCACTGTTTCACGTTTTCCACCACGCCGACGACGCGGACCGTATACCAAGGCTTGCCCGGATTGTTGCCCCGGAGGATTTCTCCAATCGGATTCTTGTTCGGCCAAGCCTTGTCGACGCACGCCTGGTTGACCACGACCCCGCGGATCTCGCCCTCGCGATCCTCGGGTAGCAGGCTGCGGCCCTGCAAAATCCGCAGGCCCATCGCCCTGAAATAGTCCTCGGTCACCGAGGAACGCTCCACCTGCATCCGCTTCTGGGTGGGGTCGTAGGTCTCGTCATTCACGAGGGCGTTGGTGTTGCTGCCGCCCTCGAGCGGCAGCTTGGAGGTGATCGCCGCCGCGGTCACGCCGGGCAAGGCCTGCGCCCGGCCCACGAAATCGTACCAAGAACGCACCCGCGCATCGTCCTTCTCATAACGTGAACCGTTCAGGGCGACCTGCGCGGTGACCACGCTATCGGTGGCCAGGACCGCGTTATCCTTCAACACCTTCAAATAGGCCACGGAGAATAGCACCGCCCCGTTCGCGAGGACAAACGCCACGGCCACCTGCGCGACGACCAGGCCGCGCAACATCCGGTGCTGGGCCCGCGAGCCGACCGAGCCGCGCGCGTCTGCGCGCAGAATGGTGGCCACCGAGGTCCGCCGGGCGGCCAGTGCGGGAGGCAGACCCGCCAGCAACGCGGTTAGGACCGTCGCCACCAAGCCAAAGCCGAGGGCCGGGGCGTTCAGGGACATGGCGGCCTTGCGGGCTTCACTCACCGGGGCGATCAGTCGCAAAATTTCAACGCCACCCCAGGCCAGCGCGACGCCCAGCACGGCGCCGGCCAGCGCCAGCACGAGACTCTCCAGCAGCGCGAGCTTCATCAGGTCGCGACTGGAAGCACCCAGGGCCACCCGGACGCCGAATTCACCCTGCCGGCGGGAGCTTCGTGCCAGCAACATGCTGGCCACATTGCCGCAGGCCACCAGCAACACGAGGGCCACGGCGCCGAAGAGCAGCCACACCTGTTTGCCGATGTCACGGGTCATCTCTTCGTGCAGCGAACGGACCAGAAACTCCTTGCGCGTGTTCGAGTCGGGGTAGAGCTGCGTCAGGCGCCGGCCGATCGTCTTGATCTCCGCATCTGCCGCGGTGACCGACGCGCCGGCCTTGAGGCGGGCAATGCCGAGCAGGTAGTGGCTGTCGCGCTTCTTCCTTTCCTCCTCATCAAACGAGCGCGGGGTCCAGAGCTGGCAGTCGTCGGTGCGCATCCACGGACAGACAAATTCATAGCCGGCGGGCATGACGCCGACCACGACGGCATCGTTGCCATTGAGCCGGACCTTGCGGCCGAGCACCTGCGGGTCCCCGGCAAAGAGCTGTTGCCAGAGCCCATGGCTGAGAATGACCACCGGCGCGGCTCCGGTCGCTTCGTCGTCGGACTCAAACCAACGACCCAGGAGCGGTTTCACACCGAAGGCCCGCAAAACGTCCGCCGTGCCGGTGACGCCCCGAACTGATTGCGCGTTTTCCTGTCCGATATTATAGGCAGCAGGTTGATAGACCCCAAAGGCGCTGAAGCTGGCCGACTGGGCTTTGAGATCGGCCGCATCGGCGGGCGAGAGCGGCCAACCGTTGCCCGACCACACATGGACCAGTTCCTCGGAGTCGGGGTAGGAATACGGTGAGATGACGAGGGCCTGCAAAGCGCTGAAAATGGCCGTGGTGGCGCCGATCCCCACGCCAAGTGTCAGCACCGCAACAAGGGAGAATCCCGGGGCACGGGCCAGGGTACGCAAGGACAGCCGCAGATTGGTGAGCATGGGTGTATAGGAAGAACCCGGTCATCGGAACTAAGTTACGGGGTTTTTCACGGTATCGCGCCTCCCTCAGGCGACGGTCGGCGCCCGCCCCTCGCCCATTCCGCCAAAGAAATATCGCCTGCGACCCCCGGCCCCGTTCTGCTGGCCGGATCATTCCCTGTCACCACGCATGTCCCGCCTGAATTTCCACCTCGAACGCGAAGCCCCCGGCTCGCGCGCCCGGGCGGCCCGCTTCACCACGCTCCATGGTGAGGTGCAGACGCCCATCTTCATGCCCGTGGGCACGCAAGCCACCGTCAAGGGCCAGACCATCCACACGCTCAAGGCCACCGGCTCACGCGTCCTCCTGGCCAACACCTTTCACCTGCTCCTGCGACCCGGTCCGGAAGTCTTCAAGAAGGTCGGTGGCATCCATCGATTCATGAACTGGGACGGTCCGGTCCTGACCGACTCGGGCGGCTTCCAGATTTTTTCCCTACCCGGCTCGCGCAAGATGAAGGAGGAGGGCGCGACCTTTCTCAGCTACGTCGACGGCGACGAGCATCTCCTCTCCCCGGAAACGAGCATCGGGATGCAGAAGGCCATCGGCAGCGACATCATGATGGTGCTCGACCAGTGCATCCCTTCAACGGCGGCTTACGCCGAGGCCGAGGCGGCGATGCATCTCACGCACCGTTGGGCGCAACGCTCGCTCGATGCCCGCGGGGATTCACCCCAGGCGTTGTTCGGCATCGTGCAGGGGGCCTGTCACCCCGACCTCCGCGCCAAGAGCGCGGCCTTCCTGCGGGAAATGCCCTTTGACGGACTCGCCATCGGCGGGCTCGCGGTTGGCGAGACGCCCGACCAGCGCTACACATTCACCGGCATGGTCACGGAGCACCTGCCGAAAGACCTGCCGCGTTACCTGATGGGGGTGGGCACGCCGCTCGACATCCTGGAAGCGGTGCACCGCGGGGTGGACATGTTCGACTGCATCATTCCCTCGCAGCTCGCGCAGCGCGGCACGGTGTTCACCTCGCTGGGCCGGCTCCATCTCCGGCGTTCAGTCTACAAGTTTTCCGAGGAACCGCTCGACCCCGCGTGCAAGTGCCAAGCCTGCCGCGAACACTCCCGCGCCTACCTCCACCACCTCGTGAAATCCGACGAGCTGCTCGGCTGGCACCTGCTCTCGATTCACAACCTGACCTTCTACCACACCCTGATGGCGGCGATGCGTGCGAGCATTTTGGAGGGCACCTTTCTGCCGTTCTACGAGCGCATGCGGGTTGAACTCGCCTTGGAGGACATCCATCACCCGGTGGTCCGGCCCAAACCCGCCAAGCCCTTCCACTTTCCCCGGATCGGCGATTACGAAATTCAACCAAGCAAGGAGGGCTTCAACAGTGTCCGCCAGATCAGTTCGGGCGAGGTCATGCATTCCGTGAACAACCCGGACGAGGAGGCCAACCGCCTCTACGTCCAGCAATCCGCGCTCGCCACCCGCCTGGAAGATCCCAAGCAGGCCGCCAACGAGCTGGTCATCTGGGATGTCGGCCTCGGCGCCGCCACCAATGCGATGGCCGTGCTGCGCTGCTTTGAAAACGTGCGGGACACGGCCGGCGAACGCCCCCTCCGGCCGCTGCGCCTCGTCAGCTTTGAGTGCGATCTCGATCCCTTGCGCCTCGCCTCCCGCCACGCCGGCTACTTTCCTCATGCCCGGCACGCCGCGCCGAAGGCCATCCTCGCCGAGGGCCTCTGGACCGATGCCTCCGGGGCCATGCGTTGGGAGCTGAAGCACGGCGATTTCCTGGAGTATCTCGAGGGAGCGCCGGCGCCTGACATCATTTTCTACGACCCGTTTTCGGCCAAGACGGATTCCGCGCTGTGGACGAGCGCCACGTTCGCCCGCATCCACGCGGCTTGCGCGGCCCGGCCGGCGGAACTCTACACGTATTCCGCCGCGACCGCGGTGCGGGTCGCCTTGTTGAGCGCCGGCTTTTTCGTCGCCACCGGCGCGGGCACGGGGCCGAAGGCCGACACCACCCTCGCCTTCACGCGGGCTGAAGGTGCCGCGAGGCACCCCGCGATCCCGAGCCTGCTCGGCGAAGCCTGGCTGGCCCGCTGGCGCCGGAGCGACGCCAAGTCCCCGACGTATCTGTCACCCGAGGAACGCGTGCGCCTTGAGCATAAGATCGAGGCCCACCCGCAGTTCGCGCAAAACGGAAGGTAGTCATCAGGTGCCCGTGGGCGTCGTCAAGCGACGCCCCTACGAAAGAATTGTGCCGTAGGGGTACTGTCTGTCGGCACCCGGCGTCGCGTGGCGGCGGCATGGCGAGACGCGATTCGATGTCCCGGCTCAGCCCTTGGTGGCTCGCGTGACCGTTGCCTCCGGAATTTCCGGATCGTAGGATTCCAGGAAAGCCCGGAAGCGGGGGATCACGTGGGTGCGGAAGTGACGGCCGCGCCGCCAGGTGAACACCGCTCGCACGATGGCGGTGTAGAACATGGCCAGCACCAGCTGCGGTACGAGCATCACCAGCATGGCGTCCCGCAGAATCGAGATCTGCTCGACGAGGTGCAGTTTCGTGCCCGGCAACAATGGCCAGACGCTGACCGCAACGGCCGTCGCAATCCCCCCGGCAATCAGCACCATGAGCAGATAGGTGCGCCAGAACGGCGGGGTGTGCATGGTTTTCACCCACCAGGCCGGCGCGGCCAGCACTCCGGTGGCATGATTGTACGACAGCAAGACCCAGTACTGGTCGGACCAGATCGAGCTGACCTTCTGACCGGCGGTGGCGATGAACTCGTTGTCCGAATACTTGTGCGAGACCTCGCGACCGGCCGTGTCCACCATCCAATAGCGGTGATAGACCATTGAGGAAACGTGCGTGCTGGTGGAGGTGTGGCCGTAGGAATACTGCGTGGGCGCGGTCGTCGTCGTGGTCGTCGTCACACTGGTCTCCGTCCAGATATCTTTGTCGTAGACCCGGCCGGAAAAGATCGTCACCGGATAGCGGAAGCCGGGCACCTGCACCCACCAGAGATCCGGCAGCAGCGGCGACCCCGCCATCTCCCGCTCCCAATCGGCGCGAGACTGGCGTTTCCAACGGAATTTCTGCCGGCCCATGAGGAAAATGGGCAGCCAGAGCAGCACCAGCCCGATAAGGAGGCCGGTGCCGACGGCCACACTCCCGACCGTGGCGCGGTAGGCCTTGATGGCGTTCGCCTCTTTTTCCATGGCGGCCCGGGCCCGCAGCGTCCGGGCATAGGCGGGCAGGCTCTTTTCAAAGACCTCCGCTTCGAAGGCCTTGTCCTCCACCAGCTGCATTGTCTTGGCGGTGTTGGTGCTGAAGGTCCGGCGGATCTTCTCGTAACTTTCAATTTTCTCCTGGGCGGCGTAGGGCCGCACGCCCTGCGTGTGGGCCGTCAGGCGCCGGGTCGCCAGTTCCAGCGCGGCGGACTTGCGGAGATCGTCGGAAAAGAGCGAGGTGATGTCCGCCGCCGTGGGAAACACTTCGGCAAACCACTCCTTGGTGCGATCCGGCAGACGCAGTTGGTAGAGGCGGTCGACGCGCTGGTCGAACGGCGGCCGCAGTTCAGCGGACGCGGGCGGCACGTGCTGCGCGCGGATGGCCTGCGCCGCCGCGGCCTGCTGGCTGACGGCCGCATCCGGATTGGGCGGAGTGAGCCCGAAATCCCGGTAGAACTTGTCCCGCGCCCGCTCCAGCCGTTCATCCGTCACCCGGGATACATCCGCATCGACGGCCGCCTCGGCGAGAGCCGCCAGCCGCGCCTGTTCGGCCGCCGCCGCCTCGGCCGCAGCTTTCTTGGCCGCCTGTTCGCTCGCCGCTGCTTCCCTCTTGGCCTGCAGTACGGCCGCGGCTTCCTCGCGCTTGGCCTGGGCGGCGGCCGCCGCCGCGGCCCGTTTTTCCTTCGCTTCTTCCGCGGCCCGGGCCCGGGCCTCGGCAGCGGCCTCGGCCTTGAGTCGGTTGAATTCCGTGATGAGACCGCGATACGGCGGCGAATTCCGCGCACCGTAGGCCGTGGTGATCCGCGTGCGCTCCGCCCCGAGCGCATCCGTCCGCGCCTTCCAGGCTTCCTTTGTGAGAGTGCCGTTGCGGGCCTGCGCGTTCAGCTCGGCGACCTCGTTGTCGATGGCCAGACACCGCGCAGCGTCGGCAGTCAGCCGCGGATCGACCGCGGTGGTACCCTGCGCCTGCAGAGCGGCGGGCGTCACGACGGCTACGGTCCATGCACAGGCCAGTAATCCGAAAGAAAACCGGATCGCGTGGAATCGACGGAGCTGCAGCCTGCAGAACATCGGACACCGAGGACGCCCGAAGCCCGCAAGGAGTCAATCGCGGAGTACACCAAGCTCGATGTCGGGACAGGGGCCGCGCGACAACGATTCCGCCCGCTCGATCCCCGTCGCATAGCTGTTGCACCGGCCGCATGGGCCCATAGGCTTTCCCTGCCGTCGGGCCAGCGGCAAAACTCTCCATGCCCCATCGCACCCACAGCCGGCTCACGCCGGAACAAACCGAGCACATGCTGCAGGATGTCAGCGGCGCGGTCATGGCGGTCGACCGGGACTGGCGCTGCGTCTACATCAATGCGCGGGCCTCGTCCCTGTTCGGTTACCTGCCGGCGGACATGATCGGCCAGTCGATCTGGACCGAATTCCCCGAGAACACCGCCCCGGCGTTCACCCAGGCGTTTCGTCGGGCAATGTCCGGGCAGGTCACCATCGAATTTGAGGCCCGACACCCGCGCACAGATCGCTGGCTGGAATGCCACATCCATCCTTCGGAGGAAGGCCTTGCGCTCTACTTTCGCGATATCTCGGCGCGGAAAAGATCGGAAGCCCTCGTGCGAGGGCAGAACCGGATCCTGGAGATGGCCGCCTTGGGAGCCGATCTGCCGCAAACGCTGGATACCTTGCTGCGCACGCTGGAGGGATTTTCCGAGGACCTGTTGTGCTCCGTGTTGCTGCTCGAACCCGACGGCGTGCACGTGCGTCACGGAGCGGGGCCGAGCCTGCCCGCCGATTTCGTCAAGGCGATTGACGGCTCGCCGATTGGTCCGTCGGCCGGCTCCTGCGGAACGGCAATGCATCGGGGAAAAGCGGTTTTTGTGGCCGACATCGCGACCGATCCGCTCTGGGCCGATTACAAAGGGCTCGCCCTGCGCCACGGCCTGAAGGCCTGCTGGTCCACCCCGATCCTCGACGCACAGAAAAAGGTGCTCGGCTCCTTTGCCATCTACCAGCGCCAGACGGGGCTGCCCGACAACTGGCAGCGTGAACTCATCGAATTCGCCACCCACACGGCGGCGATCTGCATCACCCGGCACCGGGCTGAAACGACGCTCAACCACGAGCGCTCCCAGGCCACGGCCGTCCTCAACTCCCTCAGCGCCCACATCGCGGTGATCGACGAGCAGGGCGTGGTGCTGGCGGTCAACGAAGCGTGGCGGAAGTTCGCCCGGGAAAACCGGGCGCTTTCCTCCGCCACCGTCGAGCCAGGCTCCCCCTACCTCGCCATCGTCGAGCGGGCCGCTCTGGCGGGTGAAACCACGGCCCAGGCAGCCCTGGCCGGGATCCGGCAGGTGCTGAGCGGAGAGAAGGTCCAGTTTGAACTGGAGTACCCGTGCGACTCTCCGACGGAAACCCGTCGTTTCCTCATGCTGGTCACCGCTCTCCAGGGCGGCCGGGGCGCTGTGCTCGCCCATGAGAACATCACCAAGCGCACCCAGGCTGAGGCCGCGATGCGGGACGCCGCCATGTTCAACCGCCAGATCATCGCCGGCGCCAAGGAAGGCATCGTGGTGCTGGACCGCAAGCTGCGGTACCTCGTCTGGAACCCCTACATGGAGGAATTGCTCGGGTTGCCGGCCGACCAGGTGCTGGGCCGGCATCCGCTGGAGGTTTTTCCCTGGGTCAAGGACGGCGGTCAGCTGGCCGCGATGGAGCGCGCGCTCCGCGGCGAAACGGTCATCCTCCCCGACAACCAACGGCTCCGGACCGGGGCCAAGCGCATCTCCTGGATCCATGCCCGGCTCGCCCCGTTCCGCGACGGTCGCGGCGAGATCGTCGGCGTCATCGCCACCATTTCCGACGTCACCGCGCGCAAGCAGTCGGAGGAACAGCTGCGCGCCCTGGCCGGACGCCTCCAATCCGTCCGCGAGGAACAGAGCGCGCACCTGGCCCGCGAGATTCACGACGTGCTGGGCCAGCAGCTCACCGCGCTCAAGCTCGACCTCGCCTGGATCAAACGCCGGGCCACCACCATCGCCGACCCAACCTTGTCCACCTCCCTGACCCAGAAGCTGACCGACTCCTCCGCGCTCGTCGACGACACCATCCGGACCGTGCAGAAAGTCGCGACCGAGCTGCGACCCGGCCTGCTGGACAAGCTCGGCCTGACGGCCGCCCTGGAACACGAGGCGAAGCAGTTTGCCGCCCGCGCGGGCCTGCAACACGGCTTGAAACTTGAGAAGGCCCCGGCCGACCTGGAATTGAAGAGATCGATCGAGGTCTTCCGGATCTACCAGGAAATCCTGACCAACATCGCCCGACACGCCCAGGCCACCCGCTTTGAAGTGGAGTTGGACACCGACAGCAGCAGCCTGCAGCTCAAGGTATCGGACAACGGCCGCGGCATCTCGGAGCAGCAGCTGTCCGGCACCCGTTCGCTCGGCCTGCTCGGCATGCAGGAACGCGCCCAGTTGCTCGGCGGCACACTGGACATCCGGGGCTCAGCTGGTAAAGGAACGGTTGTCGTGCTCACCCTTCCGATCGCAAACCCCACATGAAAATCCTGCTCGTCGACGACCATCAGGTGGTCCGCCAAGGTTTGAAACAGATGCTCGCGGATGAGTACCCAAAGGCCGCATTCGGCGAAGCCGGCACCGCCGCCGAAGCGGTGCAGGCCATCCACCGACAGAAATGGGACCTGGTCCTGCTGGATCTGAACCTGCCGGGCCGCGGTGGGCTCGATGCCTTGGGCGACTTCAAGGCCGCGCAACCCCTGCTGCCGGTACTTGTGCTGAGCATGCATCCCGAGGCTGAGTTTGCCGTGCAGGCGCTCCGCGCCGGTGCCGCGGGCTACCTGACCAAGCAGAGCGCCGCGGAGGAACTGCTGGCCGCGGTCCAGAAAGCGCTCGAGGGCGGCCGCTACATCACGGCCTCGCTCGCGGAAAAGCTCGCCGCCGACGTCGCGGGTGACAACCGCCAGCTGCCACACGAGGAGCTTTCGCCCCGGGAATTCGAGACTTTGCGCCGGCTCGCCGCCGGTCACTCCGTGAAGGAGATCAGCAGCAGTCTCGGGCTCAGCAGCAAGACGGTGAGCACCTACCGCGCCCGCGTGCTGGAGAAACTGAAGCTTCGCACCACCGTCGACCTGGCGCGTTATGCGATGGAACACGGTCTGGTGGGGTAAACCGCCACCGCACGGGAGTTGTCGGGGCTGGACGGGGAGCCATTCCTGTAGGGCATGCCCTACAACCACGGGAGGCCTGCCTGACAACAGGTTCAGCCAATGCCCAACTAGGCGGTCCGGTGCGACCGGGTTAAAGTGATGCACTGCGCGCATACCGCGCCAGCAACCACTTAATCCTATGCAATACATGAATCGCCTCCGGGCTTCCCTCCTCATCGCTGCCGCCGCCCTCTTTGGTGCGGCCCAAATGTCCGCCGACGTCGTCGTGACGAAGAGCGGTGCGCAGATCACCGGCAAGGTCTCCAAGATCAGTGCCGGCTCCGTCGTCGTCACCACCGACTACGCCGGCGACATCACGATCAAGCAGTCCGAAGTGACCGCGATCAACACCGACGCCCCCGTCGCCGTCCGACTCAACAACGGCACCCGCATCGACGGCACCGTCAGCACCAACGGCAACCAGCTCCAGATCGTCAACACCGACGGCACCATCAGCACCAAGGTTGACCAGGTCGCCGCGTCCTGGGCCGCCGGCGGCAAGGACCCGCAGCAGGTTGCGCTGGAGAAGCGCTGGGCCTATGAGGCTTCCTTCGACATCACGGGCCGCTCGGGCAACAAGAGCCAGCTCGGCACCTCCGCCGGCCTCCGCGCGACCCTCGCCGGCGTCGACGACACGCTCGTGTTCTATTCCGCCTACGACCGCCAGTCCACCGACGGCAACAAGTCGGCCGACCAGTTCAAGGCCGGCGTTGACTACTCCAGCATTTTCGCCGGCAACAACTCCTGGTACGTCCGCGACGAGGGCGGCTTCGACCGCATCAAGGACATCACCTTCTACAATGTCGCGGCCGCTGGTTTCGGCTATGCCTTCATCAAGAAGCCCGACCAGACGCTCACGGGCCGCGTCGGTCTCTCGTTCCGCAATGAAAACTACAAGAACCCGCTGACCACCGACGTCAACGCCGCCGGTATCGATCTCGGTCTCAGCCACAGCCTGAAGCTGAACAACGCCAGCCTGGTCAACCGGATCTCGCTGACGCCCGCCTTCAGCGACTTCGGCAACTTCCGCCTGACCCACGAGAGCTATCTCGAGCTGCCGCTCACGAACCCGAACTGGAAACTCCGCTTCGGCCTGACCAACGACTACAACAGCAAGCCCGGCGTGGGCGTGAAGAAGCTCGATACCGGCTACTTCTCCCGCCTCGTGCTGAACTGGAAGTAACCCCTTCCCACCCACTTCACCCCTCCCGGAGCCACGCCTCCGGGAGAGCGGTGTTTCCTCTTTCCCCAACCCTGTCTCTTTTCGCCCATGTCTACGACCATCCCTTCATCCCACTCCTGGAAATTCGCCCGCATCGGCGGCCTTGATCAGGTCATTCTCGCATCCGGCGCCGATCTGCAAAACCTCGCCCACCTCGACCAGAAGCTCTGGGTCGCCCTGAGCTGCCCGGTGAAGGGGCTCGAACTCGACGAGAAGACCCTCGCGCTCATCGACAGTGACGGCGACGGCAGCATCCGCGTGCCGGAGCTGATCAGCGCGGTCAATTGGGCCGCCGCCCGCCTGGCAGACCCCGGGGTGCTGCTGCAGGGCGCGGACGGATTGCCTTTGTCGGCCATCAACACGCAAACACCGGAAGGCAAGGTGCTACAGGCCTCGGCGAGGCAGATCCTGCGCAATCTCGGCATGAAGGACGGCTCCGTGCTGACCGTCGCCCAGGCAGCGGACACGGCCCGGATTTTCGCCGGCAACGCCCTCAATGGCGACGGCGTCATCCCCCCGGAAGCCACCGAGGACGCCGACGTGCAGGCTCTCATCAAGGACATTGTCACCTGCTACGAAGGGACCAAGGACCTCACCGGTTCCGTGGGCGTCACGGCGGAGATGATCAACTCGTTCTACGCCGACCTGACCGCCTACACGGAATGGATGAAGCTCAGCGCGACCAAGGACATCGCCGTCCTCGGTGAAAACACCACCGCCGCCATCAACGCCATCCGGGCGGTCCGCGCCAAGGTGGAGGACTATTTCGGCCGCTGCCGGCTCGCCGCGTTTGATGCGCGGGCCACGAGCGCACTCAACCGGGCCGAGAGCGAATATCTCGCTCTCGCCGCCAAGGACATGACGATCACGGCCGACGAGGTGGCGGGCTTCCCGCTTTCCCGGATTGAAGCCGGCCGCGCGCTCCCGCTCCTCGAGGGCGTCAATCCCGCCTGGGCGACCGCCCTCGCCACTCTGCACAAGGACGTGGTCTCGCTGATGCTGGGGTCCGGCAAGACCGCCCTCACCGAGAACGAGTGGATCACGTTGAACGCCCGTTTTGCCGCCTACGAAATCTGGCTCGGCAGCAAGGCGGGCACCAAGGTCGAGGACCTCGGCATGCCCCGCATCCGGGAGATCCTTGCTGGCAAGGGCCGCGACCAACTCGCCGCCCTCGTCGCCCAGGACAAGGCCCTCGAACCCGAGTTCAAGGCGATCAACGAGGTCGAACGCCTCACGCGCTTCCACCGCGACCTGCGTGCGCTGCTCCACAATTTCGTCAACTTCGCCGATTTCTACTCCCCCGACCGCCTGGCCACTTTCCAAGCCGGCACGCTCTACCTCGACAGCCGCAGCACCGAGCTCTGCATCCGCGTGGACGCCGCCAACCCGCTTGCGGCCATGAGCAAGGCCTACATTGCCTACTGCGCCTGCAAGCGTACCGGCGGCAAGACCATGAACATCGCCGCCTGCTTCACGCAGGGCGACAGCGACTACCTCTTCGTCGGCCGCAACGGCGTGTTCTACGATCGCCAAGGCAACGATTGGGATGCGCGGATCACAAGCGTTGTGGAGAACCCGATCAGCATCCGGCAGGCCTTCTGGTCGCCGTACAAGAAATTCCTCCGCATGATCGAGGAGCAGGTGGCCAAGCGCGCCGCCGCCGCCGAAGCCGCGTCCAACAACAAGCTCGCCGGAGCCGCCGCCGGGGCCGCCAAGGTCGAGCCGCCCAAGAAGGTCGATATCGGCGCGGTGGCCGCGATCGGTGTCGCCATCTCGGGCGCCGTCACGGCCCTGACGCTGATTCTCGGCTACGTCTTCCAACTCAAACCCTGGCAGTACCCGCTGGTGCTGGTTGGCCTGATGCTCGTCATTTCCACCCCCTCCATGGTCATCGCCTGGATGAAACTCCGCCAGCGCACCCTCGGACCCATCCTCGAGGGCAACGGCTGGGCCGTGAACGGCCGGGTGAAGATCAACGTCCCGTTTGGCACCAAACTGACCGACATGGCGGAGATGCCGGCCGGCGCCCAGCGCTCGCTGGTGGATCCCTACGAGGACAAGGAGGCCGCCCGCCGGCGTCGCCTCCTCGGCGTCCTGCTCTTCATGCTCGTGGCCGCCGCCGGGTACATCCGCTGGGACCGCCACGAACGTGGCCACTACTTCTGGCAGACCCCCGCCCCCGCGGCACTCACCCCGGCGGCTCCGGCCGCCGATGCCCCGGTACCCGCTCCCGCCAAATAATCGCTGGTACCCGCCGCAACCTCAGGTTCCTCCCTTCCCGCAAAACCGAACAACTTCGTCGCGATGATCCACGCCCAACCAAGCAAACCCTACCGAGTCTTCCTCGCGGACGATTCGTCGTTGGTGCGCGAAAAGATGCGGCGGCTGCTGTCGGCTCTGCCGCGGATCACCATCTGCGGCGAAACGGCGGACGCCCCAGGAGCCGTGGCGGCGATCCACGCCTCGCATGCCGACGCTGTGATCCTCGACATCGATCTGCATGAAGGCAGCGGTCTCGATGTGCTCACCGCATTGAAGGAAAAGGCCAACGCCCCCGTCGTCATTATCCTGACCATCCATGCGTTTGCGGGAATGGGCCGCTACTACCTTGAGGCCGGAGCAGACCACTATTTCGAAAAAGGCGCCGATTTCGACGCCCTGTTGAATCTGCTGGAGAAACTGAGCCTGGAGGCCGATACCGATGAGTAATTTCTCCTCGTTCCCCTTTGGCTCCGGCGGGCCGCCGGACAAAGATGCCGCGAACCCGTCCGAGCCGTTGCTTCGCCAACTGATGGCGCAGACGGAAGAATGCTATCTGGTCCTGACCACCGACGGCCAAATCCGGTGGATGAATGAGAGCGCCCGGTCGCAGCTGCAGTCGCGCGGAATAGCGAATCCCGGATCATGGGTGGAACTATGGTCCGCCCAGCAGGAGAGCGCGGCCCGGACCGCCCTGGCCGCCGCCTCACAGGGCCGCAGCCAGTTCAAGGGCCTGCAGAGCACGGCCACCGGAGATGAGAACACCTGGGAGTGCCGGCTTAGCCACGTTCCGTCAGACACCGCCCCCCTGCCCCTGGTGATGTGCGTCGCGCGCAACGTGACCACGCAGAACAAGGCCGCCAGCAGCCTGCAGGAATCCGAATCCCGTCATCGTTTCGTGATCGAGCATGCCGTTGATGGAATCTTTCAGAACGCCCTCGATCACACGACCACGGCCATGAATCCGGCGCTGGCCGCCATGCTTGGTTACACCAATGCCTATGTGGCGCTGGCCGACTGGCCCGGCTTCCTGCTCGAGAGTTTTGTGGACGCCGGCCGGCGGACCGAGCTGCAGAGCCTGCTCGGGAAGCAGGATGTCGTCCGCGGCTTCGAGTATCAGCTGCAACGACGCGGTGGCAGCCGGCTGTGGTGCTCGCTCACCCTGCGCGCCCGACGCGACCGACCGGGCCGGTTGCTGGGCTATGCCGGCTACATCCGGGACATCAGCCAGTACAAGATGGCCGAAAAGCTGGTCCGCGAGCAGGCCGATTTCATCAATCGGTCGCATCATTCGATCATGGTGACCGACCTGCATGGACGGTTCACCTTCTGGAACAAGGGTTCGGAGCGGGTCTTTGGCTACCGCGCGGAGGAAATCCTCGGTCAGAAGGAAGATTTGATCGCCGGCTCCAACGCCAGCCATCTCCACGAAATCGCCGCGACGGTACACACCAAGGGCGAATGGCGCGGAGAACTTTCCCTCGTGGCCAAGTCCGGCCAACCCGTCATTGCCGAAGTCCATTTTTCCCTGATCAGGGACGAGAAGGGCACGCCGACGGCGCGCCTCGGCATCGCCTCGGATGTCACCATCAAGAAGCAGCTCGAGGAGCGCAGCTTTCATGCGCAGCGCATGGACAACCTTGGCCTGCTGGCGGCCGGCATTGCCCACGACCTGAACAACACCCTCACCCCCATTTTGCTGAGCACCCAGATGCTCTTCGACCACGTCGCCGACGACCAGGGCCGGCAGATGCTGGAGCTGGTGCAGGCCAGCGCCCGCCGCGGCTCCGATCTCGTGAAGGAGATTCTCAAGCAATCCAGCCAGGCCGCCGGAGAGATCCGCCGATTGGAAATCACCGGCACAATCGAGGATCTGGCCAGGCTCATCCGGCAAACCTTTCCCAAATCCATCACCTATCACCAATCGATCGACGCCGGTCTCTGGTCCATCCAAGGCAATGCGATCCATCTGCACCAGGTGCTGCTCAACCTCTGTGTCAACGCCCGTGACGCCATGCCCGAGGGCGGGCAGCTCCAAGTGAAGGCCGCGAACCGTCACCTTGACGCCGTTGCAGCCAGCACCATCAAGGGCGCCCGCCCAGGGACCTATGTGTTGCTCGAGGTCAAGGATACCGGAGTGGGCATTCCACCGGAGATCGGCGACCGCATCTGGGATTCGTTTTATACCACCAAGGACAAAGAACGTGGCACCGGTCTGGGCCTGACCACGGTTCGCGGCATCGTCGAGCAACACCGGGGCTTCGTGACCCTGGACAGCGAGGTCGGAGCCGGCACCACCTTCGGGATCTGGCTGCCCGCCGACACCACCGGCAGCCCGCCGGAGGTTGTACCGCAACCGGCCGGTGTGACCCGTGGTAAGGGCGAACTCATCATGGTCGTGGATGACGAGCCCAACATCCGTGACCTCGCGTATTCGGTCCTGACGCGGAAAGGCTACGAGGTGATCCTGGCGGCGGACGGCACCGAGGCGTTGCAGCGATTCCGGAAAAGCGAACGCCCGGTGGACCTCGTCATCACCGACCTACAGATGCCCAACCAGGATGGCCGCACGCTGATCACCCAGCTCCACGAGCTGGAACCTTCGACCAAGATCCTCGTCATCAGCGGCAGCAGGACGGACCATCTCCCCGACCGGCCCAACCTGGCCATTTTGCCCAAGCCGTTCGCCATGGATCGGATGCTGACGAACGTCTATGACCTGCTGGCCGGTTGAACCAGCCGCCGGGCACCGGTTACTTGGGCCAGTCAGTCAGCCCAGCATGGACAACAGGGCCGACGTCTTACATGGATGATCCATGCCGGCAGAGTCCGATCCTCCACGCAAAGTCTACGGTTTCAAGGAACGTGAATTCAAGCGCGACAACGCGCCGACCTCGGCCGCAGCCCCCGCCCCGACCGCCAAGGATCTCGCGATGATGTCGACCGCCGACGCTCCGGTTACGCCGCCAAGGAAGCCCGCGAATGCATCCAAGCCCGACGACCCCAACGACGTCTACGCGGTGCTCCGCGCCAACCGCGCCGTCGAGGATCAGGCGGGGCTGAGCGAGGTCGAGATCCGCGAAATCAAGTCACGGCGCAAGCGCGACTACTGGCTGGTGATGATCGGCGGGAATCTGGCTATTTTGGGCGCGGTGGGCCTGAGCGGACTGAATCCCATCTCCTCCCTGTTCGGACTCGCGGGCATCATCCTTTTCAGCATCAGCCTCACCTGGATCATGTGGCAGGTGATGGACAAATACTGAGCGGGTAGACTGGAAGACAGCGAGCGACCCAGTCCTCGGCGCAGGCGCCGGCCCTCAGGATTGCTCAGACGGGAGATGAACCGGTCCGCGCCTGCACCGCCCACCGATAGAGCTGGACGTAATGCGGCGCGCTCGCCCGCCAGGAAAAATCCTGCGCCATCGCCCGCTGGCGCATCGCGGCAAATTCCGCGGGGCGGTCGTACCAGGTCGCGCAGGCCCAGCCGATCGTGTCGGTCAGCGCGTTCACCGTGGCGTCATTGAAGACAAAACCGGTGCCCACCGGCTGCCCTTCGACGAAATTCTGCACGGTGTCCACGAGCCCGCCCGTCGCCCGCACGAGCGGCAGTGTGCCGTAGCGCATCGCGTACATCTGCGTGAGTCCGCAGGGCTCGGAACGGCTCGGCATGACAAAGCAGTCCGAACCGGCCTGGATGAGCCGGGCGAGCCGGCCGTCAAAACCGATGTGCACGCCGACCCGTCCGCGATAGGCTCCTGCCGCCCAGTTGAAGTCATTTTCCAACCGCGATTCCCCGCTGCCCAGCAGCACGAGCTGCAGGTCCATCCGGTCCATGATGGTGACCATGGCATCGGCCAGGAGATCGAGTCCCTTTTGCGAAGCCAATCGCGAGACCACCCCGAACACGGGCACCTCGGGCCGCGCCTCCAATCCGAAGCGCTCCTGCAGCCGGGCCTTGCACACGGCCTTGCCGGCCAGGTTGGCGGCGGAGTAATGCGCCGGCAGCGTGCGATCGCGCAGCGGATCCCACGACTCGTCGTCGATCCCGTTGAGAATGCCCACGAGGTCGCCGGCCCGGTAGCGCAAAACCCCATCCAGTCCGAAGCCGCCATCCGGCGTCCTGACTTCGGCCGCATAGGTCGGGCTCACCGTGGAGAGCTTGGTTGCATGGTAGAGCCCCGCCTTCATCAGGTTCACCATGCCGCCGGCCTCCAGGCCATCGCGGCGGATCTCCGCCCAGGGCAACCGCGCAAAATCCACTACCCGCGAGGGCGAGTAGCCCTGGTGCTCAAGGTTGTGGATCGTGAACACCGTCGCGGTGCGCCCCAACGGGGTATCCCGCAACGTCGTGTTGAGCATCAGGGGCAGCAGGCCGGTCGTCCAGTCGTGGCAGTGGATGACGTCGGGGATCCAGTCGAGCTGCTGACAGAGCGCGAGTGCCCCGCGGCAGAGGAAAGCGTAACGGAGATCATTGTCCGCGTGCGCCCCCCACGGTCCGGTATAGACCTCGGGCCGGGCAAAGTGATCGTGATTCTCCAGGAAATACGCCGGAACCTTCGAACCCGGCAGCACCGTCTCCCACGTCCGGGCCCATTGGGTCGAGGCCCCCACCTCCACGCCCAGCGGCGCCGGCAGCGCCTGCCACGCATCGGTGCGCCGGATCGAGCCGTAGGCCGGGCACACCACGCGCACATCATGCCCCAGGCGGATGAGATCCTTCGGCAGGGCGCCCACCATGTCGGCCAATCCGCCGACCTTCACGAAGGGTTCAACCTCGGGAGTGACAAAAAGAATCTTCAACGGAGACACGCCCAAGTGGAACCCATGCCCGCATAATTGCCGAGCGCAAATTCGGATCGGCGCCACCCCGGTCCATCGTAATTCTTGCCAAATCCCAGGCCACTCAATTCCCTGATGGCAACGTGGCCACCGTTTATCGACCGGCCGGTGCTCCGTCCGTCGGAGCAAACCGGCCCTATGCGCTATTGCTCGCCTTGAGCAGTCTGGCGGTCTGTGCGGTGTGTGTCGGCTGGCCGGAGGTCATGAACATGCTGGGAGTCGGCCACGGTGGCCGTTGGTTTCTCGATCTTGAAACCCTCCTGCATTCGATCGCCGTGCAACGCCACGGCATCGACCCGTACACCCTGCCCTACGATATCCAGCATTGGTATTCGCACTGGTGGCTGTTGCTGGAGCCCACCGGCGTATCGCGGGCGGACACGCTCTGGCTTGGCGCGGTCATCACCGCGTGCGTGGTGGCGGCCGTGTGTCTGCTCGTGCGGCCCCGCACGCTGGGAGAAGTCTGCTGGACCCTGGCGGTGTTTGGCTCCGCCCCGATTCTGCTGGGCCTCAACCGGGCCAACATCGACCTCGTTCTTTTTCTGATCCTGGGCCCCTGCGTGCCCGCGCTCATGACCTCGCGTCGCCTCGTGCGCCTGCTGGCAGCGCCCGTGTTGATCGCCCTGGCCGCCGGCTTGAAATACTACCCTGCGGTGGCCGGCCTTATCCTGCTGGCACTGCCGTCGCGGCGGGAGCGCGCGATCAGCCTCTGCCTGTACGCCGGACTGCTCCTGCTTGTCATCCTGAGCGTGGCAGGAGACATCAAGCACTATACCGGAGCCAATGCCGTTCAGGGGCTTTTCACATTCGGGGCGCCGCTGGCCTTCGGACCCTTGGGTCTGACGACCACGATCGGCCTGGGCCTAACCCTGGGCTTTCTGGGCGCAAGCGGCCTCGGCATCGCCCGCGCCCTGGACCTGCGCAACCCGCTGGCGCCACCGGAACTGAGCAGGGATCACCTCTTTTTCATCCTCGGCGCCATCGTCCTGACCGGTTGTTTTGTGGCATCAACCAACTATGCCTACCGCTGGATCTTTTCTTTTTGGATGCTGCCGTTCCTGATCCGGCTGCGCCCTGCCGGCGACCGCCGGGCACTGTTCTGGCTACGAAACACCACCCTCGCCCTCCTGATCGCCGTGCTTTGGACCGAGGGCCTCGTCGTGGTGGCGCTCAACATCGTTCCCCATACGCTCGCGACCAATATTCGCTGCCAGGAGGTTGCGAATCTGACCGTGCAGGCGATGACCTGGCTGCTCTTTGCCTGCCTCAGCGGCTGGCTCACCCATTTTGTCCTGCTGGCGGGCCGGGGTGGACCGGACCCCGCCGGACAAAGGCCCGGCGATTGAGTGTTCCCGCCCGGCGAGCGGGCTGGCCAGGGCGGTTCAGCGCTTGGCGACCGGGTAGCTGCCGAGCCACTTCACCAGCGGGCACTGCCGGCGCAGCGCCTTCAGCGCCGACTGCATCTCGGGATCCTCGTAGTGGCCGACCACATCAAGGAAGAAGATGTAATCCCACGGACGCAGCCGGCTCGGACGCGACTCGATGCGTGTGAGGTTCAGCTTGCGCCGGTCAAAGGGCTGGAGGGCGTGCAGGAGCGCACCGGGCTCATGGTGCAGCGAAACGAGCAGGCTGGTCTTGTCGTGACCCTTGCCCGACGGGCCGGAGGGCTCGTGACCGAGAATGCCGAAACGCGACGTGTTGTTCTTCTGGTCCTGGATGTGTTCGGACTGGATCGCCACACCGTAGCGCTCGGCCGCCAGCGGCGGGGCGACGGCGGCGGCGCCCTTCTCCTTGGCGGCGTGCTGCACGCCGAGGGCCGTGCTGTCCACATCGATGAGCTGGGCGTGCGGCAGGTGGCGCTGCAACCAGCGGCGGCACTGCGCGAGCGCCTGGTCCTTGGAGTAGACCTTTTTGATCTTCGTCAGCGGGCTGTTGGAGATGAGGGCGTGCTCGATGGAGAGTTGCACCTCGGCGACGATCTTCAGCGGCGTCTCGACAAAGAGATCGAGGGAATCCCGCACGGAGCCCTCGGTGGAGTTTTCCACCGGCACGACCCCGTAGTCGGCCTCGCCCTTTTCGACGGCGGCAAACACGTCGGCCAGCGACTGCATCGGCCGGTATTCCACGCTGGCGCCGAACTTCTTGAGCGCGGCCTGGTGGGTGTTGGTCGCCTCGGGCCCCAGGTAGGCGATGACGAGCGGCTTCTCCAGCGCGATGGCGGCGGACATGATCTCGCGGTAAATGGCCTGGAGCGCGGCAGGCTTGATCGGTCCCTGATTGGCCGCGTGCACGCGGCGCAGGACGTCGGCTTCACGCTCGGCCACATAGATACGGGTGCGCGCGCCGCGCTTCAGCTCGCCGATCTGTTGCGCGAGTTTCAGGCGGGTGTTGAGCAGTTTGACCGCCTTCTGGTCGAGGGCATCGATGTCGGCGCGGATTTTGGCGAGTTCCTTCTTCATTGGGTCTGGGCGGCGGTGGAGCGGGATGGGCGGCGCAAAGCATGGAGGGCCTTGGCCCGGGTAATCAACTCCGCAAGCACGGCGGGGGTGACCGCCTGCTTCGGGTCGTCGCCGAGACCGTGGCTCGGGCTGACGTGAGCCTCGATGCAAAGGCCGTCGGCGCCGTAGGCCACGGCCGCGAGGGCACAGGCCGGCACATAGGCCGCCTTGCCGACCGAGTGGGAAGGATCGACGACCACCGGAGCCCAAGTGCGCTCCTTGAGCAGCGGCGTGATGGCCTCATCGGGCTGGTTGCGGTAGCCGTCGAGTCCGGGCTGGGTGCCGCGGGGACACAGGATGACGTTCGGATTGCCAAAATTGACGATGTACTCGGCGGCCGAGATGAACTCGTTGAGCGTACCGGTGTGCATGCCGCGCTTGAGCAACACGGCCACCGGCTTGCCGGCGATGGCGGCGCCGACCTGGCGGAGCAGCGAATAGTTGAGGGCATTGCGCGCCCCGATCTGGAGCACGTGCACGCCCGCCTCCAGGGCCAGGCGCAGGTGCTCCTCGTCCATCACCTCGGTGTCCACGGGCAGGCCCGTGCGCCGCGAACCCTCCATCAGGATGTCGAGCGACTTGTGGTCACCCTGGAAGGCATAGGGGTTGGTCCGCGGCTTCCAAACCCCGCCGCGCAGGGCGTGGGCGCCGGCTTCCTTCACGGCCTGCGCCGTCTCGTAGAAGAGATTCGGGTTCTTCGGGTCGATCGTGCAGTGACCGGCCATGATCAGCAGCTCGTCCCCGAGCGTGACCCCGCCGACCTTGATCCGGTGGTGCGCGAGGTCGGACCGGATGTCCATCAGCTTGTGCGGCGACTGGATGGTGTCCACCCGGTCGACGAAATCGAGACCCTCCAGCCGGTTGATCATCAGTTCGTGCCGCTCGTCGCCCACGATGGCGTAAATGGTGCGGAGATCGCCGATGATCGGCTGGATGCGGCAACCGAACTCCGAGACAATGGCGGTCAGTTGATCGACCTCAGCCGGACTGAGGCGGTTGTTCTTGGGAAGGATCATGGCGGATGTGGTTGGAGGGATTGAGGGGTGGAAGGATCGGGTGAAAACAAAAAAACCGCCCGGGAGGGCGGCTCTTCAGCAGTGGAGTCTGATCGGGATCAAACGTTGCTTCAGGACACGCCGCCTCGGGTTTGCCGGGCAAAAAAGCCCGCAAACAAATAGCTAAAGGTGGCGGCGAAGGAATTCATCTGGCTCCAGTGGTGCCGGACCGGACGGGGCCTGTCAATGGTCAGCTTTGGCCGCGTGGGCCCTCGCTTCCTCCAACGCGTCCGCCCAGGGAGAGGCCTGGCCGCATGCCAGACGGGCGGCAGCCCGGGCACTCAGCGCGCCGACGATGTTGCCGGTACCATTGTAGCCGCCCACCGCCCATGTCCGGGCCCGCACTTCCTCCAGCACCGGCAACCCGTCGGGCGTATAGCCGACCGAAGCCGCCCACTGATGAGTGACCGGGGCCGTCACTTTCAGGCGCTCGCGCAGAAATTGCTTCAGTAGACTTTGGATCTTTGACGTCGGCCGGTTCTCAACCGTCCACTCCTCCTCCAGCGCATGGTCCCGGAAACCACCCAGGGCGATGCTTCGGTCGGGCAGCTGCTGCCAATATTCATAACCCTGCCGCCAATAGACCGGCCGCGGGAATGAAACTTCCGGCGCCGGGGCGGTCCCGAGCATCTGCAGACGAGCCGTCCGGATCCGACCGATGAGCTCGGGGATTACCCGCTCCAAGCCGCCATCGACCGCCACGATCACGGTGTCGCAGCTGATCACCCCCTGTTCCGTCACCACGGAGCCCGGCAAGAGTCTCCTCACGGGGGAGTGTTCATAAAGCAAGGCGTCCCTCTGCCGTAAGCGGCGGGCCTGGGCCCGCAAACGGCGGAGAGGTTGCATGACCCCATCGGTCGGCAACAGGAGTCCC
>Ga0075163_10000084_pt1 | contig 102609 bp, 93 predicted proteins | sample JI1023141ADNA_FD_71478 | JGI IMG/M metagenome (GOLD analysis project Ga0075163, IMG submission 71478) | Wastewater effluent complex algal communities from Wisconsin, to seasonally profile nutrient transformation and Carbon sequestration -... | ecosystem: Engineered > WWTP > Effluent > Algae... | reverse complement strand
TTAAAGCTGTTTTAGAAAACTTTGGTAATGCTGATCGCATTCAAGAAAAGCTCAATAGACCACCGCGGGATATTAGAGAGATTCAAGAAACAGCGAGAAAGCTGCAATACGCCAGAGCAGCAGAAAACCCTGAAATGGCAGTAGTATTTGGAAAATATAAAGTTAGTGAAGAGATATTCAATCGATGCTTAGAAATTGACAAGAAAAAAAAGATAAGAGATAACTTGCCAGATATTAGCATAAACGGAGCAGAGGTCGGTCATCCTGGATACTATCTAGTTAAGCTACCAATAGATGACCCGCGGGCTTATATATTGGGCGAAATAACTAGCTCCTGCCAATCCATAGGAAGCAACTCTGAAAGATGTGTCATCGATGGGGTGACCAGAGAAAACAATGGCTTTTATGTTCTTTTAAAAGAGAAAGGTAAAAACGTCGCAGAACCATTATCCAAAGATGGCAAAATCAACTACAAATATTTTGATATAGTTGGTCAAGCATACGCTTGGATAGCTAAAACAAAAAATATATGCCTTGATTCGTGGGATAATAATGGCATGCCAGGAGACTCAAAAAGACAAGAAGCTGATAAGGCGATATGTGCCCTTTTGCCACTATACGCTAAGGAAGTAGAAAGACTAGGAATAGATAGAGTTGTGATAGGCGGTGGTGGGAAAACCCCAGACGAATATAAAAAACAGGCTAAGGATAAGTATACAGAGGCTATGCTAGAGGGATATATGTATGGAGATGCTAATATGCAAGCTATCATAGGAGAGTCTCAAAGACTTCGAGAAGCGCGAATAGCAGTAGCAGAAAAAACAAAAAAACCTACAGAACATTTCTTTTCCTACGATGCAATTGCAAAGCTCAACGATTTTATAGATGCAAATCCAGAATTAGCAGAGAAATTATTGCAGCACCCCAACTATAAGTTACTAACAGGTATATTTTTTCTCCAGGAACAAGATTTGACATCTCTTTATAAAAGCATACTAGATGCCTCACTGCGGAAAATTCACTCTTTAACGTCTGAGGATGCAATAACTACATATAAAGCTGGATTAAAACCTAGTGACATAAAAGATTTTGCAATAGACAGAATACAAGCTTTAACCTCTAAAGAGGCAATAGTGACATATGGGTATGGATTAAAACCTAGTGACATAAAAGATTTTGCAATAGACAGAATACAAGCTTTAACCTCTTGGCATGCAAGAAATGCATATAGCATTGGGCATCTAATGCCTAGTGACATAAAAGATCTCGGGATAGATACAATACAAGCTTTAACGTCTGATAATGCAATAAGTGCATACGAATATGGATTAAACCCTAATGACATAAAAGATTTTGCAATAGACAAAATACAAGTTTTAACGTCTAAAGAGGCAATACGTGCATATAAATCTGGATTAAAACCTAGTGACATAAAAGATTTTGAGGTAGATAAAATAAAAGCTTTAACCTCCGAGGATGCAATACTGGCATATATAACTGTGTATTTAATGCCTAGTGATTTGAAAGATTTTGAGGCAGATAAAATAAAATCACTAACCTCTGAAGGGGCAAGAGGTGCATTTAAATTCGAATTAAAACATAGTGATTTGAAAGATTTTGAGGTAGATAAAATAAAAGCTTTAACCTCTAAAGAGGCAATATATGCATATCACTGTGGATTAAAACCTAGTGACATAAAAGATTTTGAGGTAGATAAAATAAAAGCTTTAACCTCTAAAGAGGCAATATATGCATATGAATGTAGATTAAAACCTAGTGACATAAAAGATTTTGAGATAGATAAAATAAAATCACTAACCTCTGAGAATGCCGTATATATATATATGTTTGAGCATCTAAATCTTAGTGACATAAAAGATTTTAAGGTAGATAAAATAAAAGCTTTAACCTCTAAGGAAGCAATTGAGGCATATGATTATGGATTAGAAGCTAGTGATATAAAAGATTGTGAGGTAGATAAAATAAAAGCTTTAACCTCTAAGGAGGCAATGGAGGCATATAAAACAAATAAAGTAGACTATGCACAGATAATCCATTTATCTACTGACAAACTCTACGAATTTTTTAATGTGATCAAAGATTTACAGGAATTAGGTAAAGATATTAATACTCAGGAAATATTAGCATCAGCGCAGTTTTTTTCAGTAACAGAGCCCAGAGAAACGCTAACATTTACCCAGCGTCTTGAAAAACGAGCAGCTAGGGGAGTGGGTTTTTTTTAAAAATAATAAAAATCACCCCCCTCACCCTCTTTCCCAAGATTTATCAGGCGCCTCTAAGCAAGATAAAACAGGAGATAGCAGTAGAGAAAGGTAGGTGGATGGATAGTAGCTAAACATATCTTTAATAATGCAATTTGATAAAGAAAATCATTGTCTATAATTCGTTAGGTTGATATTATACCTAAAATACAACATTAATGAAGAATAGTTTATGGATAAATCTCAGGCTCTAGAAAGCGCAATTTCTCAAATTGAGAAGATGTTTGGCAAAGGTTCTGTAATGAAACTTGGTCAGCGCTCCGCAGTAAAAGTGGAAGTGGTACCAACTGGTTCAATAGGGCTGGATGCTGCACTCGGTATTGGCGGATATCCTAGAGGCAGAGTTATCGAAATATTTGGCCAAGAAAGCTCAGGAAAAACTACCCTCGCTTTGCATGCAGTGGCTGAATGCCAAAAGAAGGGTGGAACTTGTGCCTTCATAGATGCTGAACATGCTCTTGATGCGGTATATGCAAAAAAATTAGGGGTCAATATCAATGACCTACTCATCTCTCAGCCAGATAACGGCGAACAAGCGCTTGAAATTGCTGAAACTCTGGTCAGATCTGCAAGTATAGATTTATTAGTGGTTGATAGTGTCGCGGCACTAGTTCCAAAAGCTGAGATCGAAGGGGATATGGGCGATTCTCATATGGGATTGCAAGCAAGATTGATGAGCCAAGCATTGAGAAAATTAACTGGCACCATATCAAAAACCAATTGCGTCGTCATATTCATTAACCAAATACGGATGAAAATCGGCGTTATGTTTGGAAATCCTGAAACTACTACTGGTGGCAACGCATTAAAATTCTACTCTTCTGTACGAATAGAAGTTAAAAGAGTTGGCTCAATTAAAAATAAAGAGGAAGTTGTTGGAAATGAAACCAGAATTAAAGTGGTGAAGAATAAAATGGCTCCTCCATTTAAAGTTGTGGACTTTGATATAATGTATGGCGAAGGCATCTCTAGATTTGGCGAAATAGTGGATATTGGCGTTAAAACCAACGTGATTGAGAAATCTGGTGCGTGGTTCTCTTATCAAGGCACTAAAATTGGTCAAGGCAAAGAAAACGTCAAGGAGTTCTTAAGAAACAATCCCGAAGTAACAAAAAAAATTGAAGAAGCTATTTTAAATAAAGATATTGCTGAGGAAGTCCTAGCTGTTGACTTTGCAGAACCAGAGGCTGCTGAAGAAGAGGTTGCAGATGTTATTTAATCTCGAGGGCAAAAATATAGTCATCACTGGTGCTACTGGTGGTATAGGCGGCGCTATTGCTGAAATTCTATACAAGCAAGGTGCAAATCTGCTCCTCACTGGCACTAAAGAAGATAAGTTGGAGGCCCTTGTTTCCAAACTTGGTGAGCGGGCTCATAAATTCAAATGTAATTTATCTGATACTCAAGAAGTTGAGGGCTTGATTGATGAAGCACTCAAGCTTTTCGGCACAGTTGATGGCTTAGTATGTAATGCCGGTATCACCAAAGATGGTCTTGCAATTCGCATGAGCAATAGTGACTTTGATGATGTTATAAAGGTAAATTTATCATCTACCTTCATATTAAATCGCAACTTCATCAAGCATATGATGAAGAACAGAAAGGGTCGAATCATCAATATTTCTTCTATCGTTGCTTATAGCGGAAACCCCGGACAGGCGAATTACTGCGCCTCTAAAGCTGGGATGATAGGCATGAGCAAATCGCTCGCCAAAGAAGTGGCTTCGCGCAATGTAACCATCAATTGTATCGCCCCAGGCTTCATCAAAACTCCTATGACTGATGTGTTAAATGAGACCCAAAGAAAAATGATTGAGGCGAATATTCCATCAGGGCAAATTGGTGACCCGGCTGATATTGCTTATGCAGCCCTATATTTGATGAGCGATGAGGCAAAGTATGTAACTGGCCAAACAATCCATGTTAACGGCGGAATGTTGATGGTTTAAAGAGTTCCATCTCAAAAAATTTCACTTTTCTTATCTTCAAACAGCCTGGCATCATAGAATAGCTCGACTTTCGAGATAAGCCCTTCCGTAAACTCCATTAAGACTGCTGCTCGAAATTTACCAATTGGCGGAGGTAGAGTCATATCATATGCAAACATAATCTGATTATTGTATGCAAATCGTGATCTAATTTGAATACCTTGCAACATTTCACCAAAGTTTTTTGCACTGAGTACCATAGCGTCTTTTCCACGCATTTCTGCAAGTGGCCCAATAAAGTGGACATTATCATGAATATAAGTTGCCATTTTCTCAAAGTCTTTTGCAAGCATAGCTTTATAATAACTTTCAGCAATAATAAGGTTATCCATCTCCTCAAAAGCTATTGTATTCATATTAAACTCCTATTATATTATAAGTACACTGATAATATAATATAAGGACCCTGATATGTCAAGAGATAAAGAAAATGTGAAATCATTGCTTGGATATAAACTAAAAAAAACCCAACATGCCTTACGCCTTCATATGGATGATGCTCTAAAATCGATTGAACTTACAACTCCTCAATATGCGGTCCTTGCGCAGCTAGAGTTAAAACCGGGAATTTCAAATGCAGAACTTGCCAGGTCATCGTTCATTACAGCTCAAACAATGCATGCCATAGTATCTAACTTAGAAAAACGTGGTCTTGTTAAGCGTAGAAGCAATACTTCACATGGTAGAATTTTATGTACCGAATTGACCGAAGTTGGTTACAAATCAGTTTGTCAGGCCCATGATGTGATTCGTGGCGTCGAATCACGAATGCTTGCAACAATAACCAAAGAACATAGAATTTTATTCGAAAAGATACTTATTGAGTGCTTTAATAATCTAAATAATGTTGAATGTTTTGATTAGCTTTCTGCCATCTGATGAACAAAATCCCCCTTCTCTTTTTCGACCGCCTTGTAATCTAGCTTAAGATTTTTGATAAAATTATCACCAAATGCGTCCGCAACTATATCCTCAACACCTCGTTCTATTCCATCGAAAATTCGAATAGCTGGATTAGCTGTGGTTTCTTTTTCAATATTTATTCCATCAGCCATATCAGTATCAATTGGTCCTGGATACACCCCTAAAACTGGAACTCCATAAACGCGGGAGTTCCACACTCACGGACTGTGTTAAGAATACGCTGCAGCTATAGAGATGATACTGGCTATCGCAGGGTTTTTATTATTGATAAGGGTTTTATAAAAAGAACGGATTAGATTAAGTGATCCCCAATAATTAACTTCTAATTCTTGTCTCGCTGCCTCTTCATTATAATTGAAACAAAATCCAGATATCCTGAGACTCCTGCATTATTAATCAAAATTTGAACGTCTCTGGCTTTTATTGCTGCTTGGTTAACTTAACCTTTACTTGTTACGTTTATTTAGAACCTATGAAAGTTGATGCTGCTTCTTCAGCTTAAGTATCTCGCTCTCATTTAGCTCAGTTAAATACGATATTGTCTTTACGTCGCTTCCTCGAGCCAGAAGCTTTCGTGCTACAGCGAGTTTTTCCTGATGTACTCCTTCTTCTCTACCTCGTCGCACTCCAAGCAACATTCCTTGTTGCATTCCTTGTTGCATTCCTTGTTGCATTCCTTGTTGAAGGCCCATCTCCATTCCTTCAGCTCTAAGTCCATCTGCGATGCTTACCATATCACGTCCCTCATCTCGAGCGGCTTGTTGAAAAAATTTTAACACTGATTCCGCCTCATTGATATCAGCATTTTCTACAGCGTAGTATACCATATCTTCTACTAATTTAAAGTTTTTTTGCAGCAATATCCGCAGCACCGGCAGCATTTCTTCCAAATGCGGTAGCAGGCTTTTCTGGTAAATCACCTTCATCAACTGCAGCACCGCACCAGAGTGATATCTATTTATGAGATCTATGCTCTCTATCTCCCTCAAATCTACCACCTTCACCTCACCCATGAAGCATTGCTTAGCAAGCTCAGGATCAGGGAATAAATCCCAAAAAGATCTGGGAGCGGTATATTTCTTTTTGCCAGTATAGAGTATGGTAGGGTATACAATAGGCAGTGGTAACTTAGGATGTTTTTTCAGATGAACACTCCAGATTTGCGCTGTATAGAGCACGATTCTGGCAGTCATTTCTTTTTCTGAAGTGCTCTGATGCTCAAGCAGTAAGGTTATATAATTCTTGTGATCCCCAAACTTGACCGAATAGAGCATATCAACAGCGCCATTACCAAGCGCATTATCAAGAAAATCAGTTTTTTCAGATTTTAAACTCGTTAAATCGATTTTGCTCAAAATATGCGGTGGAAGATTTGCTTCGAAAAATTCGGTAGCCACCTCCTTTCTTGCCATGGCTTTCTTGATAAAGACGTCATGCGTAAATTTTTTATTTGGCGTTTCCTTAACTTCTTCGCGTTTCTTCTGCATTTCCCTCTCCTCTTTACTTTATGCAAGGTGGGTAAATTAATTTAAAGCAACACGAAATTCAATAAATATTTTATAAAAAATGCCTTTTGCATAAATTTTTGAAAAATAGCTTGTAAAAGTATAATTTAAAATCTAAATTCATTTATGATTTAAGTCTTACTTGTGAGGCCGGGTAGCAAAGTGGTAATGCCGTGGACTGCAAATCCTCTATGCGCCGGTTCGATTCCGGCCCTGGCCTCCATACATCACCATACTTAAATGAAAACATTGATTACTAATTTCCTAGAAGCAATAGCAGTAGAGAAAGGCGCATCCAAAAACACAATAGAAGCTTATAAAAACGATCTAACTGATTGTATCAATTTTTTTAGCAAGGATAATTTAGACGCGCAAAAGATCTCAACAGAAGATATAAGGCGTTATATCTCTTCATTATTTGATAGAGCTTTTGAGCCTAAAACAGTTGCACGAAAAATATCGGCAATACGACAATTTTTTGCATTTCTATGCGATGAAAATATCATAAAAGATAATCCAGCGTTAAATCTAGATATGCCCAAAATGGGGCATGATTTGCCAATAGTATTTAGCGAAGAAGATATCGGTAAATTACTTGATGAATGTTACAGAGACACTTCCGCGCAGGCAGTAAGAAATATGGCAATGCTTGAGCTACTATACGCCTCTGGTATGCGAGTTTCGGAGTTAGTATCATTGAAGCTTGCTAATTTACAGATAGGAGAAAATGGCAGAAATTTAAAGCCATATATAATGGTACATGGCAAGGGTAATAAAGAGAGATTAGTGGTAATCAACCAGAAGGCAATAGATGCATTGAAAAAATATATCTCGGTAATAAAAGAATTTACGAAAGATAAAAATAACAAGTGGCTATTTCCAACAAAGCAATCAAGCAGTGGACATATTACTCGGCAGTATTTCGCGAAAATTTTAAAGAAACTAGCAATTAAGGCTGGCATCAATTATCAAAAAATATCGCCACATAAAGTCAGGCACTCTTTTGCGACGCACCTGCTAAATAGCGGCGCAGATCTTCGAGTAATCCAGGAACTACTCGGCCACAAAGACATCAGCACAACACAAATATATACGCATATTGCTAATGATAAGCTCAAAAAAACCGTGGAGGACTTTCATCCATTGTCACCAAAAACCAAATCTGAACCTGGTAATTTATCATAATCTCCAGCGCAATCATTAGATTTTATATATTCTAGCAGCCTATTTTCAATATCCCTATTATCGAGTTTTTTTGCTACTTCTCGAGGGGATTCGTCTCTAGCATTCAACGCAAAAGGATCTACGCATATTTTAAATAAAAAAGCTAAAACTGTCTCACCATTTGCAGGATTGCTATCTTGCATGTATAGGGCTTGGGTTAGTGTAGTATCACCGTGCTTTAGTGAAGCTTCGTTCTTATCAACACCACCTTTGCTAAAAAGCTCATACATAGCCTTAACATTTGCTTCCCAAATTGCTTTCATTAGCGGTGAATTACCGTATTTATCCGTTGCATCTAAATCGGATATAGGCACTAAGCATTTAACGTGTTCATCTTCCTTATTGTAAATAGCTGCCGTTAAAAGTGTATCGCCCCACTCATCCAGCTTAGCTGATAGAGAAGTATCGTGGTTGAAAAATTTTGCTACTATGTTACATCTATCATGCTTCAATGCATATTTCACTGGAGTATCATCCTTGTAGATTAACTCTAGCTGTTTGCCTTCTGAATCGCTTTGGAGTAAAAAATCAATTATCTCTAACCTATTTCTCTCAATTGCTATGAAAATAATAGGCTTGCCATATTTATTGACTCCAAGTAGATCAGCGCCCTCCTCCACAAGATCTCTGAAAACCTCAAAATCACCCCTCTCAGCTGCTTTGAATATATCCACACTTACCCCTTCTATAAGTATATATTATGACTTTTTTATATTCCCTCTTATTTTTTTAAGTCCCTTGTTCAGAGCACTTTGTCACTATATATACCCATACCGCTTCCTAGATGTCAATATTTTTAACTCTATCTGCATGCGCCTGAATAAATTCTCTTCTCGGCTCCACAACACTTCCCATAAGTGTTGAGAATATCTCTTCTGCTCCGTCAAAATCTGAAATCTTTACTTGTAGCAATGTTCTCTTAGCAGGATCAAGAGTGGTATCCCATAACTGCTCCGCATTCATCTCACCGAGACCTTTAAACCGCTGCAAAGTAATGCCGCGTTTTCCTAGCTCAAACACCACGTCATAAAATTTAATTGGCGTAGATACTTCAATATTTTCATTTTCTTTCTTATATGTGATTTGGCACTTGCCTGTGAAATATGGCGCTATTTTCTCGCTCAAAGCATGTAGCTTTTTAAAATCAGATTTTTGCAAGAAATCCTTATCAAACAAATGCACCTCTTTGATACCTCTAATAACTCTTATAAATTCAATTTTATTTTCATCAAGAATATTGTAGCTCCACGCAACGTTAAATTTATCTACTTCTTGGTCTTGAAGATTAACTAATACCTTTGCAATGGCTGCTTCATGCTTATTTTCATTAAAGATCTTTTCATTAAATAATCCTTCCAATGAGCAATACTCTAATAAATTAGTCGGAAATCTCTTATTCATGGTGTACAAGAAATTTTTATATTCAGCTATAGTAATAAGAAGCTGCTTCAAGTCGTTCCCACTAAAAACTCTACCATCAGCAAATTTTACTTCCGCCTCATTTGAGACAGCAGTAAATAGGTACTCATATAACTCTTTATCATCTTTAACGTAAATATCTTTGCTTCCCTTTCTTATTTTATATAGAGGTGGCTGAGCAATGTATAAGTACCCCTTCTCTATCAACGGACGCATGTGGCGGAAAAAGAAAGTTAGATACAGCGTTCTAATGTGCGAACCATCAACATCCGCATCACTCATTATAATGACTTTGTGATAACGAACATTATCTATATTAAAATCTGCTCCAATCCCAGCACCAAGTGCAATGATTAAAGTACCAATTTTATCTGAGCTAATAATTTTATCGAAACGAATACGCTCGATGTTTAAGATCTTACCAAATAATGGAAGTATCGCTTGGAATTTACGATCACGCGCCTGCTTTGCAGAACCACCGGCACTGTCTCCCTCAACAATAAATACTTCCGACTTCGCTGGATCTTTCTCCTGGCAATCAGCAAGCTTTCCAGGCAAACTAGAAATATCAAGACCACCCTTTCTTCTAGTTAGCTCGCGCGCCTTCTTCGCAGCCTCTCTTGCAGAAGCAGCTTCAATCACCTTGCCTACAATAGTCTTAGCGTCAGATGGATTTTCTTCTAACCACTGAGCAAGCTTTTCAGCCACAACATTCTCAACAACAGGACGCACCTCAGAGCTCACCAATTTATCTTTGGTTTGAGAAGAAAATTTAGGATCAGGAACTTTTACTGATAAAACGCAACTCAACCCCTCTCTAAAATCTTCACCACTTAATACGAGCTTATGCTTTTTAAGAAATCCTTCTTGTTCTATATATTTATTTATAGTACGAGTAAGCGCCGCCTTAAACCCCGCCAAATGAGTACCACCATCGGTCTGCCTAATGTTATTAGTGAAGCATATTATATTTTCGTGATAGCTGTCGTTCCATTGCAACGCAAGTTCAACAGATATATCGTCACGCTTGCCTCTTATTTCCACCGTTGTATGCAAGCTATTTTTTGTACGATCGATGTATTTTACAAATTCAACTATTCCGCCCTTATAGTGCAGATCCTCCTTAATAATCTCTGCGCTTCTGTGATCTTCGATAATTATCTGCACACCAGAATTTAAAAATGCTAATTCCTTAAGGCGGTGAAGTAATGTATTATAATTGAACTCAATTGTGGTAAATGTTTTATCTGAAGGATAAAACACAACTCTAGTTCCATGCTTATCTTTCACCTCACCAACCACCTTCAAAGGAGCCACAGTTTCACCGTCCTCAAAGCGCATGTAATGCTCTTTACCATCGCGCCAAATAGTTAGCTCAAGCCAAGTTGAAAGAGCGTTAACTACAGACACACCAACACCATGCAGGCCGCCAGAGATTTTATAGGAATTTTGGTCAAACTTACCACCAGCATGTAGCTGCGTCATTATAACTTCAGCTGCTGATATTCCTTCTTCATGATGGATATCTACTGGAATTCCACGGCCGTTATCTTCAACAGATACAGAACCATTTGGATTCAAGATGATAATAATTTTATTGCAGTGCCCAGCAAGAGCCTCATCCATCGCATTATCAGTAACTTCATATACCATATGATGAAGACCAGAGCCATCGCTCGTATCGCCAATGTACATCCCAGGTCGTTTTTTAACAGCTTCCAGCCCCCTTAAAACCTTAATAGATTCGGCATTATACTCTTGGTCATTTAATGGTTTTTCCATAATTTCTTCCATTCTCTTAGATAGCTATTAATTTATTATTTTCGATATTTATAAATTCTATATTATTTTTCATAAATTGAAACATATTCCTATCTGTTCCTGTGATAAAGCTTTGCGCACCCACGTCAACAACAATATCGCACAGCAAGCGCCTATTTTCCTCGTCCAAGTGTGAAAGTATATCATCCAACAATAGGATAGGAACTCTATTCTTCCATCTTATTTGCGCAAAAACTTCTGCCAAAAATATAGATATTAGCAAAAACTTTTGCTCGCCAGTAGAGCATGTCTCAGCTTTTATGTTTTTTTCCTGGCTATATACTAGCAGATCTGATTTATGAATTCCAGCATTAGTACGCTTAGTTAGCATATCAATTTGGCGATTATTGCGCAAAATCTCCTTGAACTCCTCTTCTATCTGAATTGCGGGAATTTTGGAGATTTTCTCCTCAAGCAATCCTTCTACACTCACCTTAGCTTTTGAGAATTTATATTTCAGGCTATCGATGGTATCTTGAATTATTTCTAAAATTTGTACCCGAGAAGCAGCGATTATAACGGCTGTTTTTGCTATATTGTCTTCAATTACTTTCATCCAATCATTATCATAGTGGTTGGCTTTTAGAAGATTGCTTCTTTCACGCAAGTAATAGTCATATCCTGAGAGGCGCTTATGGTGGTCGACATCAAAAACTCCAACTATTTTATCAAGGAGCTTTCGCCTTACTGATGCACCCATGATAAACACTTGATCCATTTGTGGCGTAATCCAACTCACACTGACAACTTCTGATAAAGCGCCTTGATTGGTGATATTAGATTTATCAATTTCCAGGAACCTTTTACTAGCTTCGATATCACCAACCCTACCAGTGATGATGTGGCTAAAGTCGCGATAACCATCGATAAAAGCCTCCACCTTCCAGGGGTTTCCACTGTAATGCATGTCAATTTCTGAAAGCTTTGCCCCCCTCAAGCCCCTGCCAGGAGATAAAAGAGATATTGCTTCCAAGATATTAGTTTTGCCCACACCATTATCACCTGTAATAACTACGCTGTTTGTTTGTGGTGAAAAATCAAGATGTTCGTAATTTCTAAAAAACTGCAATAGCAGTTTATTTATTTTAGCAGGTATATGTTGCGATGGCTGCACTTAGGCGACGTGGTAGTTTTTAAATTTTTTTAAATAATCTTTTACGCTAGTTCCAAAACCATCTTTCGAATTCTTGCCATATTTTATAAAATCGACCACCCCCTTTACTCCACCTAAATGCATACCAGCTAAAATACCAGATTTAGTAATGTGAACTCCGTTGACTTCCCTATTAAGATATAAGTGCAAACCATTTTTCTTTGCAGTGCTCCAATTCATTAGCGCCAATTGCTTGACGATTTTATTTTGCACTTTAGGGCTATTAAGCAAACTATCAAGAGAATGAATGCCATCTTTACCAGTCCACTCTCCCTTCCAATCATTTTTAGCTGCACCATTTTTTATGTAATATCCAGTATCAATCAACACTTCTTCACCTAATTGATATTTACCAACATACCCAAGTGAATTTATAACTCTATAATTATTACTAGATTCTCGCATGCCTAGCGCTTCAAAAAAATTCCCTGAAATAAAGGGCACAGAACTAGGCTTTTCGGCTGCAGGGGCGGCAGAATAATCTATATAATTTAACTTGTAATTACTTTGCACATTAATATCAAAAGAAGCCGCGATGCTCATTGCAATACTCAAAACGACAGCACCAAGCCCCATCAATGATAAATTAAGTTTACTTGAATTCATTAATCAAATACTCATAACATATGCTCACCACTATACCACATAAATGCGATTTTTATTACAAAAAAAATAAAAAAGTGCATTTATGCTAATTACTCACGGAAAATAAGGCATACCAATCAATATTTTATAAATTACCTCTTGAAAAATCAAAAACTGTGCTTATATACAGCTGTAGATGAATAATATATTTTTAAATTTTAAGGAGAAGACAAATGAATATAAAACCATTACATGATCGCCTCGCTGTTGAGGTTGCTGAAGCTGAAGAAAAAACCGCTGGTGGAATCATAATTCCAGATAGCGCAAAAGAAAAACCTGCACAAGGCACCGTAGTTGCGGTTGGCGCCGGGTCAATTGATTCTAATGGCAAAAGAGTTGCTATGGATGTGAAAGTTGGCGATAAGGTGCTTTTTGGCAAATGGTCAGGAACTGAAGTTGAATTAGGTGGCAAAAAGCTTCTCGTCATGAAAGAAACTGATGTTATGGCAATTTTAAACTAATATTTTTATTCAATCAATTTAATTTTAATTAAGGTAAAAAGTTATGGGAGCTAAACAAATTGAACATGGAGCAAAAGCTCGTGAATTAATGATGCAAGGAGTTAACATTCTTGCTGATGCTGTTAAAGTAACACTTGGACCAAAAGGCAGAAACGTCGCGATAGACAAAGGTTTTGGCGCACCAAGAGTAACTAAAGATGGAGTTAGCGTTGCTAAAGAAATAGAGCTAGATGATAACCACAAATATCAAAACGTTGGTGTGCAGCTAATGAAATCTGTTGCAAGCAAAACTAATGATATTGCTGGTGATGGAACCACAACCGCAACTGTCCTTGCGCAAGCTATTGCAAGAGAAGGCATCAAATTTGTTGCAGCTGGAATGAATCCGATGGATTTAAAGCGTGGTATTGATCAGGCTGTCGAAGCTGTTGTAGAAAATCTAAAGAAAAGAAGTAAAAAAATAAGCTCAAAACAAGAGATCGCTCAAGTAGCAACAATATCTTCCAATGGCGATACTGAAATTGGTGAAAAAATTGCTGAGGCAATGGCGGAAGTTGGTGCTGAAGGAGTTATAACTGTTGAAGAAGCAAAGGGCTTTAAATTTGAAATGGACATCGTTAAAGGTATGATGTTTGATCGTGGATATCTATCGCCTTATTTTGTAACCAATAGCGAGAAAATGCTCTGCGCTCTTGATAATCCTTACATTCTCATATTTGAGAAAAAACTTACCAGTTTGCAGCCAATGGTTCCTTTGCTTGAAGCTGTGGTGCAAAGCAGCCGCCCATTGTTAATCATCGCTGAAGATGTTGAAGGCGAGGCTCTTGCGACCTTAGTCGTCAACAAACTACGTGGTGGCTTGAGAGTGTGTGCAGTGAAAGCACCTGGATTTGGCGATAGAAGAAAAGCAATGTTGGAAGATATTGCAGTGCTCACAAACGGCCAAGTTGTTAGCGAAGATCTAGGCATGAAACTAGAAAATATCACTTTAGATATGCTCGGTTCTGCTAAGAAAGTAACTGTTAACAAGGAAGATACCACAATTGTTGACGGCGCAGGCGAGAAGGCAGTTGTTGAAGAGCGTTGTGCTCAGCTCCGTAAGCAGATTTCTGAAACCACTTCAGACTATGATAAGGAAAAACTACAAGAAAGGCTTGCTAAGCTTTCAAGCGGTGTTGCTGTGCTGAAGGTTGGCGGGGCGACTGAAGTTGAAGTGAAAGAGAAAAAAGATCGCGTCGAAGATGCGCTAAACGCAACTAGGGCAGCAGTTGAAGAAGGAATCGTTGCTGGTGGCGGTGCAGCCCTATTCTATTCATCCGATGCATTGGCTGATCTCAAAACCAACAATCGTGATCAAAGCGCGGGGATTGATATCATCAGATACGCTATCCAGGCTCCTATGCGTCAAATCGCTGAAAATGCAGGAATTGACGGCGCAGTGATTGTAGCAAAACTTCTTGGCGGCAAAGACCATAACTTTGGTTTTGATGCTCAAAAAATGGAGTATGTTGATTTAATCAAGGCTGGAATTATCGACCCAACTAAAGTTGCACGTGCGGCATTGCAAGACGCAGCATCAGTTGCTGGCTTGTTGATCACCACAGAAGCAATTATAGTTGACAAACCTGATCATAAAGAAAAGGCACATGCTGGAATGGGCATGGGCGGCGGAATGGACGGCATGGGTGGCATGGGCGGGTTTTAATTAATCCCCCATCTCTCCCTGGCCGCAGGTCCTTGACCAGACTTAAAGCAAAACCACCCCTTCACATTTTCGGAGGGGTGGTTTTTTTTATGCTTCCCACAAAGAAGTGCTAGGCGTATAATCAAGTGCTTTATATGTTACGGTACGTGTATTGCTAAATAGCCTCAATTTCGCATTATATGTACTGTACATTATGTCTCACAGAACTATAAACATTCTAAATTCTGGGATTGCCGCGCTCACTAACGTTCGCTCGCAAGGACGCTTTGGTATATCTTCTTACTCCGTCCTTGCGAGCAAACTGAAGGTTTGCGCGGCAATCCAGAAGCAAAATAATATTTAGAAACTTTAATTATTAGCCATAATTAATGCGAAACTCAGGTTATCTTATCAGAGAGATGATAGAAAAAACTAGATATAGGGGGCACACATGCCACAAATGATAAGATAATTGCTAAAGAAAAAATGAAAAAGCTGATTTCTTTTTCTAAGAAGATGAACCAGCTTTTTAAGGTTTATTTAAAAACAAATCTGAGCTTTATGGTGTAAAAAAAACATCAAAATCATCAGAGGTTCTCGTATATCCAATGATATCAGTGCAGGTATTTGCTAAGCTCGCAGCATCAAAGCACATTTTGAGATCGCTGTGCTCATCGCTTGTTAAACCATGAGCTGAAGGGTTATTACAAATATCATAATCATCTTTTGTTAATATAGGCGCTACTTTGATAATTTTAAATGAATCACATATGGATGAGTCTGTTCTATACCTTTCTATTTTCTTTTCCGTTCTTACTAATTCACAAACATCTTTTATAAATTGCCGCCCAAAACCTGATACTGTAGCAAAAATTTTATCCGCCATATCGTCGGCACTCATAGAATTGCTATCAATATCATAAGCTTTTTTTGCTATCAAATTTTTATTTGCATCTTTTATAAGTTTTCTGATACTCATGCTATGTTTATCACATGTACTGGTACACGATAAGGAATATTGTAAAACACCATTAACATCGTATGTATAAAAATACTCTGCGCTTCCCAGACGTTCCAGGATCTTTTGAGTAATTAAGCTCATTGTTATTGCTGTACTACTTTGATCTATCAAATCATGGATAACAGAAACTATTGTATTCTTTATACGAGTATCTTCTTTATTATTTGACACATCATCTATTGCACATATTAATTCAAGAGAAATATCATGCGCATCTGCAATCTCTTTATCTGTTTTTTCAGCCCTTTTATACCTGTATACACTTTCAAATTTAGAAAGCACATATTTTTCTAAAAAAGGTTTTTCAATAAATTGGTAGAATTTTCTAGCCTCTATTAACATATCATTCAATAATTTTTCTTTTGTTGCAGGATTTCTCTGCGCTTTTAACACATTTTCTCGAGTTAAAAATTTCGTAACTGCACTTACTGAAGCTTTCTCTTGCATAGTTTTAAAATGTTTTGCTAAGTTTTTTGCTGACATAGTGATTTACCTCTTTTTCTTTTACTAAAATTAACAGTTAAAAATTACAAATAAGACTTACAATAAGTTGATGAATTTTCAGATTTTGTGAAGCTGAGCTAATGTCAAAACCTCCTGGAGAGACTTTATCAACTTTTACTTCCCCCAAATCTGTATATCTATAGCCTAAATCTAGATCTAGGCTTTTATAAAATTTCATTCTCGTTCCAACACCAACATTCCACGCAAAACTATCTGTTGCTATTCCTGGAGCATCATAACTAATACCAAGACTTACTTTATCTCTAAATTTCAAAGAATCAGGATTTATATGCGAGTATCCAGCACCAACAGTCACATATGGCGTAAATACCGTATAATTTGGAAGGTCTACATAGCCATTCAAAAATACTGAGTAATTTTTTATCTTTTGACTTAAGTTTGCTATCTCGTCGCTCGCGCTGTATTTAAATTTTCTATACTGCCCATTCACATCGGCCCTAAAATATTCAGAGAATTTATAGCCAAACATGCCGCCATACACCGGTGTATCAAGATTATTGGTCTTCATACCGCTCTTTACATAGCTATTTTCGATCTCCTTAAAATCCTCCGCCGTGTGGTATCCGCCGACTCCCGCGCCGATATAAAACCCTGGGCCGCTGTTTACATCAGCAATGGCGGTGGCCGCAAATAGTAATGATGCTACAGTGCCTAATAATGCACTTGAAAATATAGATGCAAATCTACTCATAAATGTTTCCTCTTTAGTAGTATAACCCTTAATATTAACGCTGGATTATGCCATAAAAACGTCTAATAGTCAACAAAAATCAATAAATTAAGATAAACCATTGCGCTTTATGAGGTAATGTAGTAGTAATTGTTGGAGTTAAATAAACTATATTAAGTTCGTAAAATCATGCCTACATTCAAAATAAAGAAACATAATGCAGTAGTTGGAATAATCTTTTTCATCGGCATTGCCATAATGATCGGCTCGCTGCTCACAATTATGCTGATGACCCCTGCAGCAAAGAAAACAGCATCAAGCAATAGCGCCGCTAGTAACGAGATCGCCATTGACGTTAGGAATATGGACATGGGCGGGGAGTTCACTTTAAGCGATACCGCAAACAACGAGGTAACTTTGCAGAATTTGCAGGGCCAGTTTACGCTGCTCTATTTTGGCTTCACTCATTGCCCGGATATCTGCCCGGCAAGCTTGGTGGAAATGATCGGCGCGCTGGAGGAGTTTGAGCGCTTAAATGGCGGCAAAGATAAGTTGCAATTGGTATTTGTGAGCGTTGATCCAAAGCGTGATACCGCAGCTGAGCTGCACAAATATTTCGAGAATTTTGATTCGCGGATCATGGCCTTAACTGGTACACAGGAGCAAATTGCTGATATAGCAAAAAAATATAAGGTTTATTATTCAGTGGCGGTAGATGGGAAAGAAACTACGAGTGACTATCTAATCAACCATTCATCATTTTTGTATTTGCTTGATAAAAATGGCAAGCTGATAAAATACTACACCCCAGGCGCCACCGGCCACGACATCGCAAAGGACATCGCAGCCAGTAGCAATTAAAAAAGGCGGGCGGTTAATAACTAGAGGTTCCTTCCCTTAGTTTGATCTGGTGTTGTTACACCGCGGCCTGTAGCTGGCGCCGCCGGAGCTCCAGCACCTTGTCCTCTTTTCACTTCTGCTCTAGTAGTTAACAACTCAGCTACTTTCTTTTCTTTATCTTTTGGATCCCTAACCCTACTACCTCTAAATACGCTTTGAATTTTTATAGCTGCTGCTCTTTTTTCTTCTTCTTGCAATTTAGCGGCACGCTCTTTAATTGACCCAGGACTCATTCCTCTTATATCTTGAATTTTACTTTGCCTTTCTTCTACCGTAGTTTCTGGTGATGATTTTGTTATTGATTGTGTTTTTTGTTCTTTTATTCGATCGAAATTTTCTGCAATTGATACTTGTTGAGTAGGTTGATACTTTATATATTTATCAAAAGCTTGCTCAAATCTTTTTGCTTTCTGCTTACTCCTCTCAGCTACTTTACCGTAGGTTTTACTTGCTTCAGCATAATCTTTCATTGATCTATCAAAATTCTTAGCACCATCCTTTAACTCATCTTTAATCCTTTTTTCGTCTTGTTTAAGTTCTTCTAACCTTTCAATAGCTCTCTTAGCAGTTGGCGAACCAATAAATTTATCTTTCTTCTGCCTAAACCACCCCTTGAGACCCTCATACCCCATTTCTCTCTGTATATCATTCATCTCCTTCAAGGTGGATCTATGTAATCCAGCTAACTCGTGTTGTTGGACAGTTATACGTTCTAACGTGTCTTTTAGACCATCTAACCTAGTTTTAGCCTCTTCTAAAGATTTATATTTATCACTAAGCTTACTTGCAGCCTTTGATAAAAATCCCTTGCCCTCTATATCATTGATGCCTTCAGTTAATTTTTGAGTCTCTTGTTTTACTATCTTAGCAATATCTTTCTCAACAGATTCCATTTCTCTCAGAGTTACTTTTGATGGATCTATACCACTAGGATATTTACTAGATAAATAGTCTTGTCTAACTCTAATCGCAATTTGTTCTTTAGCAGCATTAAATTTCTCAACATCGTCCCTTATGGATTTATTTGTGGCTTCTTTGCTTACGAAGTCTCTCTCTGCTGCACTAAAACTTCTATTTGCATGCTGTACTGCTTTTTTTAGATCTTCTGTAGTTTTGCTTTTATTTATTTTGGCTTCTAAGCTTTCTGTATTTAAGCCATTATTAGATTTCTTAGCTAGAGCTGCTGCTTTTCGTGCTTTTTTAGCTTCAGCTTCCTTAGCTTTCCTCGATGCTTCCTTAGCTTTCCTCGATGCTTCCTTAGCTTCTCTCCTATTTTCAATAGCTTGGTCTAATTTTTCTTGTAGCCTCTCCTTGGCTCTACTAGCTCTAGACCTTAGACTATCTCTCTCTTTTTTAGCTTTTTTGTCTGCATCTCTTGCTTCCCTGGTACCACTCAGGGTCTCACTTAAAGGTCTGCGTACATATTCTGGCTTATCCCCTGGCTCAGATGATTTAGTCATAATTCCCTCAAATAATAAAATATATTGTTAAATAAATCATATTTGATAGAAGTTAATAAATCGTAAATAAAGTAACTATCTATGAAAAAAGAATTAAAGATTGGGTGTTGTGCATGCATTTTTTCTCTCCTCGCACTACTCCTAGGCCCTGGGAAATGCAGGATGATAAATTTTTTAGCCTTTTCTTGGGTTGCCACGCGAACTAAACGTTTGCTCGCAAAGACGGACAGGACGCCCACTGACAAAGAGTACATTGCAATGGCGTACTAAGTATAGAATCAATTCTGAGTAACAACGCTAACAACCCTCACCACCCCAGCCAAGTCTTTTATAAGCTCTTTGACAGCTAAATTATTAGCGCGAGCAATATTGCTGACCTCCAAATCCTGGCCTTTGCCGCACTCGAGCAGCGCTATGGAACCGGCATCGCGCAGAGATTTTGCTATAATTGGCATTATTTGCCTATAGCAATCAAGTCCACTCGCCCCGCCATCAAGCGCGGTCAGAGGCTCATAATCTTTCACATCTTCCTGCAAGGTTTCGATAACGCTTGATTCTATGTATGGGGGATTGGATATTATCAAGTCAAACTTCATAGCAAAATCCACCTTGCTCCAATCAGCGCATATGAATTCCGCCTTATTTTTTAGTTCCAAGTTTGCATAATTGCGCTTAGCAACGTCAGCAGCACCTTGTGAGGCATCTACAGCAATTCCTCTAGCATTCGGTAAGTGCTTTAAAATTGTCAGGAATAAACATCCAGAACCTGTACCTAAATCCAAAATATTTATTTCTGCAGACGATCTATTTTTGAAGTGCTTGAGCGCAGAGTCAACCAATACTTCACTGTCGGGACGCGGGATCAGGACGTTTTCATTTACCTCAAATGGTAAGCTATAAAACTCCTTAAACGAGGTGATATATGCGATAGGCTCGCGTTTGGAGCGCCTCTCGATTAATTTGCAAAACGCATTGAAACCACGCTCGTCAAGGGGCGCTCCAAGTGGCTCAAGAAGAAGTTTTTCATAGGAGATCGAAAGTGCATGCGCAAGAAGGAGTCTTGCTTCCATTATCGCTTGCTCAATCCCAGCGCTTGCTAAGAGATCGCTGCCATATTTAAGAGATTTCTTTAGGGTATGTACGTTCACGGCTCAACCAATTTAATATCGGAATCGAAATAAAGATTGAGGAATATGTTCCAATAATTATGCCAATAAATACTGTGATGCTAAAGCTCTTTAGCGCCTCACCGCCAAAAATTATCAGCGCTGCAGCTGCGAGCAAAGTAGTAATAACCGTTAGCAAGGTACGAGATAGAGTTTCATTAACACTTGCATTTAAAGTGGACTGTACATTTATTTTCTTTTGATCCCCCAAAAGACGCAGCTTTTCACGAACGCGGTCATAAATCACCACAGTGTCATTAACTGAATAGCCCAAAATCGTTAGTATAGCAGCAACAGAAGTCACATTAAACTCATAGCGTGTGATAACTAAGAAGCCAATAGTCAGTATAATATCATGCAGCAGACCAAGTGCAACACCAATCGAATAGCGAAAATCAAACCTAAACCAGATATAAATCATTATCCCAACAAAGGTTAACAAGATCGCAATTGCACCCTTATAAATCATATCGCTGCCAACCTCCGCACCAACAAATTCAGTTTTGCGGAATTCCACTTGCGGCCCAACTTGCGAGGTCAACTCTTGGCGAATAGAATCACTATATTGTTCTCTCTTTAGCTCGTCCTTTACTGCAGCCCTAATCAACACGTCGTTGCTTCCATCTAGGCTTTGTATCGTCACTTCACCTATATCAAGCTTATTTAAGCCTGACCTGATTTTTGCAATATCGCTGTTTTCAGGGAGCCTTACCTCAAATAAAAGACCACCAGTAAAATCTATGCCGAAATTGAGAGATTTTGCATAAAGACCAACAAACGTTGCAATAATAAGAAATATAGAAATACAAAATGTTATAGAGCTTGCCCTAAGATAGTTTATCTTAGGATTATCTGGCAGAAAATTTCTGAGGAGAAAAAGATTGTTAATCATCTTTTATACCAATATTTGTAATTTCGTCATGCTTATGCGCCCTAATTTTTCTCATCTTGATATTCAATAACTCAACAAATAGAGAGAAGAACATAGCTGCATAAATATATCCTTTTGAAACCTCTATATTGAAGCTATCCGCCCCAAGTGCAAGACCAACTAGCAACACAAATGCAAGCCCAAGAATTTTTATGCTTGGATTTGAATGCATAAAATCACCAATTGCTCGCGCAGATGCAAGCATTACAAACATAGCAACAAATATTGCTGGAATTATAAGGTATAAATTATTCACCATACCAACAGCCACAATCACAGAATCGAATGATAGCACCAAATCTATAAAGATGATTTGCAATATTATTTTAAACTCATTTTGAATATCATATTTTTTTCTTCCAGCTTTTACTGCCAAATCCTCTTCATCTGGGTAAGTTACTAGCTCATAAATTCCCGCTACTGATTTTATAATTAAAAATATCGAGCCAGCCATAAGAAGCAAAGATCTCCCCGTGAGCTGCATACCAAATATGGTTATCAGAGGCCTAGTGAGTGTCATGACCCATGAAACACCAAAGAGCATAAATATTCTCAGAGCAATAGCGAGAGTGATACCAAAAACCCTAACTCTATTCCTGCGTGGCTTGGGAATTGGATAAATGATAATTGCCAAGAATATGACATTATCAATCCCAAGAATAATTTCTAAACCCGAGAGAGATAAAAAAGTAATAAGATTTTGAAAAGTAAAGAAGTCTTCCATTGTTATTTAGAATTTAGCGCAATATCCACGTGCATTGTAATCATCAGCTAATATTATGCGAAATTGCGATTTTGTCAATCATGTATTCAGATAACGGATTTATTATCATTTATGTAATATCAAATCCAAAATCATACAGCCACATAATTTTGATAATTTTCTATGAATACCCGGCCTTAGTAAGACCTATAGCTAAGAGCCTCTGCAATGTGTGGCTTTGCTATTTTGGTTGAAGCCTCAAGATCAGCGATTGTTCTGGCAACCTTTAAAATTCGGCTGTAGCTTCTCATTGATATTTTATTCTTGTCTGCGAATAAAGTGAGAAGCTCCTGCCCATCTTTATCTGGAGAGGCAAATTCGTACAGCATTTCTCCTTCAAGATCTGAATTTGCGTTAACGCCATAACCATCGTACCTCTTTCTCTGAATGTCACGCGCCTGCAAAACTCGTTTTGCGATATCCTTAGATGTTTCATTGCTGGCAATTGAGCTGGTATCGTATTTGCTAAGCTCATTAACCTCGATGAAAATATCTATACGATCCATGATTGGACCTGAGATTCTTTGCTGGTATTCTATGCCACATTTTGGCACCTTACTACAAGCTTTGCTAGCATCCTTCATATAACCGCACTTGCAGTGGTTCATAGCAGCAATCAGCTGAAACTTTGCTGGATAATGCACATGAGAGTTGGCACGGGCTATTAGAACTTTTTTAGTTTCCATAGGTTGCCTCAATGATTCTAGAATACCTCTGGGAAACTCTGGAAACTCATCTAAAAATAACACGCCGTTATTTGCTAAGGAAATCTCTCCGGGCATTATTCTTTTGCTATGCCCTCCCCCTATCATTGCTATCATAGAGCTTGTTTGATGTGGCGCTCTGAAAGGCCTATGCTGCTTTAGCTCACCATCACTAATTTCTCCAGCAATGCTATAAATCATGCTTGTTTCTAAAATTTCTTCTGGTTCCATTGTTGGCAAAATGCTTGGTATGCGAGATGCAAGCATAGATTTACCTGATCCTGGAGTACCTATCATTAATAGGTTATGGTTGCCCGAAGCAGCAACTTCCATTGCTCTCTTGGCAGTTTCTTGGCCAATAACATCTTTGAAATCTGGGTGCGCGAAGGACTCAACTGGAGCCTTCACAACAGGTCTTGCAAGCATTTGCGTGCCTTTAAAGTGGTTGATTAGCGCAAGCAAATTCTTAGGAGCAAGAACAAGTTCATTGCCGGACCATGCAGCTTCATGCCCATTTTTCTCAGGGCAGATTAGTCCAAGATTTCGTGCATTTGCTCCTATTGCTGCAGGTAATACTCCACTAACTGGCAAAATATTTGAATCAAGGCCAAGCTCTCCCAGTATAAGATAATTTTGCAATTCTTCTATCGGCAAAATCTTGGAAGCCATGAGCAAGCAACAGGCAATCGGCAAATCAAAATGACTACCTTCTTTCATCAAATCAGCAGGAGATAGATTTACTATGATTCTTTTTTGGGGAAGCTCAAGGGCTATAGAACTAAGCGCCGCCCGAACGCGCTCACGTGATTCAGCGATGATTTTATCTGGAAGCCCGACAACTTGAAAAGTAGGATGCCCTGAAGACATGTGGGCCTGTACAGTGACATCAACAATATTTACTCCACTAAAGGTTAAACTTCTAACTTGCGAAAGCATGTACCTTACCCACCAAACTATGAGGAAGGATTCTATCTATTTTTACGTTAACTATCTTACCGAAAAATCTCTCCCCATCCTCAATAATTACTGATTGCATATACCTACTTCTACCAGCAAATTGATCATCATGTTTGCCCTTTTTGTCTATTAATACGTCCAAAGTTTTATTTAAAAATCGCTCATTAAATTCAACCTGCAATTTATTTATCAATTCCTGCAACCTAGCCAAACGGTCACTTTTTATTTCCTCAGCAATTTGAGGCAATATGGAAGCAGGAGTACCAATACGTGGGCTATATTTAAATGAATAGCTTTGCGCAAAACCAACTTCTTTAACTAGATCTAGCGTATCTTGAAAATCTTGCTCAGTTTCTCCTGGATAACCAACTATAAAATCCGAAGAAAAGGCTATATCTGGAACCCTCTTTCTCAACCTCTCAATTGTTGATAAATATTCTTCTCGAGTGTGCTTTCTATTCATTTCGCGAAGTATTTTATTTGATCCAGATTGCACAGGTAAATGCAAAAACGGCATAAGCTTATCAATGCTGCCGTAAACATCTATAAGATCATCACTCATATCTCGAGGATGAGATGTAGTAAATCTGATGCGTTCTATTCCTTTTATTTCAGCTATATAAGAAATTAATTTTGCCAAAGAAACAGAATTACCATCTAAATCTAGACCGTGATAGGCATTAACATTCTGTCCTAGCAGAGTAATCTCCTTACTACCTTGAGCAGCAAGGTTCATTATTTCGCGATATACTTGCTCTAAAGGTCGAGAGTATTCTGCTCCCCTTGTATAAGGAACGCAGCAAAATTTGCAAAACTTATCACACCCCTCCTGAATAGATACCATAGCAGAAGGCCCTTGAGGCTCTGCAGATTCAGGCAAGTTATCGAATTTGCTTTCAAGAGGAAAATCTAAGTTCCATACGTGTTTATTTTCACGCGCAAGACCTGCTAGCAACTCTGGAAGATTGTGATAAGATTGTGGCCCCACAACAACTTTCACCCAAGGAGCACGCTTAAATATCTCCTCACCCTGCGCCTGAGCAACACATCCAGCAACTACTATTATGATTTCTTTCTTTGCCTTTTCAGTATATTTTTTTATTTTTCCCAACTCAGAATAGAGTTTTTCGCTAGCCTTTTCGCGCACATGGCATGTGTTGAGCACTATCATGCTTGCATCTTCCATAGAGTCAGACAAACTGTAACCAAAAGGCTTCATCAAGTCACCAATCTTTATGGAATCATAAACATTTGCTGCACAACCGTAAGTTTTTATATATAACTTCATAAAAATTAGCTTAAATTAACTATCTCTGTTAGCTATAAATTGTACTAAAGCTTTTAGCGTGGCTGCTTTTGTTCCAAAAACCTCAAGCGCTGCAAGAGCACCTTTTACTAAATCAACAACCAATTCTTTTGTTTTATTTATTCCTATAACATCAACAATATTACATTCATGAGGATTCTTTTTTGCTTTAAAATCTATAATGTCATCAGTAATTTGGAAAATGAGCCCAAAATTTTCTGAGAACATCTTTAAAGCATCTTTCGCATCTTGAGAACAATTTGAGATTATTGCAGGAGCTTCACATGCAAAACTTATTAATTTGCCAGTTTTTAGTTTATGAATATTTAAAACATCTTCATAAGAAAGAGAGAGCTTTTTGCTTTCTATATCAGCATATTGCCCTTTGATCATTCCATGCAATCCAATTGTTTTTGCAAGCTCAGATATAATGGCTATTCTCTTATGAGCTGGAATTTCCTTTAAACCACTAACAATATCAAAAGAATAAGCAAGCAATGCATCGCCAGCGAGGATTGCAGTTGCTTCATCAAACTTTTTATGACAGCTTGGTTCTCCTCTTCTAAAATCATCGTTATCAATAGCAGGCAAATCATCATGAATTAAAGAAAAAACGTGGATCAATTCAATAACTGCAGCCATAGAAACAACATCTTTAGTTGCGTCCAAGTCTAGAATACTTGCTACCTCTAAAAACAACAAAGGACGAATTTTTTTGCCTTTAAGATCCAAGCAACAATATCTCATGGCTCTTAGCAAATTTGAGCTGTTTTTTGGCAACAACCTATCTATCTCAAGTTCAACTAGAGATGCTGCATTATTGAAGCTAACTTTTAAGAGCTCAGCATCATCAATATGCTCTGCAGCTCTTGCTTTTACTGTACTAGTCATGGTGCAATACTCTCCTCTATCTTTTTTGTTAGGTTTTCTATTTTATCTGCAATAGTATCTATGATACTAACTACTCCCTCGTTGCTTTCTCGCTTTTGCATAGATGAAGGCTGCGCTTTTTTTAAATCCTCTAATTCATCTAAAAATACTAAACCTGCAATCAGGTATATCGTTTTGTCGTCTACAACCTGTAGAGATTTAGAAAGCTCTATAACTTTATCTTTAAACTTCGCCGCAAGGGCCTGCAAATGACCCTCTTCACCGTCATTACATGATATATTATGTATAGTATTTTTTATGCTTATTTCTATAGTTGCCATAATAATTAACCTAACAATTTCTCCAAAGACGCCACAACATCTTCTATCTCATCATAAACCTTTTGATGCTTATCTTTAAAATTATTCATGTTTGATATTGCAGCGAATAATTGCTCTTTTAACATCAAATTTTCTGATTTTAGCTCATCATTAAGCCTTATTAAGTAATCCTGCTTTGTAGCATCCTCTGGCACGCGCCTATTTGCCAATTTTTCAATCGCTAGATCTAAATTATAGATAGCATTGCTTAATCTATTTTGACTTAATGTAAGCTTGGTATTCATATATAAATAAGTTTATAATGTTGAATTTATCCTTATAATATGAAATCATTGATTAGTCACTAGATATTTAGAAATTTTAAAGGGATTGCTAAATAAACATACGTCTTCGATATTGAATATTTATAGATCAACCATGTTGTCCAACAAAGTTATAACTGCTTTAATAAATAGTTGACTTTTATTAAGAGTACTACTAAATGTTATTTGATGTTTTTTAAATTTTAATGACGTAATACGATGCCTGCTAAGAAACGCGCACCTGCTAAAAGAAAAGAACAACCTGCTCAACAACAACTACCTGAGCCATCTACATTAGTGAAAGGTACTTTTAATCAGATAACAGATTGGTTGTATTCATCATCTGATTCTAAAGCGCTTAATGTTGAGCAAATTGGTCCACTTTTAGATTTATTTCAAAAAGCAGCAGAAATATCCGGCGCAAAAAAGTTTTTTTTAGATCGTGAAGGCTTTAAAGTTACTATAAATTTTGAAGATGGTCATACAGAATCATTCTTTATTATTACAGACCAGACAATAGAAGAAGTTAAACATTTTTTTTATTTAGATGATCGAAATTCTAGGTACTCAAGGTCAGAACGCATAACATCCGAATTAAAAGGTGGTTTAGACAAAGCTGTACGTATGTTACTTAGAGACCCTAAAATGGACAGAACTTGTTCTATTTTTAAAGGTTCACCAACTAAAATCTATGTGGCACGTAAATTAGACGCAAATACCAGTTATACGCTTTCGAATTATATCCAACAACAGAATAAAATCTTTAGCTTCGATTTTTGGATGTTATTACGCATAAAGTATACATTGCGGAATGTAAATTCTAAACTTTCAAAAGCCATAGTGGAATCAGACATTGTTGCTGCTAATCGTATATTAGAATCTGCTTTTGGGTGCGGAGAAGAAATATTTTCTAGTTTGTTAAAAGATTGCTTTACAGCCCCTATACTTGAAGATAAGAAGCTGATTGAAAAACCGCGGGCTTATTTTTTAAATAACGAGCAAACCTCAGATGCTATCTTTAAGATATGTATAAAAGAGAAAAATGATAAAATAAACCAAGCTATAGACCATACTTTGTATAACGCTATACAGCAATCGGATTTTGCTCTAGCGGATAAAATATTAGACCTTTGTGAGAGGTATCAAGTAATAGTATATGGTTCTGAAGAAGAATATAAACTATGGGTTCTGGAAGAAATTATTACTAAGAGTGGTGATCTAAAGTTAATTAAAAAATTTATAGCTATATCTAAACAAAATCTTAATTGCACTCATGTATATCCAGTATTATTGCTAGCTTACAATCATATAAAAGAAAACAAAATAGAAGTACTCGAAGCTTTATTGAAGGCAGGTGCAGATCCTAACATAGAAATAATTAATTCAAAGATATCTTCCACTATTTTAGTAGAGTGCGCAATAAATAAGGATGTACAAATAGCAGAACTGCTAATCAAGTACGGTGCGGACGTTAATTTTGCACAAAGCGCTAACAAATGTCCTAGCGCTATCTCCGTTGCTTTCGGGAATCAAGATCGAGAAATGATTAGGCTCTTACTTAGATCTGGATCTAATTTTCCTATTGCATACAATCATGATAAACAGTCATATTATACCTCTATTGGAATAGCTACTGAGATACATGAGCATTTTACTGAAATTAAAATGCAAGATACTTTTTTAAACCAAGTATTAAGACTCATGTTTGAATCCATGATTTTCGCACTTGAAGAGTTACCCGCTTTAAAACAACCAGAGCACTCGGAAGTTGTTCTACCACTTGGAGATGCTGTTGTAGACACAACTCCTTCCCCAATCCAACATACAACTACCGCGACGCTAGATGCGGCAGAAAGAGTTGGGTCAGTCTCCGCAAGTCGAGATCTTATTTTAACCTTAAGTTATTCATCTCAAAAATTAGTCCAAAAGATGCTAACGCTTTATAAACAGCTTAGCGATGTCTCTACTATAGATACTCAAATTAAGAGCATTCTATTTGAGATTTTATCAAATAATGGTTCACAAGCGGAAAAACAAGAATTATTGAGTAGCAGACTATCTGAACTACCAACTAATCATTCTGAAGAAACAAGTGCTGCTATAATAGCTATAGCCCACTCTCTTGATCACGAAATAGTTGGTGATCCTAAAGAGTTCATACGTACTCTTGCTACTGATCCTCGCTTAGTCCATCAATACTTTCAAGGACAACTTAAAGGCATTTTAGAAGCAGAGCAGAGCTCTATGAGCGAAGAAATAACAAAATGGACCATCAATGGTCAGGTGATAACTCCATCTACTCCTCATGTATATAAAATTTTATCGTCTACTAAAGATGAATTTTATGTCTATTTCACGGAAGAAATTTGGGCCTCTAACGAATCTCTCTTAAGTAAATTAAATGACATGGATCTTCGCTTCATCGCTAGAGATAGTCAAGGAGCACATGGTGTAAAGATTTCTAGGACTAATATTGCAAAATTAAAATTGACTAATGCGCCAGGTGGCAAGAGGTTCACTTCAGATATGTGGTTTAGAAATCCTGATGGTGCTACATTGATAGTTTTTAATAAGTTGTATAATCATGATGCTGCATATAAATACACTAGAAAGACTAAAGGAGAGATTTTATATGTTGATGAAGATGTTAAAGATGGTGACGATACTGAACAACACTCTACTAGCGGTAATGATGGTAACGAAGGAGGAGGTGGTGGTGGAAGTGTTTCGGGAAAAACAGCAAGCTGTGCTCCTAAAGACATTATTGAAGTAGAGATTAGCCTTGGAACAACACCACCAGCACAAAAAGAGGAGTATTTATCGTCAGAAGAAGAAAGTAATGCAGCCACATTGGTTGCGCATATGCAAGGAATTTCTGTTTCAACCTTGAAGCATATACTCCAAAATAATGACCTTATGAGCAAAACTATAAAAAAGATTATCGATGTTATTACTCAAATGCATAAATCTTATAGCGTTGCCGATAAACTTGCTGAGTTTAGTCGTTGTTTAAAAATGTCTGTGCAAGAAAAGGTGCTTGAGGATACCCCAAAAAGCGAAGAAGAAGATTCGCAGCCACCACTAGCTACAATTAATAGTGGTAGCAGTTTTGGGGAGATTTTTCCTCAATATGAGGATCCATTAAACTCATATCTAGCTGGAAAACAACTTGCTATGCTAAGCGATTGATGAATAACACCCTTTTCCGATTTAAAAAATTGCTGGACTTAAAACTAGAGAAATTATTTTGTAGGATTATCATAAGACTTCAATAGTTCTTGCAGCTTATCATCCATATTTCCACTATTTGTATTTGGTTCTGGAGTAATAGGAACTGGATTTTCTTTCTGAGTCGGTAGTGTCGATGGTAGTGGCTGCGGAGTCACCGCTGGTGAGGTTGCTGCATTGTTATTTACCACCTTAGCAGGTTGCTGTGGTGGGCTTTGTGTAATGCTTTGAGGTGGCACTTGCTGTGGTTGAACAGGCTTTAAATTTTGGGCTTTATCGTACAAAGCTTTAGCTTCCACCTGCTTCTTTTCCATTAATTCTTGAGTTTGCATTGCGTCTTTAGTCTTTGGAGGAATTTTATTGATTTTTAAATTTGGCTTTGGTGGCAAGCCAGAATCAAGAGGTGGAGATATCGGAGGTTGAAGATCAGGAAGAGGCTGTTGAGGAACTGGTAGTGATGGTGGTGCTTCTTGCTTTGCCACAGGTGCTGGAGCTGGCGCAGCACTACTAGCAGTAGCTTTAGCTTGTATTTTTATTGCATTTTTTTTGCTAGCTTTTTTTGGCTTAATCTGAATGTACTTAGCAGAGCTTACTTCTTCCTGCCTTTTAATTATTTTAATTGGCGCTTCCTTAGCCCCTACTTCATCATCCTCTGCCACCTGCATGCTTGTTATGTCATCATATTCATAATCTTCATCATCTTCTTCTGACCAAATTTCCTTTGGTTTTGAACTGGAGGTATTATGACTCTCTTTATCTTTCACATCCATTATCGCATGCTCTGGTACAACTTGTTGTTCTTGATTAATGAATTCGTATTGGCTTTTCTTTCCTTCTTTTTTATTCAAATTCTTTTTTGCAGCTTCTGCATTTATTTTATCTAAATATTGAACATTATGCTCAGGTGTTCTGCGCTTATTAAACTGCGGTTCTTTTATTTTCAAAGAATGATCGCAACCAACAACACAGATACACATTAAGACTATAAATATTACCTTAATACCAGCCATAGAATTTACTCATAGGATTTTATATTTATATTTAATATTAATTGATGCTACAAAAAAATCTATAAAAACTATTTATTGCTGCGAATAAATTATTTCTTGGAACAAAATGTTTCGATTAAAGTTATTAATTCGCTAGTTGTATCATTGAATTGTGATCTCATTTGTTCAGCAGCATTAGAGAGCAAAGAAGGATTACCTAAAAGCTCACCCAAGAGTTTAGATAAGGATTTTGCAGTGAAATCTTTTTGCTCAATTATCCATGAAGCAAAATTATCACTAACCGCCTCAGCGTTAAAATATTGATGATTATCTGCTGCACTTGGCAATGGTACAAAAATGGCTGGCCTGCCAGCGGCAATTAGTTCAGACACCGTACCAGCACCGGACCTGCAAATCACTAAATTTACGTCCGACAGCTTTTTAGCCATATCATTAAAAAAGACATCAACACTCGCTTTTATATTGCCCTCTTTATATTCTTCGCACAAATGATCTAGATCCTCTGCCCTGCACTGCTGAAATATTTCTATACGTTTTTTTAGCTTTTCATCTAAAGATTTAATCGCTTGTGGAATAATTTTGCTTAAAATTTTTGCGCCTTGGCTACCGCCGAGAATAAGAATTTTTATTTTGCTGGTTGGAGTTAATTGCGGATATTTTCTTTCCCTTATATTAATAATATCATCTCTAACTGGATTTCCAGTGATGTATAGCTTATCGCATTTATGCTGATATAACCTCCCAGTGCGATAAAAAGCTACGCTAATTATATCAGCCCACTTCAAAAGTACTCGATTAGATTTCCCAATGACGGCGTTTTGTTCATGAATAAAAAGAGGAGTACGAGTAAGAAGCGCAGCAACCATGGTAGGAAATGATACATATCCACCAAAGCTAATCACCATTTTCGGCTTATAGCGCAAAATGATAAACAGAGCCTGAAATATCCCCAACTCTATTTTAAGAAGCGACAAAGCTTTTTTGAATAAGCTTCCGGAAACAGATCCAGTTGCTATGGTTTTATAGTCAATATCTTTAGGAATCGATTTGCGAAAATTAAGGAATCGATTATCTGCAACAACTAAGCACTTATGCCCACGCTCCTTCAGCTTTTCAAGAAGAGTTATGGCGGGGAAGATGTGTCCTCCTGTTCCTCCAGTTGCAATTATAAACTTATGTTTATGATCACTCATCAGTGTATGTTCACTCTGAAATTTCTAGTTGGTAATGCTATAACATCGTAGCGTTTTCTTGTGAATGATAGCACCATTCCAAGTGCAATGGAAGTAGAGATTACTGACGACCCTCCATAGCTGATTAGTGGCAAGGTCATTCCTTTTGTGGGCAGAAGATGCAAAGTCATCCCCATATTAAAAGCAGACTGCACACCAAGTTGCATAAGGATTCCAGATACAGCTAGTATATTAAAGCTATTAGAGCTTTTTATCACTAAATATAACCCCCGCACGATTAATATAAAAAATGCCGCTACTAAAAATAAGCACACAATGAAGCCCATTTCTTCGCCTATAACAGAAAAAATAAAATCAGCATGAGAATCCGGAATATATTGCTTTACTACTCCCTCTCCTGGGCCTGTGCCATAAAAACCACCTTGCTTAAAAGCTTCTAACGATTTTTTTATTTGATAATTTTCAAAGCTTTCTGGGCTTAAAAAGCTGTCTATCCTGCGTTTCACGTGCGGCAAAAAGATGTATGAGCATAGTACAGTTACCACGGTAAAAGTGCTTAAAGCAAAGAACCAAATCATCGAGAGACCAGCAATGAATAGTTGCCCTATCCATATTACAGAAACTAACATAGCCATGCCAAAGTCTGGCTGTATTATTAGCAAAACCATAAGGATTACATAAAGGAAAAATGAAATTGTGAAGGATGGGAAATTTTTTTCTTCATACTTCATTGAAAATACCCATGCAGTGATCACTATAAAAAACGGCTTTGCAAACTCTGATGGCTGAAAGGAAAACTTTCCCATAATGCTCACCCATCTTTTTGCTCCCTTAGCTTCAAAGCCTATGAATGGCATAAGAGCTAGCACTACTAACAATAAAAAGAACCCAATTACTGATATTCTCTTTATAGTATTTATTGAGAGGCATGATAAAAATATCATACTTGCCATACCTATAGCGATGTAAACGAATTGTCTTTTGATGAAATAAAAATAACCTAAGCCTATTCTATTCGCAACGAATGGGCTAGCAGTAGTAACAATTACTAAGCTAAAAATAGCGATAATAAAGATTATCCCTACAGAAATTTTATCAATTGAGTTCCACCACAGCCCGAATCTATTGCTCTTTAGTCTAAAATTTTGTGGTGAGGCATTATAGTTGAGCATATCCATTAATTCATCATTTATAAATATGTGATATCATATTATACTTATAAAGTAACAATTATTTTAAAAACAGATGAAAAAATTCAGCGTCCCTTGCGATTTTAACGGTACAAAATCCCCTTTTGTTGTATATATTGGAAATCCAAAAGATGATCATCACCCTCTTCATTTTCAGGCAGACTGGCTCTCAAAAGAGAGGGGAGGAACAATACCTCCTGAGGTTATGGATAGCTTATCTAAGCTTTTAGACCTTGCTAAAAAAAATGGAGTACCATTCGAGGACTTATGCGTCTATGCTCTTGGCGTGGCTCAGCAAGAAGCAGCTGAAGGTGGCGAGAGCGAAGAATAAGGGGCTAGTAGAATGTAAAACTAATGTAATGAGCAGAATGTAAAACTAATGTGATGCGTTGTCTGTATACACTCTATTCCAGTTAAAAAGCGATCATTGTCATATGAAATTAACACGCTGCAAGTAGTAACTTGATCAAAAATTTCGGATTCAATATTTTCTGCACCACAATGAAGCACCATTTGGTTATTGTCATAAATTTTAAGACCAGCATAAAGCCATTCTTTTTGCCCTTTATTGCACGCATTCATGATTTCTATAACATTTAGCTCTTGAGAAATTGTTCTAATAACCACTTCTGTGCTAGGCTGATCTGCAATATTCTTTTCCGAGGAATGCATCATTTTATTTTTATCTATTTTTATTAATGATCCAAATACTAGGCTAATATACTCTTTAGGAACAAACATAATGCGTCCATCGTGCTTAGCAATATCCTGCCAATTTTCTTTTTTTTGGTTCATATTCTGTCTTATCACCTGATGTACATCAAATGACAACCCAAGGTTAGGATTTAAACAATGTACTGCATTAGAGGTTATTGTGTCAAAAAGAGAACCCCATACAAGTTGAGTTCGCAACTCTATATCTAATAATGAAGTTTTAGAACAAATACCTTGGTATAAACCAGTTGCGCCAGAAGGAAGATTATCAATCGATCTAAACTCTCTTTCTATATCTTCTTTGCTTGGCATATTCACAGCTTCTTCTAATCTATTTATAATATCATAACCAGAAAATAAATCACTCAAAGTTTTACCTTCTATATCACGTATTGATTTAATACTATCAAGAAAATATTTCTTGCCAGCAATAGCTCTGTAAACAACTTTTAGCAAATCACCTCGCATACCAGGATCCTTAATAAGCTTACCAATAGTATGCAACAACAATATTTGTTTTGTTTCTATTCTAGGCAACATGATTAATTCTAATTGAACGTCATCGCATCTTTTAAGGAACTCATTTAATATAACAGGAGCATCTTCCCTAATTAGCAATTTTTGCATAGGATTAAATCCTTGTTTATTTTTTGCCATTAATATATCTAATAGCACGGACTGATGATCGGGTAGCAGTTTAAAAATTTCAGAAAATATACTTTTTATCAGATTAAGATCACCTTTCTCAAAAAGTAAGTGTAATATGGTGGTGTTATATGCTCCAGTAGGAAGTATCAATTTAATTATCTCATCTAAGTTATTTGGAAATAAACTCATAACACTCTCAACGTTGCCTTTATAGTTTTTTAGCATTCCATATATTGGAGAGACAGTTTCTTCACTATCAAAATAAAGATAACTATGAATCAGCGCATCTAGCTTCAATGTCAGCGTCTGATTTTCAATACGACACGAATCATATAAACTATGGTCAAATATATCAGGAAACAAATCGTCTATACTATCACCAAATACATCTCTAATTTCTGCAAATTTTCCTGCAAGATACTTTTTACCATAAACAGCGCTATAAACCGCTTGCAATAAATTAGCTTGTCTTACATCGTCTAAAAAACCACCGATGTCATGTAGTAGTGTCTGGCCCATACTATCTTGAGTAAGTAAAATAGTTTCTAGCTGCGCATCATCACAGATTCTAAGCAAAACTGAAAGGGCTGCAGGAGCATCTTCTCTGTTGAGCAGTGTCTGTATAGGGGTTAAACCACTTAAATCTTGCATAGGAAGCGATTGCTTTAACCGATCACTAGAAATTCTAGGAATTAGATACTCAATCAATCTGTAATCACCTTTCCCAAAAACTAAATGCAGTAGTGTAACATCGTCAATTCCCCGATAAAATAGTAATTCAGATAAGTTATCATCTGAATATTTACCTAGGTTTCCTTTAATTAAATTAAAATCTTTATCTCTGCCTTCATAATCCTCGATCATATTGTGCAGATTAATGAAATTTTCCTCTGACATTTATTTTATCACTAAAAAAGAACTTTGTTATATCATTGTTAAAATAACTTTGTTAAGATAACTTTCTGCCTGTAACATATTATAATAGTAAATACAACAGTAAATATCTATAACAACAAAACAGTCGCGAGTCCTAGAAAGATAAAGAAACCCAAGAAATCGGTAAGGAAAGTTAGCAGCACGCCAGAGGAAATTGCAGGATCTAACCCTATGCGGTTGATTATAATTGGTATCATCCCACCCCATAAGCCGGCTAGAACAAAGTTGATTGTTACTGCAAGAGCAAAGACAAAGCATACATTTGCGTTACCGTAAAGAATTAGCAGTATTGTTCCACCGAGAATACCAAGCAATATGCCATTCATCGCACAAGCGGAAATTTCCTTGAAGATAACGTGAACTATATTAGAGGTAGTTATGTCCTTATTGGCAATGGCTCTAACGGCGATGGTTGCGCTCTGGGTTCCAGCATTACCACCCATAGAGCCAACAATAGGCATTATGGCAGCTAAAATTACTAATTGTTCGATTTGATTTTTAAATTGAGATATAACAATGGAAGTTAGGCAGGCAGTTAGCAAATTAAAAAACAACCACGGAAATCGTTGGATAGCTGTTTTGAAAAATGCTGAGTATAAGTCAGTAATATTTATACCAACAAATTTCATGATATCTTCTTCTGCTTCTTCCTCAATAACGTCAACTATTTGATCCAAATAAATCACGCCAATCATACGCTTATGTTCATCTACCACAGGAGCTGAATCTAAATCGTAATGCCTAAACATATACGATACTTCTTCTTTATCTAGCACAGCATCAACAAGCTGCAAATTGGCATTCATAATATTCTTTACTTTTTCAGAGCGCTTACTTCTAATTAATTTACTGATGTGTAAATTTCCTATTGGCACATCTTTCTTATCTAATATAAAAATCTCATCATAACCTTCTGGTAGATTTTTATTATCTATAAGATATTCCAGCACCTGCCCCACCGTGTCATTAACTTTGACAGACACATATTTACTCTCCATTATCGCCGCAGCGCTATCTTTAGGATAAGAAAGCGCTGTTAAAGTTGCTCTCTTTTTCCCTAGGGGGAAGTATAGAAGTATTTCGTTTTTTTCTTCTTGAGTTAGATCATTAATGAGAGAAACAACGTCTTGGACATCTAATTTGCTTACTAATGCGGAGAATTTCTTTTTTGTAAATAGTCTTTTTATGGATCTTAGAACATCTAATTCGAACTCAAGCAAGATTTCTGGGTTTATTTTATCACCTGATACTTTGAGGATTTTATTTCTTTGTTCTTCAGTAGCAAAATTTAAGTAATCTGCAAGGTCTGCATGGTGGACAGAATCAACAATCTCTTTTAATTTAGCATCATCCCCAGCCTCTATTGCATGGGTTATCTGATTAGTTAACTCATCTTTGGTTAGGGTTTGATCATTGTTAGAAAAGGCTTGATCTTCAACCATAATTTAATCCTTTTCATGCTTTATTTAATTGAATTGAACTTAAGTTTTTAATAAAACAAATAATGGTGCGGTCAAGAAGAGTTGAACTTCCACTCCTAAAAGGAACAGCACCCTCAATGCTGCGCGTCTACCAATTCCGCCACGACCGCAAATTTACTACTTTTTATGATAGATTGCAAATTTTATTTCTTAATATTCACAATCACTACACACTACCTCTCCACCATGTTGCTTTTTTATTCTATTTTTTTGCTCTCTCAATTCCTTCCATTATAAGTTCTTTAGCCTTTGCTGCGTCTTCCCAGCCATTAACTTTAACCCATTTTTCACCTTCAAGCCCCTTATAGTTCTCAAAAAAGTGAGAGATTTTCTTAACAACAATCTCAGGCAAGTCTTTGTATGATTTTATTTTAGCATAATATGGATGCTCCTTCTCAATTGGAACCGCTAAAATCTTCTCATCAAAGCCGCTTTCATCTTCCATAAGTAGCACGCCAATTGGCCTCACTTTTATAACGCAACCAGGAACAAGTGGCATATCAACCACCACCAACACATCGCATGGATCGCCATCGCCGCTTAGTGTATGGGGAATAAAACCATAATGGCAAGGATATCCCATAGCCACCTGCACAAACCTATCAACAAATAAAGCACCCGATTCCTTATCAAATTCGTACTTAACCGAATTTTCACGAGGAATTTCTATAATAACATTTACTTCTTCAGGTGGTTTGCGACCAGATGGAATTTTATTTATATCCATAAAAGCTTATCCTATATTTCTATATTATAATTTTAATATACTATTCTCTAACATAATTTGCTTTTAATTAAAAGTAAATTTAACATTTATTATTGAGATTGCTTGGTAAAATATAGGTCGCTATAAAAATAGCAATGTTAATAATCAATTTTAACAAGATACAATCCACATGCGGGAGCAGCGAATTTTTGCATGCGGCTGTTTTTAGCATCGCGGTAGTTTTGCAGATCACTCAAACTCCAGCGCCCTGAGCCAACCATATATAGGGCGCCAACCATAATCCTAACCATGTGATGCAAAAATGATTGGCCACAAACGTCAAAAGTAATTCGCTCACCATCTTTTGTGATTTTTATATAATCTATCGTTCTAATAGGAGATTTTGCGCTACATATTGAGGCTCTGAAACTTGAGAAATCATGAGTGCCCTCAAGTAGAACAGCTGCCTCCTTCATTTTATCAACACTCAAAGGACAAGTGATATTCCACGCCCTGTTTCTATCAAGTACAATGGGAGCAGCTCTATTAATGATATGATAGCGATAATATCTTTTTTTAGCAGAGAACCTGGCATTAAAAGCATCGCTCATTTTTTGTGCTGAAATAATTGAAATCGGCTGCGGTTTTAAAAAGTAATTTATCCCCTTCACAATAGTCTCTTCTGGCCAATCTTTCTCCAAATTGAGATGTGCAGTTTGTGCAATTGCATGAACTCCACTATCGGTTCTACCACTTCCATAAACGATGACTTTATGATTGGCAAAGGTGGTTGCCGCTTTCTCTATAGCTTCTTGAATTGAAATGCACCCAGGCTGATTCTGCCATCCACAGTAATCGGTGCCATCGTATTCGATTGTTATTTTAAATCTATTCATTTGAGTATTGTGCCTGGGTTAATGTATAGCTAAAAATCGCAAATTTTACAATTATTATATTATCTATATGACGTTGGGATTTGGGATTATGCAAGAAGTCTTTTAACAAAGGAACGTTGCATACGATAATGAAATGGGTTAATATGGGGAAAATAGGAGCGATACATGAAGTTACCAATTGGAATTAGTGATTTTAAGAGATTAGTAGAAGATAAATATAACTTTGCTGACAAAACTCATTTCATCAAAGAAGTTATGGATGATGGCGCAGGAGTTATACTTATAACGCGCCCACGTCGTTTTGGTAAAACCCTTAATTTATCGATGCTATATCATTTTTTTCAATCTCAAAAACCTCAAGAGAATAATATATTTGAGGGATTAAATATTTCAAATGAAGTTGAGTTTTGTCGGCAGCATCAAAACAAATATCCAGCTATTTTCATTACTTTTAAGGATGTGAAAAAGCTCTCTTTCGAGGATGCTTACGAAAATATCGAAGAGTTGATAAAGAACTTATACAGCGAACACAGATATTTGCTTGAAGATGATACCTTATATGAAAATGAACGTGCACTTTTCACAAGGTTGCTTGATAAAAAAGCGACAAAGGAGGAAGTTGAAAGTGCATTAAAGCAGCTATCTGAATATGTGCACAGAAGATTTAATAAGCAACCTGTCATTTTAATAGATGAATACGATACACCAATACAAACAGCTTACTTAAAGGGCTACTATGAAGAAATGGTGGATGTTATGCGTAGTATTTTGGGCAAAGCCCTCAAAGATAATACTGCGATGTTCAAAGCAATTCTCACAGGTATTACGCGAGTATCTCAAGAAAGCTTGTTTTCTGGGTTAAACAATGTAAAAGTTTATTCGCTTTTAAATGAGAAATATGGTCAATACTTTGGCTTTGTCGAATCAGAAGTTATCAAGTTAATCGAAGAGACTGGCCAAGATATAAAGTTAGAAAAAATTAAAGATTGGTATAATGGCTATCAAATAGGAATGCATGTACTATACAATCCGTGGTCAATAATACATTGCTTAGATGAGCAAGGTGATCTCAAGCCATATTGGTTAAGCACTTCAAGTAATGATTTAATCAAAGAGCTAGTTTCTGAGGCAAGCCCTATTGTCAGACAGCAATTTGAAAAGCTATTACAAAAAGAAGATGTTGAACAGCCATTGCTAGAAAATCTCGTCTTCCCGGACTTAAAGAAAAAGACTGGTGCTTTGTGGAGTTTATTCTTATATGCTGGTTATCTTAATGTGATATCTACTGAGCGGAGAGGACATTTATTGATGGCTAAAATTTCTATTCCAAACAAGGAAGTGATGCATGTTTATGATGAAATAGTGGAGCAATGGTTTAGTGATACGATCAGTCTAGAATCTTACTTAAGCTTTACTGAGAGCTTGCGTAAAGGAGATATTGCTATATTTAAACTGCGATTATCTGATTACATCATGCAAACGGGTAGTTATTTTGATTTTAATCAAAGCACCCCTGAAAAAATATTCCACAGCTTTCTCTTAGGGCTTATTGTTGGCCTTAGAGATAATTACATCATACAATCAAATCAAGAAGCAGGCCTTGGTCGCTTTGATGTAATGTTTATTCCCAAAAATAAACAAGAAAATGGCATCTTATTAGAGTTTAAAACCAGCACAACGCCAGAGCTATTGCAGGCAAAAGCTGAAGAAGCTCTAACTCAGATCAAAGAAAAACAATATACGGCAACTCTCAAAGCTCACGGCATCTCTTCTGTCCTGGCCATTGGCCTTGCATTCTGTGGAAAACAGCTTGAACTGGCTCATGAGAATATTGCTATTTAAGAATGGTGCCTGGCTTAATGTGCATGCCATTTAAAAAATCCTTAACCTGCAAAGCGTTTTTTCCCGCTCTCTGCAGTTTAATCGGCCTCAATACTCCCTCACCACAGCAAATGGTGAAGCTCTTATCAAGCACTGTTCCAGGGGCATTGCACTCTTGCGCATTATCGAAGCTCGCCTCAATAATTTTTATTTTCTCACCATTATAAGTAAAAAAGCAACCAGGCCACGGATTAAAAGCACGAATCATTCTATCTATTTTCGCAGCAGAATCATGCCAGTTAATTATCACCTCTTCCTTAGTAAGTTTGTGCGCATAAGTGACACCATCTTCAGATTGCTTTATTGGCGTTATGCTTTCAATATTATTGATGACGTCAATGAGCATCCCGGCGCCTATCTCTGCTAGTTGCTTAGTTAATTTATCGGCATCAATATGCAGCTCTATAGGCACATATTTTTGTGCCAAGATATCGCCAGTATCAAGCCCAGCATCCATCTTCATGATGCAAACGGCAGTTTCATCATCCCCCGCTAGTATCGTCCTCTCAATAGGAGCTGCACCGCGCCATCTTGGCAGGAGAGATGGATGGATGTTCAGACAACCATGTTTTGGGATATCTAAAATACTCTGAGGAATTATGTGTCCATAAGAGGTAACCACTATAATATCTGGAGCTAGATCTGTTATTTGATTTACTATTTCAGATGACTTTAAAGTTCTAGGAGTAAAAATTGGCACATTGATTTTCTCAGACTCGAGATGAACACAAGACTTATGGACTTTATGGCCTCTGCCAGATTTTTGTGGCTCTTTGGTAAACACCGCGACTATTTGGTGATCAGACCTATTTAATGCCTGAAGAGCGGGAACGGCAAACTCCGAAGTTCCCATGAATATTATTTTCATTTTGCTTATTTTATATGATTAAGTTTTTTATATTTTACCAGCTTGCGCAAATAAATATCTTTTTTTAATTTAGAAGGCACATGCTCAAGTAAGGTAATACCATTTAAATGATCCATTTCGTGCTGTATCCCTCGTGCAAACCATCCGCTAGCCTGTAGCTCTTGCTCCTTGCCGTAGTAATCTAGAAATTTAACCTTAATGTTCTCCGGCCTTGTTGTTGGAATCCGCTCAATGGGGAAAGAAAGACATCCTTCCTTAGCTTCCCAGGTATCATCTGAAAGGTACGTGATTTCAGGATTAATCATGATATAAAGCCCTTTATTTTCTGGCACGTAAGTTGATATATCTAAAATCAAAATACGCTTAGGAATACCTATTTGAATCGCAGCAAGACCAGCACCAGAAGCTGCATCTAAACTCTCTTTCATATCATCCACAATTTTTCTAACTTCATCATCTACAACCCTAACAGGCTTTGACACTTGGTTTAATATAGGATTAGGAGCAATTATTATTGGATATACTGCCATATTTTATAAATAACAAATGTTCAATTAATAGAAATATATGACAAAATTGAAAGTCTTACAACTAGTTATATTACGCCCCACTCACCATCATAAACTAAGAATCTCCAGTTAACCATAAATTAACTTATTTTTATTAAAATTAATAAAAAACACAATGTGTTATAATTTATGCCAAAAAACCCATTTAAGCTAATCGGAGCAAGAGCAAATAAATTTATAGAGGGGCGCAATAAAACAAAACGATTAACGCCGGAGATCGAGGCGCCTAAGCCTCAACAAAAAGAGCAAACTCCTAAAAAAGATGCGGCCGCTCTATTAGCGGAAGCTATACCAAACTTAGTACAACTACCAAAAGACTTCTTGGGAAGCAAAACTAAGGCAGGAGCAGCGCTCTCTGCATTTGGTTCAATGCTTGGGGATTTTATAAAGTTAAAAAATATTGCTAATAGGGTAGAAGAAGGGCTACGTAAAGAGCTAAAAACAGATCAAAGCATAATACAAATATTTGCTGATCCAGATCTAAAAAATCGCGCTATACAAAGTGATTTTGTAAAAGGATTATTGTCAGATGCAAGAATTTGGCGAGAAATACAAAAGCCAGAGCAAATAAAAAATTTGCTTCAAGCACTTGATCCAGAATGCTATAAAAAACTTGATGAGGCATTACTAAACATAATCGAATCGCCCTCTACAATAACTACCAAATCTAAAATAGAGCTTGCAACTTCTATCTCAGAAACACCTGCTGCTCTTATCACTATACAGAGCATTTTAAATGCTGGAGGCAACAATCTTGTTACATATCTTTCAAACAGCAAAGTTATTGGTAATCAATTAACTTCTATTGGAATTCGGACACCTGAGAAACAGCGGCAACTATTTGCTTTTGGAGTTCCTTTAGCGAAAGACATAGTTACATACTTACCTGAGATTATGAAGGTTGTTGGAATAGTACAAAAACCAGGGCCTATAGATATTGCAGAGCTAATGGAACCAGCGGGCAATCTTGTGCCAATGTTAAGGAGCGAAAGCGTATCGGTCTTTCTGGATTCAAATCTAATGGGTCCAATAGTGGAAGAATTAATAACTAGCAATGCTAATGTGCTAAGATCTGCTCTTGGAATAACTGAACAGTCTATACAGACATCTGAATTATCTGCCTTAATGAATAGCTTTGTCGGTGCTGGAATGGTTATGGCAAAGGCAATTATCTCAGATGACACAAAAATTCTTTTTATCACTAACATGGCGCAAGCTGTTGGTGCTTATAATAACTCAAAAGAGGGAACCGAGGAACGTGCAAAAGCCACAAAAGCTATCATGGATCACTTTATAGAAAATTTTGAACAAGCAGGTTTTTTTGATGTATACGACCAACACATAGTACCTATGCTACAGGAAAATAAAGCCAATATAGCAAAGCTTATTGAGGCTAAAGCAGCACCAAACAAAGTCAATGGCGAAAGAATAGTAAACATAATATCTAATTCCAAGAATATTATGGGCTTGATGAAATTAGCTCACCAATTCTCAACCGCCACAACTTTTGGCAAGATAAAGCTAGCAACTACATTGCCTCGTGTAATGTGGGATAATTTCGAAGCAGTAAAAGAAATAGCTAGTATTGCTGGGTCTTTAATAAAACCATATATAAAGGCAAAGATCTATGGAAAGAATATGGCAAAAGATCAGAAGTCTATTTCTAATAAGCATAAGCCAGAAGAAACACAAGAACAGCAACCTGGAAATTCTATAGATATCAGCGCAGGAGTTACACCTCTAACAAATTCAGAACCTCCTAGCAAATCGCCATCTAAAGCATCGTTTGTAGCACGTATTCGCAAAAAATTCTCACGAAATAAAGGAGGCGACTCGCAACAACGGTGAAACTTAACTAAACGCTACACCACAGGGAACATAGACACTCCATTTTCGAAAGAAGATGACGGAGCATCTGGAGATTGCAACGCGCTTGACTGAGCCTCGCCGTATTCATCCTCAAAGATAATGTTTGTAGCAATTACAGATAATTGTTCCTGCGAGTAATGTTGGTGGTTTTGTGCAAATTTTTCAAATTTCTCTATTTGGTATCTTGTAGTAATTTGCTCTGTAAGGTACAAAAATCTATCTCCCAGTATCTTTAAAGCTCTTTGCTGAATTTCATGTTTTTCTAACTCTTGCGAATTCGAAGTAGGCTCTGTCTCTTCTGAATAAGGCGAAGCATCATCACCTAACTCTCCCAACCCTTCAAAATCTCCCAAGCTATATACTATCTTAATCGCTTCTGAATATAATGTATGTTCATCCACACCAAGGTTTTCTTGCACAAATTTTTCCAGCTTTTGTAATTGATGGTCCGTTTCAAATTGCTCAGCTATAACATCGCTACCATCTCCAAGTATTTCCACAACTCTTTTTTTTATTGCAGATATTGCTGCTAAGCTTCTTAAACACTCTTCAGTAGATTCTGCAGAATCTTGGGAGGTTCTTTTTTGTTCTTGTGGCATATTTTGTACTTTTAGCATTGAATTTATATTTTATGATTATATAATTTCGACTGCTACATAAAAATGGTTTTATGATAATTTACGATTTACTTTTCTATTGCTTTGCCTTTTTACTAGTTATGTCAGCGCTGGGAGTGATTTTATTTAGAAACACTGTCTATTCTGTGCTATTGCTTATCTTCACATTTTTAAATGCTGCTACTCTATTTGTTCTTGTCGGTGCAGAATTTTTGGCGATGTCTTTAATTATTGTATATGTTGGTGCTGTGGCAGTGTTATTTTTATTTGTGGTTATGATGCTAAATATTAGTATTATCGAAGCAAAAAAATATATTGTAAAAAATTATAAATTGTTGATCATAATTAGCGTTGTATTTTTGGCGGAACTAATTGCGATAATATATTTATCGGTACAGCAAAAATCTATTGTTGCTAGCGCTCAAACCCCGTTAATTTTCGATGGCGTCAAGAGCAATACACAGCAAATAGGTCTTGTTTTATATAATAACTTTGGTTATCTGTTTCAGCTTTGCGGCGTTATTTTATTTGTGGCGATAATAGGAGCTATTGCTCTAACAGATAGACAAGCAAAAAATATAAAACGACAGAATGTTGCAGATCAACTGAGGCGTAACAAACAGAACTCAGTGAAACTAATGAGTGTTAAAGTTGGAGAAGGTGTGGATGCAATTACTAAGTAGCAATGTTGGGCTGATTCATTTTTTATTTTTGAGTGCAATTTTATTTACAATTGGAGTATGCGGTATTTTTTTGAATAGAAAAAATATCATCATAATTTTAATGTCTATTGAGCTTATGTTGTTATCTGTAAATATAAATTTGGTAACCTTTTCAGTCCATTTACACGATCTAGGCGGGCAGATATTTACCATGTTGATCTTGACAGTTGCTGCAGCAGAAATTGCCATCGGGTTAGCAATTTTAGTAAGCTATTACCGCGCAAAGGGTAGCATTGAAGTTAGCCAAATGAATGAAATGCAAGGTTGATAATGAAATTTGTGAGGGCATATGGTAGCTAAGTTTATAGTTTTATTACCTCTGATTTCGGCTATGGTATGCGGTGCACTGCCTAAGCGTGCTACGCAATTCGTGCAAATATTTGCTTCTTCATTACTTGTGCTAACTGCAGCTTGTGCGTGCTTTGTTTTCTATGATGTAATTCATAACCAGCATGTGCAAGAATACCTTTTATTCGAGTGGTTATATTTTGGTAACGCGAGCATTAATTGGAGCGTGTATGTTGATTCTGTTACTGCAATTATGTTAATTGTGGTAACGATAGTTTCAGCCATAGTACATATCTACTCTATTGGCTACATGGAATATGATAGCAACATTCCCAAATTCATGTCGTTCCTTTCACTATTCACTTTTTTTATGCTAATGTTAGTTACTTCAAATAATATTCTACAGCTATTTTTTGGCTGGGAGGGTGTTGGTTTGTGTTCTTATTTACTGATTGGATATTGGTATCAAAAGGATTCAGCCTGTTATGCAGCAATGAAGGCTTTTATTGTGAACCGTGTTGCTGATATCTGCTTTGCAATTGGCATTTTTACTTTATATATTATATTCGGCACCTTAGATTTCGCTGCTATTTTCAAACAAGTACCATGGCATTTGAATGATACTATAAATATTCTTGGCAATCATATTCGTGCAATCGATTTCATATGCTTCATGCTGTTTATTGGTTGCATGGGAAAATCGGCGCAGATCTTCTTCCATACTTGGCTTCCTGATGCGATGGAGGGGCCAACGCCAGTTTCAGCTCTGATCCACGCTGCTACTATGGTAACCGCCGGTGTTTTCCTTGTGGTTAGGTGCTCACCTATTTTCGAATATTCACCAATAGTTTTAAGCTTCATTACTATAGTAGGCGCCCTTAGTTGTCTATTTGCGGCAACTATTGCTCTTACTCAGAATGATATAAAGCGAATTATTGCATATTCTACTTGTAGCCAGCTAGGTTATATGTTTTTTGCTTGCGGAGTTTCGGCTTATAATGCAGCTATGTTTCATTTGATGACTCATGCTTTTTTTAAAGCGCTTCTGTTCTTAGGCGCTGGAAGCGTTATTCATGCGATGTCTGGGGAGCAGGACATTAGAAAAATGGGCGGTATATATAGAAAGGTTCCTTTTACTTATGCAATGATGGTTATTGGATCATTAGCTCTTAGTGGTATTTTTCCTTTTGCAGGATACTTTTCTAAAGATGCAATTCTTGAGTCTGCCGCAGCTGCTGGAACTCCATGGGGCGATTACGCATATTCTCTTGGGATGGCAGCTGCCTTTTGTACATCTTTTTATTCGTTTAGATTATTATTTGTCACCTTTCATGGCAAGCCAACATATCCTAAAGAGTTTTCTAAAACCATTCATGAATCTCCAAAAATTATGTTAATATCGCTAGGAATTCTTTCAATTGGTGCAATTTTCTCGGGTGTTATTTTTCAATATTTTTTTGGTATCTTAACCTTCCAATCTGATTTTTGGCAAACTTCAATATTCGTGATGGACTCTAATATTCTAGAATCAAAAATCCACAGCTTATTGCTTTCAACCAAGCTTTCTCCGCTTCTTGCAAGTGTATTTGGCATTATTCTTGCTTATGTATTCTATATATATAAAACTACTTTGCCAAAAAATCTAAAAATGCGATTTACTTTTCTCTATGATATATCTCTGAATAAATATTATTTCGATGAAATTTATGATTTAATTCTTGTTCAGCCAATAAAAAAAATCTCTTATTGGTTTGCCGAGTTTGTGGATTCAAAAATTATTGACAACTACGGACCAAATGGAGCTGCTTCTATCTCAAGAAAATTCTCGGAATACATAAGCCGCATGCAGTCTGGAATGATATATAATTACGCGCTAGCGATGCTAGTTGGGATTATATTTATAATAACATGGTATTTAATTGCTTATTATTAATTATTGGACACAACAAACATGAGTGAATTTCCACTGCTATCGATCACTATCTTTTCCCCTCTCATTGGAGCAATTTTGTGTTTATTTGCTAAAGATGAAACAAACTTTGGACGCTTATTCCTAAAATCTGTTTCGCTTATTTCTACCACTATTACTTTATTATTTGCCATTATTCTGTATTCCAAATTTGATTTTGCTCATGGAAAAGTTTTTCAGTTTGAAGAAAAATATAAGTGGTTTAGTGGATATAACATTGGCTTTTACGTCGGAATCGACGGCATATCGCTAGCGCTGATTATGCTAACAAGCTTTTTAATGATTATATGCATGGTATGCAGTTTCAATTCTATTACATATAAATTAAAGCAATATTTCATCTTCTTTTTATTATTAGAATCCTTAATTATTGGAGCATTTTCAGCGCTAGATTTTATTTTATTTTACGTACTTTTTGAAGCAGTATTAATTCCGATGTTTTTAATTATCGGCATATGGGGTAGCGAAAATAGAATATATGCTGCGTATAAATTTTTCTTATACACCCTTTTAGGATCATTATTCCTTCTGGTAGGTGTGATATATATTTACCAAAAAACTGGCACAGCAAATGTGTTAGAGCTCTATGATACTGTGTCGAAATTTGATTTGAATGTTCAGAGGTGGTTATGGGTAGCATTTTTTATGTCATTTGCAATCAAGATACCAATGGTTCCAGTCCATACATGGCTTCCGGATGCGCACGTACAAGCACCAACAGCGGGCTCCATAATTCTTGCCGGAGTATTACTGAAAATGGGAGGCTATGGTTTCATAAGATTTTCCGTGCCAATGCTACCAGAGGCAAGCGCATATTTCTCTAACTTTGTTTTTATATTGAGCGTAATTGCTATAATTTATGCATCGCTTACTGCTTTGGTGCAAAGCAATATGAAAAAACTAATAGCTTATTCATCAGTTGCACACATGGGCTTTGTTACAGCTGGAATATTTGCTGGAAACTTAGATAGCATTAACGGATCCGTGATTCAGATGATCAGCCACGGCCTAATTTCAGGTGGGCTATTCTTAGCAGTTGGTATACTTTCTGACCGCACGCATACAAAGGAAATGGAACAGTATGGCGGTACTGCAAAAGCCATGCCGATATTTGCCACGCTATTGATGGTATTAACAATTTCAAGCGTTGCACTTCCAGGAACTAGTGCTTTTATTGGAGAATTTTTAATTTTGTTAGGTCTCTTTGAAAATAACAAGCTCTACGCCGCACTTGCTTCTACTGGCATGGTTTTGGGAGCAGCATATATGCTATGGTTTTATTTTAAGGTTATGTTTGGTGCTCCTAGAAACAAAGAAAATTTTGGGCATTTAACTGAAATAAACCTTACCGAGACAATTGCAATTTCAGCGATAATTATATTTGTTGTTGTTATTGGTATTTATCCTGTATTCTTGATGGATATGTTAAAAAATGGAGTTGCTGCAGTGGTAACGAGTTTTCAATTATATAAGTAGTGTGGAATATAAATCTCATGATGTTAAATTTATTTACATTCAATTACATTAGCGCAGAAATTACTCTAGCTGTTTTAAGCTTCATGCTGGTATTGGTAGGCTTAATAGTTGATATTTTCAAAAAAGAAAGTAAAGTGCACTTGGTTTTTGCTATGGCAATTTTAGCATTATGCGCCTATATATTGCTCTATAAACAAAACGGTGAGCTAATTATTGGATTCAATAATTTATTCATAAGTCACAGATATATTATATTCGCAAAACTTGTTGTTCTGATATCCGCTAGTGCATCCATTTTATTTGCAATGGGCTATGGAAGTATAAATAAATTTTGCCTAAAACCAGAATATCCTATTTTGATTTTATTTTCTGTACTTGGCATGATGGTCATGCTTTCTGCAAATGATTTTATGTCTCTATATGTTGGCTTGGAGCTACAAAGTTTGTGCTTATATATTTTGACTAGCTTTAATAAAGATGATTCTAAAAGCTCGGAAGCAGCCATGAAATACTTCATCTTGGGCGCAATTGCAACAGGATTGATACTCTATGGAGTTTCCTTGATTTATGGGTTTTCTGGCACGACTAATTTCTCAGTAATCCATGATTTATACCATAGCAGCACTGGAGTCCAGCAAATTCCCCTAGCAGTATTAATCGGAATTATTCTAACTATTGCAGGGCTTTGCTTTAAAATAGCAGCAGTTCCATTTCATATGTGGGCCCCAGATGTTTATCAGGGAGCACCTCTACCTGTTACTGCCTTTCTTGCTACAACTCCAAAAGCTGCAGCACTGCTTCTAATTGCAAAATTATTGCTTAGCACCTTCAATGTATGGATTGATGCATGGCAGCAGGTTTTGAAGGTTATCGCTGTTTTATCGCTATTAGTCGGTGCATTAGGTGCATTACGCCAGAACGACATCAAGCGCCTTCTTGCTTATAGCTCAATTGGCCACATTGGATTTATGCTGATTGGCCTGATTTCATATAGCATTCCGGGATTACAGAGCACATTAATTTACATCTGCATATACATTACTATGAATATTGGGATATTTGCGTTTATATCGATGCTACAAAAACCATCTGAGGAAAATTTCAGCATTTCAATATTCAAAGGCCTAAATAAGCGCAGCCCCATTATGGCATTTTGTATTGCAGTTCTTCTTCTCTCGCTCGCAGGAATTCCACCTCTAGCAGGATTTTTTGCAAAGTTTTATGTGCTGAATGCGGCGATTGCTGAGGAATTGTACGTACTAGCAACACTTGGCCTTATCACTGCAGTTATCTCAACATTCTATTACTTAAAAATAATCAAATTTATGTATTTTGAAGACATCACATTGAAAACTCCAGCTCTGACCACATCATATACTATTGAGAACATTTTAATAGCATCTTCCGCTACTACATTTAATCTGATCTTCATCCTATTTCCAAGCAGTCTATATGGTATTACATCACATATAGCTCAGGTACTATTTCATAACACCTAGGGCGCAGCTTGTGTAAAGCTTAGAGATATCTTGATCTGATCGCTTAATGCGTAGACAATAGTGCTCAGCACTAACATGAACCGCAATACCTTTGGGATCCAAAACATCTTCTAAAGCTTTTGCAATTTGCTCCGTAAAGCGCTCTTGAATTTGCAAACGCTTGGTAAAAGAGTCTATAATGCTAACAATTTTGCCAATTCCTATGATTCTAGTATTCGGTATGTAAGAAATATCAATCTTACCAATAATAGGCATCATGTGATGCTCGCAAAATGAAATAAACTTGATATCCTTCATCGTGATCATATCGTCAGAATTTGATAGATTAGCGATAGTATTATTCTCTAAACTCTGCCCATAACCTTTGAAGAAATTTTTATATAGATCAATAACTCTTTTAGGTGTATCAACAATTTCTGTTCTCTGCGGATCATCACCTATGTACTTTATTATAGTACGCACAGCTTCTATAGCCTGCTCTTCAGATATTTCATCCATTGCTTTTATTGCTATATCTATATATCGCCAATAAAGATTTTCCATATTTTCTCGAAAAAACTTCTTCAGCAAAATTCTTTATATCATATTTATCATTTGGATGAGTACGAATTACCATTAACGCCCCCTCTTCCAACCATGCTTTTTGCACCAAACTTCTCACAGATTCATCAACAAGCCCTTGATTAAATGGAGGATCTATGAATGCAATCTGAACTTTTAGCCGCGCCATCGGAAGCAAAAGAGCATCTCCTTTTATTATATTTACTTGATCTTTGACCCCAAGATGAGAGGCGTTTTCCCTAAGTAAACTAACGCTATTTTGATCTTTTTCAATAATAATCGCTTTAGCAGCACCTCTTGAAATTGCTTCAAAACTCAAAGATCCAGTACCACCAAAAACATCTATAATAGTAGCACCATCTAGAACTGTTTTTCCAGTTTCTGCATCCACAAATTTCCCACTTGATAAAATGCTGAATATAGCCTCTTTCAGCATACCTGTGGTTGGCCTGTAGCTGCTGTTTGGAACAGTTTCAATCTTCCTGCCTTTTAGCTTGCCTGCAATAATTCTCATAAATTTCCTCTGTGATAACGACCTCTTTAGTTTTTCCAGGTGGTAAATCTCCCAGTAAGTAAGGGCCGTATTGCGTTCTTATTAACCTACTAACTTGTAGTCCAAAATGTTCTAAAACTTTTCTTATCTCGCGGTTTTTACCTTCATATAACAACACTTCTAACCAAGAATTAGACTTAATAGAACTCAAAAATTTTATTTCGATTTTACTATATCTTATGCCACCTATAATGCAACCTCTTTTGAGGGTCTGCAGGCGCTTCATGTCAACATCGCCAAACACCCTAACTTTATATTGACGCGGCATTTTATTTTGCGGGAGCTCAAAATACCTTGCAAGATCACCTTTGTCGGTTAATAAAAGCAAGCCCTCAGAATCAAGATCTAACCTTCCTACTGAAACTACTCGCGGCATATTCTTTGGCAAATTAGCAAACACAGTTTGTCTGTTTTTTGGATCTTTGTGCGTAGTAATTAGACCAGCTGGTTTATGATAAAGCCACAGCCGCGGACGGGCATTCGAAAACACCAGAAGCTTTCCATCTACATTGATGCTATCTTCTTCGCTCACCTTAATTGCCGGGTTTGTTATGAGTTCATCGTTAACTTTAACTTTCTCAGCAAAGATTAAAGCTTTAGCATCTCGCCTAGAACACAACCCACTATCGCTAATCCTTTTTGTAATATGTATTGTAGATTTATTTAGATTCTGCATATGCTTTTGAAGCCTTCACAAAAGCTCTTATAAGCTTTTTATCTTGGTAGTTTTTTATATGCTCAGGATGCCATTCAACCCCGATGCAAAAGGGATGATTTACGTGCTCTATAGCCTCTATCAATCCATCTGGAGCTGTTGCCGTAACTTTCAACCCATCCCCCAAATCTTTTATAGCTTGATGATGGTGGCTATTAACCATGTAATTATCTTCTTTTACAATATCATATAGAAGAGAATCAGGTTTAACAGATATAGAGTGCCACTCTAGATCTTGCCCTTGCCCATGCTTGTGATTTATGCTTGTTTCTATTTGAGAATCTATATCTTGATAGAGCGTCCCGCCAAGAGCAACGTTCAGAGTTTGTTGACCTGCACATATACCTAAAAATGGAATTTGCTTTTCAATGATTTTTTTGATCAATTTTAGCTCAAAATCAGCGCGATCATTATTTGCATAAAGAGTAACTTTAGGATGCACTTCTTCATCTGTATAGTAAGATGGGTGCATATCCTCGCCACCAGGAATTAAAAAACCATCACAAATACTAGTATATTCATCAATTAAATTAGACTCATAAGAAATATGAATGGGGATACCGCCACTTTCAACGATTGATTTTGCATAATTCATCCTAAGCGCATAATACGGCATATCAGAGAAACCGCCGTCAACTACTCGAGTATTATGCCAGTCCAGTATTATTCCAATTATTGGAGTGATGTGAGCCATAGAATTTTAAAGTGGTGGGCGATGACAGGTTCGAACTGCCGACCTATTCGGTGTAAACGAAGTGCTCTACCAGCTGAGCTAATCGCCCTTATATTGCGTATAACTCCGAATATAATGCATGATTAAAAAAAATCCAGTGTTTTTTTTAAATTATAGAAAATCCTGGGTAAAATTATAATTAAGATATTATCTAAAGTTTTTATTCTAATATAGGCAAAATATCCTTTAGGAATTTCTCTAGGTATATGCTTCGCTTTTCTTGATCAGGGATACTTTTTGCAATAAATATTTTATTCTCTGGGCGGAGTTTTATATCTGCTGGGTAGTGCGAGATAAATTTTAGCAACTTCTCTGCATCAAAAGATTTACCATCGAGTAGCTTAAGCATTATGCCCTTATCGCCTGCATCAATTTTTTGTATATATGCCTTTAAGCAAAACTGCTTCAGCTTAATCATCAAGAGCAAATGCTCGACTTCTACTGGCAGAGGACCAAACCTATCTACCATTTCAGCAGCAAAAGAGATGATATCATTCTCCTCTTTGAGCTCAGGTACTCTCCTATATAGATTTAAGCGCAAATCAAAATCCTTCACGTAACTTTCTGGAATCAATACAGATATTCCTAAATTAATTTGTGGAATCCACTTTTCTTCTGGCTCAATAACTTCTTCTGCCTTACCAACTTTTAGGTTTTTGATCGCTTCCGATAGCATACTTTGATAAAGTTCAACACCTACTTCCTTGATATGTCCAGACTGTGCATCGCCAACTAAATTTCCATATCCCCTGATATCCATGTCTGAAGAAGCTATGGAAAAACCAGATCCAAGCTGCTCAAAATTTTGCAATACTTCAAATCGCTTCACAGCAACAGAGGTTAAAATTTTACTTGGCGAGACCATGAAATAAGCATAGGAGCTAACATTGCTTCGCCCAACTCTTCCACGTAGCTGGTATAGTTGGCCCAAACCAAAGTGCTCCGCATTATGGACCATGATAGTGTTAACACGCGGTACATCCAAGCCAGATTCAATAATCGAAGTTGAAAGCAAAATATCATACTTGCCTTCATAGAAATCATTCATTTTTTGGTCAATTTCGCTAGGAGCCATCTTACCATGAGCCACAACAAGTTTTAAGTTTGGCACAAGCCTTCTTAGTTTTAATTCTATCTCAGCCAAATGGGCAATTTTAGGACATACAAAAAATATTTGACCACCTCTGAAATATTCTTTAAGCAGCGCCTCTCGAACAATTACTGGATCAAATGCAATAACATTTGTTTTAGTGACCAATCTATTAACAGGGGGTGTAGCAATTAAGCTCAAGTTCTTTATGCCAGCAAGTGACATTTGCAGAGTTCTTGGAATTGGTGTTGCAGACATACTAAGTATGTGTACATTTTCTTTGAATTGCTTCAGCTTTTCCTTTTGATTTACTCCAAAATGCTGTTCTTCATCAATAATAATAAGAGCTAGGTTTTTGAACTTCACTTTATCACTGAGGATTGCATGAGTACCTATAACTAGATCTACGTCACCAGATGCGAGACCTTCAATAGTTTTATCGCTATCTTTTTTAGAAACAAGACGAGATAGCTGAGAAACTTTAATACCAAATTTTTTAAAGCGCTCTGAGAATACTTTAAAATGCTGGCGTGCAAGCAGCGTAGTTGGACATATCACTGCAACTTGTTTTTTATCAACCAATGAGAGCTCAGACTTTATTGCAATGAATGCCGCACGCAAAGCAACTTCAGTTTTGCCAAACCCAACATCGCCGCAAATAAGCCTATCCATAGGCATATCTTGAGCCAAATCATTTTTAACGTCATTAATAGCATTTTCTTGATCCTCAGTTTCTGCATAAGGAAATGTTGAACAAAACTCTTCATAGATACCTTGAATAGGCTCTAGAGGCTCAGCTCTTTTCACAGCTCTTTCAGCCGCTATTTTCATTAAATAAGCAGCCGCCTCTTTAAGTTTTATTTTAACTTTTTCCTTGCGTAAATTCCAAGATGCACCACCAAGTCTATCGAGCCTAACCTCACAATCACTATTGCCGTATTTTGTGATAAGTTCTATATTTTCAACAGGCACAAATAATTTATCGTTGCCATCATAGGCAATCTTTAAACAATCATGTTTTGTTTGAGATAGTTCAACAGTTTCCAATCCCTCGAATTTACCAATACCATATTCTTTGTGAACTACCAACTCACCAATAGTAAAATTATTTGTTTCTGCTAGCAGGTTTTTGAGTTGTGATTTTGGTTTGCTCTTAGCGGTAGAAATTTTCTGGCCAAACAGCTCTTGTTCTGTAATCAAGACATATTCTGGGCAAGAAAATCCTTGCTCCAATGGCGCAATCACCAAATGTGCTTGAGGTATGAATTGCCTAAATGTAGGCCATCCCGAAACCTTTGCAACGTTAATTTCTAAGTCCTTTAAGGTTTTATGTATTCTATCTCTGCTCCCTTCAGTGAATGAGGAGATGATGACATTTTTTCTATTCTCATATGCCACCATCAAAAAATTACTCAACAAACTAAAAGCAGACATTTGCTTCATTTGAGCTTGCTGGTAAAAATTTTCTATGCGAGAAATTTGTAGATTTATCGCATCCAATTTCGAAGTTGCAAGATGCAATGCGGCAATATTATTTTTAGATAGGATAGATCTGATTTCCTTCTGGCTTAGCCATATAACTTCTGGTTTTAGGGTAATATTGATTTTATTATCTTCAGATATTTCCTCTATTCTATCTTGATAAGCTTGAGATATCTTCAGCAAATGAGCTTCAATATTATTTTCTATAAAATTATCCAGCACTATTAAAGGATTATTTAAATAAGAAAAAATCGTGTCTGTATTTTGATAAAATATAGCAGACCATTGCTCTATACCGCTTGGTCTAACACCATTTCGCAAGCCATCAATCAAAGCGTTAGAAGATGCTACGTTAGGATTAAAATTAGTAGCCAAAAACCCTTCAAAATTTTCTATAGTTTGCTTAGAAATTAAAACTTCATTCGCTGGGATAATTATAATTTCGGTGATTTGTTTATCAGCCATTGTTAATTGAGTGGATGGATTAAATTGCTTTATGTTATCAATCTCATCACCAAAAAAATCTAATCTAAATCCAAAATCCTGGCCCACCACAAAAATATCTATAATGCCACCGCGCAGCGCAAACTCTCCCTCTTCATTTGCAGAAGACTCCCTTATGTAACCATTTTCAATAAGCACTCGAACCAGATGATCCCTATCAATTCTATCTCCAACCTTTAACTTCAATATATGGCTTGCTAATTCTTTTTTATTGATTATCTTTTGCAGTATTCCTTGCGCAGTAGCTACCACAAAATTTTGCTTCTTTCTCTCTGATACGAGATTTGCTAGTACCTCAACTCGCTTATTTAATATAGACTTTGATGGAGAAATAAGATCGTAAGGAAGAACATCCCATTCAAAAAAGCATAATGGATCTTCGCCAGTCAAAGCATTAATATTATCGCATATGAGTTTTGCTTTGAGGTTATCAGCTGTAACAAACAACACATCGCGACCTTTATTAACTGCCAAAATTTGTGCAAGAACATGCGCTTGGCTTCCTTCAAGGACACCATTAAAATTAACTTCTGATTGGTTAAATAAGTCTCTGTTGATTATCATTAAGAGAGGCGCAGTTTGCGGATTTGTTCTTCTATTTTTTGCGGAGTTAAATTCTCGTAGTAGTCATCGTTAATCTGTACCACCGGAGCATTAACGCAAGCACCTAAGCATTCTACCTCTGTTAGTGTAAATTGTCCATCACTCGTGGTATCTCCTTTACCTTCAAGCTTGAGAACTTTTTTACACCTGTGCATAATATCATCAGCACCACGCAACCAGCATGGAGTCGTCCCGCATACCTGAATGTGATGCTTACCTACTGGTTTTAAATTGATCATGCTATAAAAGCTAGCTACTTCCTGCACTCTTATTGGCGCCATCTCAAGCATTTCTGCAATATATTCGATAATTTCTTGTGAAACGAAACCACTATTCTGCCTTTGAGCAAGATCCAATAACGGAACCACAGCGCTTGCTTGCTTGCCTTTAGGATATTTAGCGATTATATCTTTGCATATTGCTAAATTTTCCTTAGTAAACTCGAAAGTTTTAATTTCAGTTTTTTCAATTTTCATAATTCTCCTTTCTTCATCTTATAGCAGAAGGCAAAGCACCATCATCCATTCGAGCTCTAATACCAAATCCATATTGTAAATGCAAGTTTAATATCCATCATGTTTAATTATTGGACTGATAATAGCATATTTTGCCTGCATCAATTCATAATTATTTTGCACATAAAAAAATAAATTTTCATAATATCACTCAAACCTAGATTTAATCAAAAGCTCCAGAATCTGTACCGCATTTAGCGCCGCGCCTTTGCGCAAGTTATCAGCAACACACCAAAAGCTAAGTCCATGCCCAACTGATAAATCTTTACGAAGGCGTGAGATGAATACATCATCTGTTCCTGAAATTTCAACTGGCGTTGCATAACCTTTGCTATCCAAAACTTTTATTCCAGGTGCACTCTCCAGAGCTTGCCTTGCGCTTTGCTCATCTATTGGTAATTCAGTCTCAATATTCACATACTCTGAGTGGCCATTAACGACTGGAATGCGTGCACAATTGGCATGAACTTTAATATTCGTATCTAAAATTTTTTGTGTCTCCACTGTCATTTTCCACTCCTCTTTTGTGGAGTTGCTCTCCATAAAAACATCAATGTGCGGAATAACATTAAAGCCTATTTGCTTGCTAAAAATTTTATTTTTTACTTCAGATCCTTTTGTCTCAGCGAGCAACTCGTCTATCCCTGCCTTGCCGGCACCAGAAACAGCCTGATAAGTTGAAACAACCACACGCTTAACCTTAAAAGCATCATGCAGAGGTTTTAGCGCCACCACCATTTGAATAGTTGAGCAATTTGGATTTGCGATGATGTTTTTATTTTTATACATTGGCAGATCGCCAGGGTTTACTTCAGGAACAATTAATGGAATTTCAGGATCATAGCGAAAATGCGAGCTATTATCTATAATGATAGCTCCTGCTTCTGTTATCTTATCAGCAACTTCACTAATCACTTTACTACCAGCAGAAGATAGCACTACATCAATACCATTGAAATCAAAATCATATAAATTCTGGACAGTAATTTTTTTGCCATTGAAATATTCAATTTCACTCCCAGCAGATCTTTCTGATGCCAAAGCCACCAAATTTTTTATAGGAATTTTGCGCTCGATTAAAGTCGCAAGCATGCGCCTTCCAACATTTCCTGTCGCCCCTAAAACTACTATGTTGTACATGTTACGCTCCTAAAATTTTATATTACTAATAATCTCTACAGCTTGCTCCACTTTTTCTATGTGTGGTACCAACGCAAGGCGTATGAAATTATCACCAGGATTCATGCCATTTACTGGATCAGAAATAAAACTACCAGGAGTTACTACAATGCCATTATCAATCAATTTATTAGCAAATTCTATATCTGAAACCCCTCGTGCAGTTTCTTGCCACAAGTAAAAAGTTGAATTTGAGCTGGATCTGGGGAATCCTAAATTCTGCAGAGCTGGAATTAATATCTCCCGCTTGGCAGCGTATTCTTTACGCATATTTGCAACATGCACGTCATCCATCAGTGCGGCAGACGCTGCATCTTGAATGAAGGTTGGAGTTCCAGAATCAATATTGGTTTTAACCTTCTTGAATCCATCAATAATTCGTGCGTCACCCGCCACAAAACCAACTCTATAGCCAGTCATATTGCTACGCTTTGAAAGCGAATAGAAGGTGATTATATTCTCTTTTTGAATTTCTAAAATGCTATGGGGCCTCTCATCAAAATATAAGTCAATATAGCATCCTTCATCTGCTGCAATAATGATACCATGCTTGTTCGCCCATGCCACCAAGCTCCTTAGCCATTCTTTGGGAGCTGTAACTCCAGTGGGTGAATTTGGATAATTAATCCAAATAATTTTTGCTTTGTTTGCAATTTCTTGAGGAATTGCTTCAAAATCAAGCAAAAAATTATTGCTCTTCAGAAGTGGTACCAAATATGCTTGACCTCCAGCAAATTCTGTTCCTGTTTTATATACAGGATAAGCTGGCGTGGGGCAAATCACAACATCACCAGGGTTTATAAACCCTAGCGGAAAGTTGAATATGGATTCTTTTGATCCAACGCTTGAACAAATTTCTGTGTTTGGATCTAGCACTACATCAAATTCTCTTTTTATGTATGCGGCGCAAGATTCACGAAAAGAAATATCACCTATATAGCTTGGATATCCAGATGCTTCTCTCTTTTTTGCCGCTACAGCTAAGGCATCAATAATAAACTGAGGTGTTGGAGAGCTTGGATCTCCAACTCCAAAATCTATAGGCGTAACACCTCTACTTTTGAGATCTGCTACTCTTTTAAATATTTCTGCAAAAGGATAATTCTTTGCTTGACTGATCCGATTAGAATAATGAATTTCCATATGTGTATACCAATTTATTTTATAGTTATAATATCAATTTTAGCTTTTAACCGTTACATATTATGAATTACGTTTAGTGAGTTTTTATCAAAATTTTCTTCAAATCAGATGCAATGTTGCCACTCATTACTCGAGATACTGGACCAGTAAGGTATGCATGATTATCTTCGATGTTTATCTCTACGCTTCCTCCTGGCATAGAAACTGTTAAATCTATACCAACCAACCCATGCGTATGGGCAGCAATTGCAGCGGCAGTGCTGCTGCTTCCTGAGGCAGAAGTATAGCCAGCTCCCCTCTCCCATATCTCGATTTGTATTTTATTTTTATCTATCACTTTTACAAACTGCACATTAGTCCTATTTGGAAACATGGGATGAACTTCAAGCAGCGGGCCATACTTGAGAGCCATTTCAGGGGAAATATCATCACATATTATGACACAATGTGGATTACCGATATTTACACAGGTTATTAAAAAAAACTTGTCAGCAATTTGCAGCTCTTTGTTAATAATATTATCCGGAAAATAAAATTTTCCCATATTAACTTTCATCAAATTCTTCTCTTGATTTAAACTCTCAACTATTACCGTACCACCTTTTGTTTCTAAGCTAATTTGTTTTTCATTGCTGTATCCAACATCCCAAATATATTGAGCGAATATTCTTATGCCATTACCGCTTTTTTCAGCCTCTGAACCATCAGGATTGAATATCTGAAAATGCATTTTCTCGTCTCGCATTATCGGCCCATAGAGTATGCCATCAGATCCTATCCCTAGATTGCGATGACAAATAAGCTTGATATTATCTTCGGTTAGTTTTATGGGGAATGAAATCTTACTCGGATCAATAACGATATAATCATTCCCTAGTGCGTGGTATTTATAAAAATCAGTCATTATAACACTCCTCAAAAATCTTCCTCAAGTTCTCCTGCTGAAGATCATCTAACTTCCACAGCGGTAGGCGGAAGTTTTCTTTTATTCTATTTTGCATGGCAAGCACACTCTTAACAGCTAAGGGATTGCTGCCAACAGATAATAGAGCATTCATGAGTTTCAGCATTTTATAATGTAAAACTTTGCTGTCATTATAGTTACCTTGCGCTAGTAAATTAACCATTTTATTCATCCGTTCTGGTATAATATTAGAGATCACCGAAATAATACCGTGACCACCAAGAGCCATCAAAGGATAGGTAAGCGCATCATCTCCTGAAAGCACTGAAAAATCACTAGGCACAGAAGCAATCACTTCCATGATTTGATCAATATTGCCGCTAGCCTCTTTTACAGCAACTATATTTTTGTGCTCGCTCAAACGCAGCAAAGTTGATGTCTGCAAATTCACTCCCGTTCTTCCTTGCACGTTGTAGAGCATTATTGGAATATTGATAGCATCTGCAACGCTTGAGAAATGCCGGAATATTCCTTCTTGCGATGGTTTGTTATAATAAGGAGTCACCATAAGCAAACCATCAGCGCCTAAATCTTGGGCAAGCTTACTGCTCTCTATCGCATGCGAAGTATTATTACTTCCTGTACCAACGAGAATTTGGACCTTATTCTTACATCGTTTTACTACAAAGCCTACGATATCCTTAAACTCTTCATCTGTTATTGTTGCACTCTCGCCAGTGCTACCAAGCACAACGATTCCTGCAACCTGCGCAGCCATCTGTTCATCAAGTAGGCGTTCTAGGGCTACATAATCAATTTGATCGTCGTCAGTAAATGGCGTAACCAGCGCTGTATATAATCCTTCAAATTTTAACATTACTTATTTCTCCCATATAATTTTGAAAGTCAAAAAATCCTTTTTTACCATTCAGCCATTGTGCAGATTTTACCGCACCGATAGCATAACTATCTCTTGATTTAGAAGTATGGCTTATCTCTATAGAATCATAAATACTATCGAATAGTATAGTATGCTTGCCGATGATTTCACCACCACGCACCGCGCTAAAGTGAAGCTCCTCAGGCAGTAAGTTTCTTTCATCAATATTAGTCACCAATTTAGTTTTTCTATCTAAATTTTCAAGCAGTATCTGCCCGGTCTGTATAGCAGTACCTGATGGTGAATCCTTCTTATACTTATGATGAAGCTCAAACCCCATGACATCATAATCATCAATTTTGTTCATAAGCTTTGAAATATGCGCGATAGTTTGCCAAAAAATATTTACTCCAATAGAAAAATTTGATGAGTAAATAAAACCGATATTATGATCAATAATTATCTTTTTAAATCTCTCAAGATCATCATACCAGCCCGTAGTACCACATACTATATTCACCCCCTTCTTTGCCAAAATCTCCACATTTTTTATGCACGAAGAAGGAGTAGTGAATTCAATAGCAACCTCATCCTTAGCAAAGCTCGCACTCTTTAAGCTATCCTCATCATCAATTACTCTAGAAACTGGAATGGACGAACTTTTCGCAAGCTGCTCAATCGACCTACCCATCTTTCCATACCCAACTATCACTATTTTTACCACACATGCCTCTTCATTATTTTACGTCATTATATCAACCACCCTGAAAATATCAACTTTAAAATTAATTTTATTCAAAACAAATACAAATCAAACAAAAAATCACCTCTAAATGAAGATATTTACTGCATAACAAGATATTAGATTGATTTTTCTAAATAAAAAATCATTGACCAAATTTTTATTTGATATAGTATTATGAAATAAATATTTTTGGTCAAGCTAACTATGAAAATAAATTCAATAAAATTTGGTGGCACCTCGATGGGAAGCGCCTCAAGCATAATGACTTGCGCACAAATCGTAAAAGAAAAACTGCAGAAGCAAAAAGTTGTAGTTACGGTATCTGCTGTTTCCGGAGTCACTGATACGCTATTTGAAATCATCTCACTCGCTAAAAAGCAAAAGCCAAGATTAATAATAATTAAAGTTTCTGAGCTTGAAAAAAAACACAAGCAAATTTTGTACGGCATCATAGATAACGACGAACTCGCAGAAGATATATGGATGCAAGATTTTGACGCACTACTCAAAAAACTAAAAGCAATTTCATCAGGCATAAGCTTGGTGGGAGATTTAACCGAAAAAACCACAGCCCGCATCTGTGCATTTGGTGAAAAGCTATCTAGCTACCTCATGAAACATGCTCTAAGTAAATTAGGCATAGAAAGCGAAAGAGTTGAATCGGAAAAAGTAGTGCGAACTGATAGCAACTTCTTGAGCGCTGGAGTTTTATTCAGCTCAACTTACTCTGCTTGCCGCAATACTTTAAACCCATTGATTACGCAAAACATCACACCAATAGTAACAGGATTCATCGGAAAAGATACCCATGGCAACACCACACTTCTTGGTCGCGGTGGAAGCGATTATACAGCATCAATACTTGCAATGGCTCTAAAAGCCGAAGCGATAGAAATATGGACAGACGTCAACGGCATCATGTCTGGCGATCCGCGAATTGTTCAAAACGCTATTTCGTGGAATGAATTGGATGTCGATTTGATGTCTGAGATGGCATATAGTGGTGCAAAGGTTGTGCACCCAGCAACCATCACTTTAGCCATCCAAAAGAACATACCTGTATACGTATTTAATACCTTCGATCGCAAATTTGCCGGCACAAAAGTTACTAATAAGCCAAGTAAAAGAGAGAGAGGGGTAGTTGCAAGCGCTGACAACATATTGATAATTTTGGAACATCCAAGCATCATAGACCATGTGGGGTTCATTTCAAAAGTAACCACAATTGTAGCAAAACACGATATATCAATAGACGTATGCACTACCTCTGAAATATCCTTCACTTTTTCGATAAAAGAACAAAAATACTCAAAGAAGCTACACAAAGAACTTCAGGACGTTGCAAAAGTAATTTTGATCAAAAAAGTGACAAAAGTGTGCGTCATTGGCCATAAAATCACACAAAATTACAAACTTATGTCCGATATATTTTTAATATCAGCAGAGAACAACATACCAATACACGCCATAAGCACAAGCGCTGCATATAATAATATTACACTCATTATAAATAATGCAGATAAAAACAAAATGGTAAAACTACTACATAATAAATTATTGGAGTCTTAAGAATGTATATTCCAGAACTTAGCTTAACAGAATCAATAATTAAAAAACACGGTACACCAGTATTTGTAACGGATCGGGCGACTTTAAAAGATCGAATATCGCTTCTAAAAAGCGCCTTTGGCGAGGATACAAAAATATTTTATGCACTAAAAGCAAATTATAGCCCCGCGATCTTGAAGACTCTAAAAGATCTTGGCATCGATGGGGTAGACACAGTCTCTCCATTCGAAATTAAACTCGCTAAAAGCGTAGGATTTGGAAGTAATCAGATAATATTTACTGGTAATAACTCCAGCGATGAAGAGCTGAAAGATGTCTATAATGAAAATATCTTACCAAATATAGGCTCTCTCTCAGAGCTTTCTCGCTTCGGGCAGATGTTCCCAGGAGCGAATGTTTCACTGCGCTTTAACCCTGGCATTGGCGAGGGAGAATTTCATCAAGTAGTCACTGGTGGTGCACAAAGCAAATTCGGCATATTACATAACAATATAGATCTAGCAAAAGATATAGTGAAAAAGCATTCCTTAAATATCATTGGAGTGCACTGCCACATAGGATCTGGTTTTTATTATACTGAAAAATTCAGAGAATCTATATCAATGATCGTAGACCTCGCAAATAATTTTACAAACCTAGATTTTATAGATATCGGAGGTGGTTTCGGCGTTAGATATAAACTCGGCGAGTCAGCGATTAATTTACCAGATTTTTATAACTCAATAAAAGATAAAATAGCAGACTTCAATCAAAGAAACGGAAAAAAGATCAAAATAATAATGGAGCCTGGTAAGTTTTTAGTCGCTGAATCGACGTGCCTTCTTACTAAAGTAACAACAATAAAAGAAAATGGCAGCAATATCTTCATCGGCACAGACACTGGCTTCAATCACATCATCCGACCAGCATTCTACTCAGCATATCATCACATCTTAAATTTATCGCGGCCAAATGGCCCTCTAAAAAAAGTACAAGTAGTAGGTAACATATGCGAATCTTCAGATGTGCTTGGAGATGATGTTGAGATATCTATGCCTCAAGAAGGCGATATCCTAGGCATACTGACTGCAGGAGCTTACTGCGCCTCCATGAGCTCGCTCTATAACTTGCGCCCCTACGCAGCAGAAGTTCTTGTTGATGGATCTAGCTTCCAACTCACTCGCGAACGCCTAGACTTTAAGCGCACCATGGACGGCCTTGGGTATGCTCTAGCTTAAAAAGCATTGACAAAATCATTAATTTATATTAATGTATTCTCTAAGTAAACTTAAACTGGAGGTGTAATATGAAGGAACAAATACAAAATAGCGACCAACAATTAGTTGTTGCTAAAGAAAATCTTCCTAGCAAATGTACAACGCTAACAGGAAAATTTATTTATAAGAGTTCTAAGGAGGAATCATTCGATATAAGATATAAAAATGACATTATAAAGTCAGAATTGCGTCCCTCTAGAACTGTAGAGTATGGTAATGTAAAAGTAAGGGCTGTTAATGTTGATTATGCATTAAACCATATTGACATAAAAAAATCTACAATATCAAATCTTAACGGGAATGAATTAGTAATTCCAAATGAACAAGATACCTTTATTATGGAGAGAGCTGTTAGTGTTAGCAGCTATGCACCACAAGGATTTGATAGTATCCTGGAAGGCAGACGCTCTTACGGTTCAAAATCAATCTCCTCAAGAAAAGGTGATACAATTAGTTGGATCGATCTTTGTATGACCGTAAATATAGATAATACTCCAGATGAATTTACTAAAGTTGCACAACAGCACAATGCCGCAGAACAAAATCTAGAGTCGTTTGCACAACAAACTCATGATTTTCTTCAAGCAGATCTAGCCAATAAATACCCCATTCTTGAAGCTGTTCAGACAGTGCGGGAGTTGGGAGATAAAAAAATTCACTCTGTATCAGATGCTATTTTAAGCAGAACATACAGCATTGATGCGGCCGACACTGCAACTTTTTTTGCTAATTCAATTGACCGATTGATCAGCAATACTCACACTAGAGATTATGTATTATTTTTGGCGCTAAATATCGCTAAAGGTGCTTTATTTCCTACGGTAACAACGACATCTTTTAGCCTTAATACTTTATACTATTACTATCTCGCAACTAGTGGACCACTGAGGTTTATTGACGACATTGAAAACTCAATTGCAACCACTTCGGGCGACGATGGCATTGCAGAAGAAGGAGGTTTTTATAGTAATCAACATAATATAGTCGTGATTAACAATCGCGCAGATTATGCCATGGCTCATGAAATGACACATGCGTCTATAACTATAGCATTTGGGTCTGTGAATCCTTATTATCAAAACCCCAATGATGGACCTACGGAGCAAGATTTTGCCAAGGTAGAGACAGAGATTTTAAAGAGTATATCTGGAATAATAGGAATTGATTGTTCTAGCTTTGATCAATTGAAATCCAATGATATAGCTAGAAAGTTTTTTGATGATCCCAAGTCTGTATCTAATTTCCTTGGAATAAACCACAATGAATCTAAAGTTATTCACAGCATATTGACTATAGCTTTTGACTACGGACCAGAACAGTTCAGCGCTGAACTTCCAGCAAGGATGATCGATCTTTATGCTCAGGGCGTGAGCGCCGATTCTATTGCGATATACTTCCGTCCTCTTCAAAAATACCTGCAAGAGCATTTTTCATCAAAAGTAGGTCAATTGATAGCAGAGCACAAAGAATATTGCAACCAAGTGATTGACGAGGAAATAACTTCTGAATCAGATAATCAAGAACCACTGGGCAACTTTGAGTTTTGCTTAGCTGAAGCGCTTGGATACTAATTTGTAAAATTTAAGAATAATAACTATAAATAGGAGAGATGACAGCGGCGTGACATCTCTCCTACCAAGCTAATATCATTATTTTCTCAATTCAACGCCACTCAGAACCTTTTGAGCTGCCGGCGAAAGCTTTGCCTTTAGATCAATTTCAATCTTCATAGCTTCCTTTGCTTCAGTAGACAGCTTAGCGTACTTAGTTTGTGCTTTTTTGTGAGCATCTATTACAAACTCCCTGTAAGCTCTGATCTCAGCAAAAGTGTCATCCGACCAGTTTAGAATCTGCGTTTGTATATCCTTAATCACTTTTTTATCATCATCAGTAAATTTATCCAAAACACTTTGCAAATCATTTTCATCTAATATAATTTTCTCGCGGCTATCTATAAGATTTACTTCCTGAGGCGCAGATTCTTTAGAGCCTTTTGGTTTATCCTTCTGATCAGCAGCTTCTGAATATACCATACAAAAAAACATAAAAATGGTAGCAATTAGATTTTTTAGCATAAGCCACTCCTAATAATAACTTGATAAATGCTTAATTATACAATAAAACTTTATCCTACCTTTATCAATATTAAAGAAGCAAATAATGAGATTTTTAAAAAATTCAGAATCTAGACTTGCAGCCGTGCAAGCAATTTATCTGTTAGAAATAACTTATGGCGATGAGGCGCCTGATAAGAAGATACGTCATATCGATAGATCATTACAGAGTGTGATCCTTAACTGCGACTTAGAATCAGCAAAAAAGATAAAAATAGATTTCATCAAAGAATTGCTTATAAAAGTAATTGAAGATGTTATTGTCCTAGAAAAACTCATTAATAATAACCTCACAAAACAAGATTCACTTAAAAAATTGAATATTTTATTAAAATTTATCATAGAATGTGCAATATGTGAGTTGCTTTATTTTGATACTCCATATAAAGTAGTTATTAATGAATATGTAAAATTAACTACAAATTTCTTTTCGGAGGGCGAAGTTAATTTCGCTAATGCTATTTTGGATAAAATATCTAAGCAGCTTGGTAAAGAGAGCAACGCGAGTGAAGGTGATGAACGAACTTGAGATTATTGAAAAATTTATTAGGCCACTATCTGCAATGCATCCATTTGCTTTGCATTTGAGCGATGATGCATGCGTGGTAGATAAACTTCATACGAAGCAATTTGTTATAACCACTGACGCTATAACTGAAAATGTACATTTTTTATCAAAAAACAATCCAAGAGGCATCGCTAAGAAGCTGCTAGGCGTCAATCTATCTGATATCGCCGCTATGGGTGCAGTTCCAAAATATTATTTATGTTCTATTATATTATCTAAAGACCTTGATTTATCGTGGTATGCTGAATTTTTTGCATCGCTTCAGGAACAGAACAAAATTTATGGCATTGTTGCTATTGGTGGCGACACTGTTAAACATGATGGACCAACTTCTTTGTCTGTTACTATGATTGGTGAAGTTGATAAATATAATGCTATTAGCAGAAGCGGCGCAAAGGATGGTGATAATATATATGTCACAGGGACTTTGGGAGACTCTGCTATTGGCTTGATGATTGAAAAAGATCAGTGCAGCTTTGTGCTCTCAGAAATCGATAAAATGTTTTTCACAACTAGATATGAAGAACCTTCTCCTAGGGTAGAAGTAGGAAAGAGATTAGTAAAAATTGCGAGCGCAATGATTGATATCTCAGATGGCTTCATACAAGATGCTGGCCATATTGCTACTAATTCTAATGTGCAGCTTGAAATAAATTCGAACGAACTCCCATTCTCTCAAGCTATGCAAAAGTTAATGAGCGAGAAAGAAGATCTACTCGAAACTAGTCTAACCAGTGGCGATGACTACGAATTGCTGTTCACCGCGCCACCGCAATTTGATAATACTATCAAGCAAATCGCAGAGAGTACTGAAATAAAAATCACCAAAATTGGAAAAGTGCTCAAAGGCAACAAAGTAGTGATTAGAGATCAATATGGTAAAGAGCTAAAATTCAGCAAATCTGGCTATATACATTAGAGCTAAAGAAAAATATAAAATCCTAAAAGTCTAATTATAAAGTGGAATTATTTTATCGGAGTTTTCAATTTAAATATTTCTTAAATAACCAAGAGCAAATTCCGTCAGCACTCTACCCCTGCTAGTTCGCTGTATGAATCCCTGCTGAATTAAGTATGGCTCGATAGTTTCTTCAATTGAGTCTTTATGCTCTGAAATTGCTGCAGAAATAGTTTCAACGCCAACCGGCCCACCGTTATATTTGTCGGCAATGAATTTGAGATAGCGGTAGTCATTACTATCCAGGCCGTACCTATCAACCTCTAGGCGCTCTAAGGCATACGTCGCAACCTTTTTATTAATCAGTGCTTCACCATTAATTTGTGCAAAATCTACCACGCGCTTTAGCAACCTTAAAGCAATTCGTGGAGTGCCTCGTGATCTCATCGCAATTTCTTTAGCGCCTTCGTTATCAATATTAAATGACAACTTTTTTGCGCCATGAATTAGAATGATGCATAAGTCTTCCATATTATAAAAATTTAAGCGTAGAGAAATTCCAAACCTCTCGCGCAGTGGTTTGGTTAGCAAACCAAGGCGTGTGGTGGCACCAATTAAGGTGAACTTTGCGATATCGATACTAACGCTCCTGGCGCTGGGGCCTTCACCAATTACTAGATCAAGCTTATAATCCTCCATCGCAGGATACAAAACTTCTTCGACGGCAGCATTTAGTCTGTGAATTTCATCAATAAAAAAAACATCTCCTTCCTGCAAGTTGGTAACTATAGAAGCAAGATCAGCAGCTTTAGTTAGCAAAGGACCAGAGCTTGCTTTAAAGCTTACGCCCATTTCATTGGCGATGATGTGGGCAAGCGAGGTTTTGCCAAGCCCTGGAGGGCCATACAACAGCACGTGATCTAAGCTCGAGCAGCGCTCTTTTGCTGCTTTGATGAAAACTTCTAGATTTTCTTTAGTCTTTGCCTGGCCTATAAAATTCTTCAAAGTTGATGGACGCAAACTTCCTTCAACCACATCGTCTGTAGGAGTTTGGTGCGCATCAGTTAATGAGTTGTTATTATCCATTTTTGCTATCTTGAAATGCTATTTAATGAAAGCCTAATCAGGTTATTTAAATCTATATCTTGTTGTTCAGAAATAATTTTTGAGACTATAATATAGGCTTCTGATTTATTTATTCCTAAGTTAACCAATGCAGATACTGCATCAGTTAGGTTATTTGAATCGCCAGCCACCATAACGTTATTATTCACAAACTCTCCAGCGTTTACAAAACCAATGTCTGCAAAATCTTTTTCTTTTAGCTCAGCAAATATTCTATTAACGAGCTTAGGTCCAACGCCGCTCACTTTTGAGAAGGCTTTATTGTCTTTCGTTGCTATCGCAATATAAATTTGATTTTCAGTTAAACTGCTTAAAATTTGTAAAGCTAGCTTAGGCCCAACACCTTTTACAGTTAGCAGCTTTAGAAAGCACTTTTTTTCTTGTTTAGTAGTGAAGCCAAATAAAGTTATTTGATCTTCGCGAACGTGCGTTTCAACAAATAGCTCAGCGCTCCCACCAAGTTTCATATTTGATAAGGCGCGTGTGCTGCAGTGCAGCAAATATCCAACGCCAGATACATCTACTATGATTGAGTTTGTGTCTATGCTGTCGACTATGCCTTTGATTTTTCCGATCATGCCGAATTTAAAAAGAAATATTTTTTATCAAAAATAAATGGGGCGAGCGACCGGTCTCGAACCGGCGACCCTCAGAACCACAACCTGATGCTCTAACCAACTGAGCTACGCCCGCCATATATTCTTGTTATTTCAAAAGTTAATAGAAACATCAAATTTAGTCAAGATAATGTTTTAGATTCTATAGTTTAAAAGCAATAAATCCTAGATTATTTAGACACACCTCCCCCGCGGATTTTATTTATAATCCTTCTGGCAATAGAAGTTGCCTTAGGTTTGGGTGTAGGCTATAGTTGTTGTTGATGATGCATACCCTGAATATATTGATGTGATTGGCTATGGATATGTCTTTGAGGTGGAGTTGTTGGCATTGGTAGGTTGTCTGCACGAGTCCCTTTATTAAAAAATTTCTCTTTTACTTATATTACTTAAAAAACGTTACTTTGATTCTGCAGCTATTATTTTAGCAATGCCATCAATCAAGTTTTGTACCAGGTCAGTTTCCGTTAAGCCAATGCTTTCTTTATTGGATACTGTGATTATTGACCCTGTCACAAAGCTATCTTCGCCGCGCGATCCCATTAGATCTAGGTGATTTTCATTACATATACGGCTCAAGGCGCTCTTATTCTGGATCAAATTATGGAGCTTGAGAGCGATGCGCACACGGAAGCCAGTGCCTATGTAGTAAGGACAGCTCGAAATAAACCCTAGATTTGCACTATGCATAAAGCTATGCTTCGATGAATGAATTTTTTTTGTGAGTTCGTCTATAAATCTTGCAAAGTTTTCAAAGGTAGACTTAATATCTGCGCCTTTTTGCATTGCTATAACTTTGCAATGATCTTCTTCGTTCACCCAACACATGAGGTTTTTTTTATCATTTACAAAGATTCCGCGCCCTTCAGGCCAGTCTCTTGCGCTACCAGACTGTAATATAAGAGAATACGCACCTGGTTCTTGAAAAAGTAATCCCTCAGATCTCATTTGCTCTTTTTTATTATCTGTTATCTGTGAGAGATCGTGGTATTTTCCCTCGAATTTATTGCTCAATTTTTTACAAGCTGCACTCATAATCTTCTCAACTTCTAGGCGCTCTTTTTTCAAGATTCCAGAAGGCATAGAATAGCCGGTAATATTTCTAATAGCACGGATTCTTGTGGAAACTATATATTTTTCAGCATCTAAACCTTGAAGTGGCGAAAGATCTAACTTACTTGGATTAATTTCATTTTTGTGATTACGCACTTCCGGATCAAAACGGTGCCACTCTTTAATGATTTTATAAAATAAATCCTTGAATACTTCGTATGATTCCTGATCACCAGCAGTGATGCCAATTTTTAAACTAGGGCACTCAACTCCAGTCTGTATGACGTTGGATAGCGTAAAGCCACTAGCTGTTTTTTTATGCATCAAATTTTCAAACATGCTCTTGGTAAGCAACTTGGACATTAAGCTTTTATGCTCATATGTGAATTTAGGAAATTCTAAATAGGTAAAATACTTAAAGTCGTTCGTATCCTTTGGATCACCCATAGCAACGCCGCCAGCTATAGATTTAAGTATTGGTATCACTGCCATACGAATATTATTAATTACTTATAATAATATAGCTGTAATAAGTTAAAATAACATTAATACTATTTAATTTTAATATAATCTTATATATTTTTTATATGAATGCAGCAGAGGAGAAAGGCTATTATCGCATTCTTGCAAATCTGCAGTATCTCCACATTTATTGAAAACATAAAGATTTTCGGGTAAATATATATCATCGAGATCTTTTGCAATAATAGCGCTGATCAGTGTTGGGATAAAGCTTGCATGAAAAGTCTTGGTGACTTTAGGTAATTTAATACTCTTGCTAGCTTCGATTAGATAAAAAGTATAATAAGGAGATGAAATTTCTTGATTACGATTCTTTTTATCGGTTGTACCTCTAAAATCGATTTGATGATCGCCAAATATCACAATGATAAATGGTCTGCCTGTTTTTTCTTCAATATCCTTAAGTTTTCCCAGAATCTTTTTATATGCAACTTCAGCAGATTGCACTCTCTTTACATATTCATTGAGCTCACAGTTACCCTCAAAACTATTATCTGATGCAAATTTTACCTTTAGCTGATTTTCATGGGTAAAATTTTTGCAGGTATGAGGGCCATGATTTTCTAATAGGACAACATAATTGAAAAAAGGAGTTGATAGGTCGGTACGCATTTCTCTGACAACTACATCTGCCATCATTTCGTCTGAGAATTTAGACCAATCTCTGTCTTTAAAACCTAATTCAGGTCCGTCTCTAAAGCTATCAAAGCCACAATTTTTATAACCAAATCCAGCACTGAAAAATTTGCCGGAAACCGGATAAAAAACTTCTGTAAAATAGCCATACTTTTCTTTTAAATGAGTCACGAACGAGTTTTTTATATGAGGCGATAGGGATGAATGAGTGTATTGCCCTAAAAACCCAAACAATCGAGAATCTAAGCCTGTTACTGTTTCGAACTCTGTTCTCCAAGAAGAGCCGCCAAAAGGAGTTACATGAAGCAGACCTCCAAGTCTATCAGCACCAGGATTAAAAAGACTATTATTGACTTTTTTATTTAATAATAATACTGAATTTAAATCAAATGTTGACTCAGCAAACATAAAGACAATATTAGGCATTAGGTTTGGCTGTAATTTATTTTTTAATATAGCAGAGGAAGAATCAGCAATTATTTTTTTTACATTATCTTCAGTGATTGGTTGATCGCTTGACTGATTAGATTTTACCTGGTATCTGTCGTATTTTAATGCATAAGAAGAATAAGATAAAAATCCCAATAATAAAAGTTTACTTCCAGAAAGGTGACAAAGGGTCGTGGCGTAAATCAATTGACGTTTTCTAACATATCCATTCAATATAGTATTTATGTTATCATAAATATATTTTCCATAATCATAATAAAAGCTCTGGAATATAAATGCTGCTGATAAAAACATTGTGCAAAAAGGCAGCGAATTTTTTAATTTAATATAATTACTTATCTTAGTTCTATGTTTCACTACAATATAGGTAGTAATCGCTGCTAGTGTTATTGAAGTTAAAATAAGCAGAGTAATTTGCATGCCCCTAGACATCCCAATTGCATAAAAAAAATGCTTTAGATTAACAGCCGTTATCATGATATCTTGAGTGGTAATAGGAAAAGCAAGGGCATTTATTTTTATTCTATTAGCAATCACCCATATAGCTACTAATAATATTAAAGTAAAAACTGTACAAATCCATTTTGTCCTTGATACTACACAAAAAATGCACAAAACCAAGACTAGCCAAATGTTTACTGCTGATTCTTTTATATAAGATGGAAAAAAATCACTTTTCCATATGAAATAAAAAAATAGAACAGCTACTAAACACAATATATTTGGTATACGTTTTGATAAAATTGATGTCATATACACACCCTTAGATTAGTTGTTTTTAATTCTATAGCAATAATTAAACAATCCTATGCGTTCTTTTGAATAATTAAAAGATGATAATATATTATCTATTTTTAAAGGGTTGAAGTTTAACAAACGCATAAACATATTATAAATTCTTTGCATATTAGATGGATATTGAGACACATAAATCAGTAGCTCTCCATTGTTATTGAGATTACCTAGCGCTAATTTTATGAAAGATTGTGGATCGCTTATTAATGAAATAACATGTATTAATGAAATAATATCTGGATATTCACGGCATGCCAGAATCTCTTTCGCATCTCCGACTTTAATATGCCAATTGCTTCCTGAAAGGTACTTCTGAGCCCTTTGTTCAGCTTTTTTTAGAGCTTTCTCATCAATATCCGTAAAAATATACTGATTGTTTTTAGCTAGCATCTTTATATACTCACCAGTACCTGTCCCGATATCTAATATAACAGATTTGTCTTTATTGTGCGTATACTTTATAAAGTGCTTATAACTAGAACGCTGGACAACAGCCCAAGTAAATTTATAAGTAGATGTCCAGAATTTGCGCGCTGAGATAACCTTATGATTCACTGTATATCAAGCCCCTAGCTACTTTTTGCTTTTCTAGCAGGCTTTATTTTTTCCACAGCAACTTCTTCAGCTGAAGCTTCAATTACTTGATCTTTCTTTTTTGTAGAAGATTTTTTTTGTGAAGGTGATGAAATAACTTTTCTATCAACAAGCTCTATGATTGCCATGGGCGCTTGATCTCCATATCTAAAACCTGCCTTATATATTCTAGTATAGCCACCTGGTCTTTTGCTAGATCTCACACCGATATCTTCTAATAACTTACTAACAATTGTTTCATCTCTAAGAGTTGCAAGCAATTTACGTCTAGAGTTTAAGTCTTGATTTCTAGCAGCAGTTATTAGCTTTTCAGAAAAAGGCCTGAGAGTTTTTGCCTTAGGCAAAGTTGTTTTAATTCTCTCATGTTTAAATAAAGCAGAAGCTAAATTTATAAGCAATGCTTTTCTGTGTGAACTTGTTCTATTTAGTTTTCTCAGGCTTTTGTTATGGTTCATAATAATATCAATTGATAAATAATAATCTTTTACATTCTATTTTATTCAAAAATCCTTTTTAATTAAAAGGATCCTCATATTTTTTTGATAGCTCATCTATACTTTCTGGTGGCCAACCTTTAATTTCCATTCCAAATCTAAGGCCCATCGAAGCAAGAACTTCCTTAATTTCATTGAGGGACTTTCTACCAAAGTTTGGAGTTTTTAGCATTTCTGGCTCACTCTTAGTAACTAAATCGCCAATATAGATGATATTGTCATTTCTAAGGCAATTTTGCGATCTTACAGATAGCTCAAGCTCATCAACTTTTCTAAGCAAGCTTTTATCAAATGGTAATTCCTGCGCCTTCTCTTCTTCTACTGTTTTTTCTTCTTCAAAGCTTATAACAGCTTGCAGTTGATCTTGCAATATTCTTGCAGCAAGGCCTACAGCCATCTCAGGAGTCAGCGAACCATCAGTTTCAATTTCCATCAGCAATTTGTTATAGTCAGTAACTTGACCAACACGGGTATTCTCAACTTTAAATGCCACACTTCTAATAGGGCTGAAAATCGCATCAACAGGAATTAGTCCTATAGGAGCATCAGCAGGTTTATTTTGGCTAGCTGGAACATACCCCTTACCAGTTTGGCATACAAGCTGCATATTTAAGGTAGCTCCCTTTTCTAGGGTACAAATTACTTGTTCAGGATTTATGATTCGAACATCATGACCTGTCTCGATCATTTCAGCAGTAACAGTGCATGGACCTACAGCTTTTAAATATACAACTTTTTTATTAGCAGAATCCATGCTAACAACAACTTTCTTTATATTAAGGACAACGTCAGTAAAATCCTCAGAAACTCCAGGTATAGATGAAAATTCGTGTAATATCCCTTCGATTTTTACAGCAGTAATCGCAGCACCTTGGAGAGATGATAATAATACTCTTCTAAGCGCATTACCAATGGTTATACCAAAACCCCTTTCTAAAGGCTCTATCAATATCACCATTCTGCTATGATTTTTCTTATCTTCTAATACTTTTATAGAAGGCTTTATCAAACTATCCCAATTTTTTGTAAGTGCTACCACTAGTACCCCTAAGTTATTATGTTAGTAATAAAAATTAAACTCGTCTTCTTTTAGGAGGCTTAACCCCATTGTGCGCAACAGGAGTTACGTCCTTTATAGAAGTAACTATAAACCCTACGCTCATCAGAGATCTTATCGCAGATTCTCTTCCGCTTCCAGGCCCCTTTATCTCAACAGAAAGAGTCTTCATGCCATGTTCCATAGCTTTTCTTCCTGCTACTTCAGCAGTTATTTGAGCTGCATAAGGAGTGGATTTTTTTGCCCCAGTGAATCCTTGTCCACCAGCTGACGCCCAAGCAACCGTGTTACCTTGTAAATCTGCTATTGTAATAATAGTATTATTAAATGAAGAACACACGTGAGCAATGCCTATTGGAATACTCTTCTTAAGCTTTTTCTTTGTCTTTTTTTCTGCAGTTTCAACCATTATTTTTGCCCTACCTTTTTCTTGCCAGCTATAGGAACAGGCTTACCCTTCCTTGTTCTTGCATTAGTATGAGTTCTTTGACCACGTACAGGTAATTTCTTCCTATGACGTATACCCCTATAGCAGCCCATATCTACTAATTTTTTGATGTTCATTGAGATTTCACGTCTCAAATTCCCTTCAACGATATGTTGCTTATCTATGATATCACGTAATTTAGCGATTTCAGACTCATTAAGCTGACTAACCCTCTTGCTTTCTGGGATTGAAGCTTCTCTGCATATATTAGCCGCAGTTACTCTTCCAATTCCATAAATGTAAGTTAAAGCTATTTCAACTCTTTTATTGTCTGGTATGTTTATACCGGCAATTCTAACAGACACAAGTTAACCTTAATAAAATTATATTATGAAAAGGGTATAATAAGATAAAAATAAGTTAAGTCAATAGCTTTTTAAGCACTTCCTCAATTTCTTTTGAAATTTTCTCTATATTTTTAGTACTATCCATTTTATGCAAAATGCCCCTATTATCATAGTAAGATATTAAAGGAGAAGTTTGCTTTTTATATTCACTAAATCTAGTTTTTACAGAATCTATATTATCATCTGGTCTAGTTTTAAAACTAATGCCACCACATTCATCACATACACCATCAACTTTCGGTGGCTTGAATAATTTATTATAATTGGCCTTGCAATTCTCGCAGTAAAATCTATTGCATATTCTATCTATCAGTTGTTGCTCGGAGATGTGGAAATAAAACACCGCATCAATACTCTTATTCATTTTTTCCAATATTTCATCTAACAAACTTGCTTGGCTCAAGTTGCGTGGGAAACCATCAAGTATAAAACCTCGATCATACTCCTTATGAGCTATATTTTCTTTTAGGAGCCTAAGTACTATATCATCACTGACTAGGGCCCCTGCACTCAAGATATCCTTTATTTCGTGCCCAAGATCTGATCCAGCTGCAACCTCATTGCGGAGCAAATCACCAGTTGAAATGCGCTTTATAGAAAGTTTTTTTTCTAGGTACTCTCCTTGAGTTCCTTTGCCAGAGCCCGGGGGGCCAAGTAATATAAAATTCATGCCAATAACCACCTTATTATGTTTAATATTTCTATTAGATTCTGCGCAATCTAGATTTTTTTATCAAGCTCTCATACTGAACAGAAAATAGAGCTGATTGTATTTGGGTAAAAGTATCCATCACCACATTAACAACAATTAAAAAGCTCGTCCCGCCAAGATAAAATGGGATATTGTATCTTGAGAATCCATATTCAGGTAGAACGCAAACAAATGCAACGTACGCTGCTCCAATGACAGTCAATCTTGTTAATGTATGATCTAAATACTCGGCTGTATGTGCACCAGGTCTTCTACCATGCAAAAATCCACCGTTTTTCTTTAGCATATCGGCAGTTTCTTCAACATTAAACACTATCGATGTATATACAAAGCAAAATAGAACTATTAATGATATATAAATGATCAGATAAAGTGGCTTACCACGACCTAATAAAATCATCAACGTTTCAAAAAAAGAACCACTTTCACCAACGCTGATAAAATTTATAATTGTTGCTGGAAATGCAAGTAATGAGCTGGCAAAAATTGGGGGAATGACACCAGCAATGTTTAATTTGAGAGGCATATGCGTGCTCTCTCCACCAAATACCTTATTTCCATGCTGTCTTTTGGGGTATTGCACTGGAATTTTTCTCTGTGCCCTCTCCATGAAGATTATGAAATAAATGAGCGCAAATACTATAGCTATCAATGAGACCAAAGTTATAGGGCTCATTGCACCTGTTCTTACCAATTCGAACACAGTTATAAACGCCTGTGGAAGGCCCGAGACGATACCAGCGAAAATTATTATCGATATACCATTTCCTATGCCACGTGCAGTTATTTGCTCGCCCAACCACATCAAAAACATCGTACCTACAGCTAGTGTAGTTACAGTAGAAACTCTAAAGAACATCGAAGATATCGTAACGATAGATCCATAACCACCACTAACCTGCTCAAGTCCAACAGCGATACCATATGCCTGAACCGATGCAAGCAAGACTGTTAAGTATCTAGTGTATTGATTAATTTTTTTTCGACCACTAGGACCTTCCTTTTTAAGTTCTTCCAGTGGCTTGATCGTAGCAGATAAAAGCTGCATTATTATAGAAGATGTAATGTAAGGCACGATAGATAAGGCAAATATAGACATCCTGGATAGCGAACCTCCAGATAAAGTATTGAAAACACCAAGTATGCCACTAGAATTTGCTTTGGTGAATGATGAAAGGGCAAGGCCATCAATTCCTGGGATGGTTATATATGATCCAAATCTAAAAACAACTAAAGCAATCAGAGTAAATAAAATTCTTTTTTGTAGGTCTTTTGCTTTTGAAAATATACTAGCGTCCATATCGAAATAATCTCTAAATAATAATTAAGTCATGATGATAGCACAGCACGATATTAATTTAAAGATAGAAATATCATCAATTTAGTGATGGCCATTAAGTTCTATGATAAAAAAGCTTGAGAGCTAAGGATAAGGAAGCTAGGTATATGATTCTTCCTTACGATTCAATAGGGCTGTTATTTTTGTAGATAATGCGTATGGTAAAATTTGTATTAATTTTAAGAAGAAAGTAAATTTTTTGGGGAAGTGAATTTCAAAACTTTTTTTCAAAAGGCCATCTGCGATAAAAATAGCAGCTTTTCTTGGCGTAATGATCATAGGCATATGAAAATTATTCTTTGCTGTAAGATCTGTTTTAATGAATCCTGGGTTAATGATTTTGATATCAATTGTTTGTGGCAACTCTGAACGAAGACTTTCAGCAAGACTAATAACACCAGCTTTTGTAGCGCTATATGGTTGACCTCCTGGAAGGCCTATATATCCTGCTACGCTTCCACATAAAGCAATCTGACCATAAGATTGACTTTTTAACAAAGGTACAGCCGCACAAATAACATAAAAAGCACTCAACAAGTTGGTTTCGATTATTTTACGTACATCACAAACATCCAACGCTTCAAGTCTCATAGGTTTATAAGCTGCAGCAAGAAAAATGATGCTATCAATACGACCAAAATGGGCGTGAATAGCATTAGCAGTTTTTATAACAGCTTCTGCATCACAAACATCTAAAGGGAAAATCTTATGTGCAGCTACTGATAAAGAGCTTTTTATGCTTTCTAATTCTTGTATGCGACGCGCTGAGAGTGAAATAATAGCCCCTCTTGATGCTAATTCTTTAGCAAGAGCCGCACCTATACCGCTACTGGCACCTATTATCCAAACAACTTTGTCAGCATATGTTTTGTCTTTCAAAGCCATTATTCTTTCTTCATGAAAATTGTCAATTCAGCAACAGTTATCCCAAACTTTTTTAAATAGGAGCGATTGATCAAAACCCCATCATTCATCAGCCACATCCAATCATCAAAATGAATTCGGAAGATTCTTTTATTGACTTCCAAGTCCATGACATATGACCATTGTACAGCATTGCCTTTTTGTTTTCCTAAAGCTTTGTCTATAATATCAGATGCTGTTCCTTCATATTGTCTATTACTTAATTTTTTGATTGTCCAAACGCGCTCTTGCTTTTGCCCATCATAATAATAAAAGTGCTCTCTTAATGAGCCTATATTTCCATTCCATGTGCCAATCATTTTTACATCAAATTTTCTGACAACGCGTCCTCGCCAATCCTGGACAATTCCCCATGCCTTTATAGGGCCATTAAAATAATCCTTGATGTCCATCTTAGGGGTAGTGTCATCATAAAAATCGATGGATTTTTTCATAGTTGTACTCCACATAAAAACTGTTGCTATTGAAACCGCAATAATTATTACACTCAATTTAACTATTTTCATTACTTCCCCTCCAGCGAGATTTAATAAGTAACTTCCATAAAAGAAAAGCAGCTGCTATTTTAATAATACAAGGAATAAGAGCGTATGCAATACTTAATCCTATAAGGCTTGTACTCGAATTTTGTGCTCCTGCTGTAAATCCAGCATAATCAAGGACAAGAAATGAGAGTAGAGAAGAAAAAGCTAAAGATGATTTAGAAAGCAAATTTAAGATTCCATAATAAAGAGAAGCACTCTTTTGAGATTTTGAAAAATGAATATGTTTAGAAACTATAGCAGGAGGGAACACAAGATCACCCCCTAAAGCCAAGCCAGACATAAGGCAGATACATACGTACTGCCAGATATCACCTTCTCTTAAAAAAAATGCCCATATAAAACTAAAACTTGCCAGTAACATAGAAAAAAACCACGCTCTATATTTTCCTTTTTTGTTACTCACATAAGTCCAAAAGGGCATAAAGAAAGCGGCAGAGATAAAATAAATAAGTAGAAAAAATCCTGTATATTGCTCGGCACCAAGTAAATCACGCACAAAAAAAATGACTAAAACTGCTGGAATCGATGACGCAAACATACTGAGCAAATAAATTCCTAAGAATTTCTTTAAGTCAGAAGAAAAATGAGTAAAATTAAGAGATAATCTGGTCATGTTATAATGAAATTTCTTATAATACTTTCGCTGCCAATTATAAAACTGAATAAATCCAAGAATCATAAGTCCTAAAAGGATAAAAACAAACCATTCATAAACTTTATCTTTATGTATTATCTTTTCTAAAAAATGAGGAGCCGAGACTGCGACGAGAAGACCGACAAGAGAAAAACATTCTCTTAAAGATGATATTTTTAGTTGATGCTTTTCTTCCTCAAACCATAACCCACCGACTGAATTAAGATTAATTGTTAACACGCTATAGGCCGTGATAGAAACGGTCATGCAAAGCAGAAACCGACTTAAATCAGAAAAAAAAGAAGCATTAAATAGGGCATAGATACTTAGCACGAGAGCACATGCTGATATCAGCATGATTAAAAACCTACGATTGCGGTATCGATCACTTATCATGCCAATTAAAGGATCTTGAAAGGCATCAAATATACGTATAAATAAAAGACAAAGCCCAAGAGTTGATAACTTTATTCCATAATTAATTGTATAGAAATCAGGAGCTAAAATATAAAGTGGAAACCCTGAAAATCCCAAGGGTAAAGCAAGAAATGCATATTGAATCAATGATAATAGCTTTACCTTTTCTTTTTGAATCATTATTTTTTCACTTCGCATGCTCAAGAGCTATCTGCATGACATTTGTGCGACCCGATTTAAAACTGGCAATGCAAAACGTCAAATAAAAACGCCAAATACGAAGGAATTTTTCATCAAACCCCAAAGCCTTTACTTTTTCAATATTTTTTTCAAATGCCATAAGCCAATGCTTAATTGTAAACGCGTAATCTTCACCAAAGCAAAACTTATCTGTTACAACAAGTTCAGATTTAGTGCTCGCAGCAATAAATTTTTCAGGCGATGGCAACATCCCCCCTGGAAAGATAAATGTACGGATTGCATCACCACTCTTGCGATATCTTTCAAAATAGCAATCATTAATTGTAATTGTTTGTATAATAGCTTTGCCTTTTTCAGATAACAAAGATTTTATTTTTGAGAAATAAGTATCCCAAAATTTTTCTCCCACGGCTTCAAACATTTCGATGGATACAATTTGGTCATATTTTCCTTTTTGAATTCTATAATCTTCAATAGCTATGCCAGCATTACCTTGCAGTCGATTTTTTGCGTAGATACACTGTTGCTCAGAAAGCGTAATACCTTTAATGTCATAGTTTCCTTTTAACAGCGCTCGCTCTGCAAAACCTCCCCAACCGCAGCCGATTTCCAATAACTTTCCCGAATTTTTAAAACCCGCAATAATTCTATCGTATTTCCGATGTTGAGCAGATATTAAATCCTCGGATTGATCTTCAAAAATAGCAGAAGAATATGTCATGCTTGGATCAAGCCAAAGTTTGTAGAAATCATTTCCTATGTCATAGTGAGCATGAATATTTTTCTTACTTCCTCTTAGAGTATTAAGATTAAATAAATATCCTACACGGGCTGCTAATCGCCCTAAAAAACTACCATGTATATATTTTCCTAGAGCTTCTTCATTTTTTAATCCAAATGTAAATAATGATACTAAATCGTCGCTATCACACAATTGATCTCGATAGCTTTCCGCAAAACCAATATCTCCATTTTTTATGAATTGGCTAATGGCTTTATTATCATAAATCACTAAATCTGCTTTTGGGCCTTTTTCTTTACCGATAAAATCATAAACTTTACCATCAGGCATCGTGATTTTGATGCTTCCACAATCAATTTGGCGAAAGCTTTCAAGAAATTTTTTTATGATTTGATGTATTAGCATGGGTCTATTTCCTGAATTTATTTTAGTAAAATTTTTGTTCTTTAGATTTTATAATTTTTTCTACTTTTAGTGTAGCACTTAATTTTTCGGTGTGTTGTTTTGGCTTTCTAAAATAAGAAACCTTTTTGCAAAATAATTTCAAAGCCTGTAGGTGAATCAGCGCTATTGTCTTAAGTGTTATAAAAGGATGAGTCTTAAAAGCTTTGCTAAGGGATAAATTATCCATAGGTATTAAAGTGCCAGTTAAAGATGTCATAAGCTGTTTATTTTTTTTAGAATCATAATAGTCTATCCAGATGCCAAGTCTATTATCTTTTAGAGAAAATTGAAAACGATAGCTACCATCACGCGGTAAAAATGGAGATACATGAAAACTTTTTTGTGCTTCTAGCCACTGGCTTGCATTAATTGATGAATGGTCTGGATTAGCACAAAAATAGACATGTTGTTCACCAAAAGTATTATGTACCTCCGCTATAACAGCCAGGAGTTTTTTGTTGTTATCAAAACAAAAATAAAAACTAACAGGGTTAAATATATATCCCCAAACTTTGGGCATGGTAATAAGTATCATATCACTTATCTTGTTCTCAAAGCCGTAGGTCTGTAGTACTTTTTTTGCAAAAATTCCAGGATCTCTTCCATCTCGAAAACCCAAATCTTTTGGATCAAACTTTAGAAAAGTTTTTTCAACTCTTGGAGATGGCAAGGGTAATGCTAAATAATATAAGCTATATGTAAACTGATTTAGTTTGGGAAAAAGACGCTTATGCATAACTTTAGCATTAAATATATGAGGCTTTATATCCATGATGGCTTGATCCCCATTTTTTCTGCAACATTCACAGCACTCCACAAACCATCTTCATGAAATCCATACCTTTGATAAGCTCCACAAAACCAAAAACGATTTTTCCCTTGGATATCTTTGATTTTTTCTTGACTCTTAATAGCTTTGGCATCAAATACTGGATGCTCAAACCAATGTTCATTATATATAAGATTTTTTAAAGGCTCTCTTGTTGGATTTAGAGTCGCTATAATCGGAGTATGCGTTTTTAAAGGTTGTAAATTATTCATCCAATAACTTAATGATATGTGGGAATTATGATCGTCTTGGTTATCTGATAAGTAAACCCAGCTCGCCCAAGCACCTTTACGCCTTGGCATGAAGCTGGTATCGCTATGTAAAACCATTCGATTAGGATGAAAAACAAAACTTGATAAAATGCTAAGTTCTTTCTCAGAGGGATTTTGTATTATCTTTAAACATTGTTCTGGATGGCATGCAAAAATAACTTCATCATATTTCTGTATATCTCCTTTAGCATCATAAAGAACTACACCATCCTCATTCCGAAAGACTTTCGTAACACCACACCTTAACAAAATATCATGAGAAAACTTTTTGGTAAGGATTTTAACGTATTCCCTGCTGCCATTTTTGACTGTTTGCCATTCTGGATGATTATTAATTGTTAGCAAACCGTGATTCTCAAAAAAACGAATGAATGTTTTTGCAGGAAATTCAAGCATGGATGAAATGGGGGTGCTCCAAATTGCACCTCCCATGGCTAGCAGATAATATTTTTGGAACCACTGCCCGAGCTGTAACTTGTTTAAACATTCCCCCAACGTAAGATCAGGGTCGCACTCTAAATAAGAGTGAGCGTTTTTGTTAAATTTTAAGATATCTTTTATCATCTCAAGAAACTTTAGATTAAAGATATTAGATTTTTGGACAAAAATATTTTTAAGATCCATGGTTCCATACTCCAACCAACCATTATTGATGCTGACACCAAAAGACATATCACTTTTTTCTACCGGTACATTTAAGTAGTCAAAAAAAGAACTAAGAAGAGGATAATTACGTTTATTAAAAACAATAAACCCAGTGTCAACCGCAACCTTTCCATCTGGTGTATCGACATCGATTGTACGACTATGACCGCCGATATAATCATTTTGCTCATAAATTTTGATAGTATGATGAGGATATAACAAGTAAGCAATTCCTAATCCTGAAATACCTGTACCTATAATTGCTATCTTTCGACGTTTTTCTAAAAAAGCAGTCATAATTTATGACCTAAATATTTTTGAAAGCGACCGCTCAATTGTTGGGTAAGAAAATTTAAACCCATGACTAAGAGCTTTTGCCGGCAATACTTTTTGTCCATTGATCATAATTTCTTCTGCCATTTGACCAAAAATAAATTTAAAAACAAATTTGGGGATTTTTAAAAAGCATGGTCTATGTAGCGCTTCTGCAAGAGCAAAAGAAAATTCTTTATTGGTGATGGGGTTGGGTGATGTTGCATTGACTGGCCCATCAATATTTTTTTGATCAATAATAAAGATAATTAATTTAATGAGATCATCTCTATCAATCCATGATAAGAATTGCTGCCCATCACCAATTTGACTGCCTAGACCCAGATAAAAACTCGGTAACATCTTTGCCAATATTCCTCCATTTTTTTCAAGCACAGGTCCAATTCTTAAAAGCACCGTTCTTATTCCCAACGCAACAGCGTGTGATGCTGCATTTTCCCAGGCCTTACAAAGTGAACTTGCGAATTCTGAGCTAATAGTTGATGCACCGTTTTCTTCAGTAAAATTTTTTTCACAATCCATGCCGTAATAACCCACTGCAGATCCGCTAATAAATAAAGTTGGTTTTATTTTTTTGGAGCGCATAAAATTTACAAGAGTCCGTGTTGTTAGAATCCTACTATTGTAAATGCTTTTTTTTGCATCGTCTGTCCATCGTTGTGCAATAGTTTCACCTGCAAGATTAATTACGATATCGATATCAATATTTTGAATTTCACTAAAATTACTGAGATAGATTTTTTTTTGATTTTCTCCTGGCCCGTTCACTTTTTTGTTCCGTGTCAAGATATATAGCATATATCCCTCTTTCAAAAGACGTTTGCAAAGATATTGGCCAATAAATCCTGTGCCACCTGTAATCAATATTTTTTTTTGTTTATTATTCATGAATGATCTCATTTTTTCCTAAAACGCCTCGTAAAACCTGATCAAAGGCTTGCTTACTCTCACCTAACTTACCATCTCAACCGGTATATATTGGTTCATAATAGCATTCAATCGCATAACGAAAAAGGTAAAAAATACGCGAGAACTAATTATTGCAAAAAATAAGAAGAACAAAAAATTTCACATATGCGTATTCTTGATACGTGAGCATCGCAGATCTTTAAAAGCGACGACGCAGATCTTCATTTTCACCAAGCACACACATTGCAATTCCCATCCCACCACCTATACATAAAGTCGCTAACCCTTTCTGCGCATTCTGCCTTTTCATTTGGTGTAGGAGGGTTGTTAGGATGCGTGCACCTGATGCGCCTATTGGGTGCCCTATTGCTATAGCGCCACCGTTAACGTTGATCTTTCTTACATCCCATTTTAGCAGCTTGTTTAGTGCTATGCTTTGTGCTGCGAATGCTTCATTTGCTTCTATTAGATCTAAATCTTCCATTTTCCAACCAGCTTTTTTTAGCGCATTATTTACTGCGTCTACTGGACCTATACCCATTATGCTTGGATCTACGGCGGAAACTGCATAGGAGACTATTTGCGCCATTGGTTTCCAGGAATATTTTTTGACCATTTCTTCGTTTGCTAGTAATACTACTGCTGCTCCGTCATTTATGCCTGAAGCATTACCTGCTGTTACTGTGCCATCTTTTTTAAAACTCGGCCTTAGAGATTTTAATATTTCTATGGTTGTTTCTGGCTTTATAAATTCATCATGAGCGAAATCAATAACTTCCTTTTTTAACTGGACTTTTATTGGTACTATTTCGTTTTTAAATCTACCTTCTTGTTGAGCTAGCGCTGCCTTTATTTGCGATTCATATGCAAATTCATCTTGCTCTTCTCTAGTTATTCCATATTTTTCTGCTAAATTTTCTGCAGTAACACCCATATGATATTGCTTGAATGCATCTGTTAATCCGTCATAGAGCATTGTATCTATTAGCTCTAGGTTACCCATTTTTTGGTGTCTAAGAAATACTGCGTGGCATGCGGTGGACATTGAGCATTGGCCGCCTGCAATTATCAATTTTGCATCGTTTTGCAATATTGACTGCGCTCCTATCGCTACTGATCTCAAACCAGAGCCGCATACTTGATTGACCATGAAAGCTGGCACATGAACTGGTAAGCCCGCCAGAATAGTAGCTTGTCTTGCAGGGTTTTGCCCTTGCGCGGCTGTTAGAACTTGTCCAAGTATTACTTCGGATACATCCTCGTGCGTTACTCCGTTTCTTTCTATGATAGCTTTAATAACTTCTGCACCCAAGTGATGTGTGTGAACATCTTTTAAACTGCCAAGAAATGAACCAACACCTGTCCTAAGCGCGTCTACTATGTATACCTTATTCATATATTTCCCCTCTATATATTTAATTTAAGCCAATTTAATAAAGGCTTCCAGATTTCTTCTTTTGCATTTCTACCAGTTATCATGCCTATGTGTCCTGAATTAGAAACCATCACTTCTTTATTAGCAAAGCACTTTAACAATGCTCTGCTAGATTCTTGAGGCACTATTGCATCATTTTTCCCATTAATAAAAAAGCATGATAAATCACTTATAAGATGCATATTGAGTTTCTTCCCATTGACCACAAATTCATTTTTTAACAATTTATTGTCTACAATAAATTCATACATACACTCTCTAAAAAACCCTCTTGATAAATACATATTATCAATAGTCCATCGTTCAACTTTTATGAATAAATCTCTTCTTTCATGGTCGCCTAATTCTGGAAAGCTCGCAAACTTATTTATGCTATTGCTTTGCGGGGCGAAGTATTGAAAAAATGCCCGCAATACCAATGATGAAATTAGAGTTTTGCTTTCCAGCAAATAATCAATAAGGAATTTATTGGTTAATGCTGTTTGACGATAACATGAAAAATCCCAAGGTGTTGAGATTAACGTTAAAGATCGCACAAAGTCTTTATGCAAAATAGATGATAAAATAGCCATAACTCCACCTAAGCAGTGACCTATAAGAGATACATTTTTAATGCCATTACTAATCAAAAATTCAAATGCTTTTCTAATTTTATGATTATAATAATCTTGCACAGTGTATTCAGATTCTGCCTCTATTGGATCACCAAAATCTATTAAAAAGCAATTAAACCCTTGATTTGAGAGGAACTCAATCAAGCTATAGTTCTGCATTATATCTAGTATATACCCCCTGTTTAGGAGCGATGGAATGAATAGCAAACTAGATCCACCTACACTACTTGAGCTAAACTTAAGCAACCTGGTATTATTATTTTGCCAAATAATTTCATACTTACTTGCAAATCTAGAAACTTCTTTCTCAATAACACTGTGAAAATTTCTATATATATTTTCTAAGGACGAGATCATATGCTATTTGCTCGTTAAGTATGTTCCCGGAGCAGGCCCAAGAGAAAGCTTCTTGGTCACCTTTTCCACGTTGTCAGTTGATATTTTTTTGCCAGAATTATTCTGCAAGTACTCTAGCCAATCTAGCCACCAAGACCCTTTATGTTCTTGAGACTCTTTAAGCCATTCATCTGGTTTGTTGGCAATTTTATCGTTCTTCCAATATGAATATTTATTATTCTGTGGCGGGTTAATTATTCCAACCACATGCCCAGAGCCAGCTAAAACAAATTTAAGTGGGCATTTTAGATGTTGGAATGCTTTATATGCACCTTGCCATGGCACTATGTGATCGTCGATAGTCGCAATAAAATAGCATGGTGTTTTAATAATACCCAAATCTATAGGTGTATCTAGCATGCTGAGTTTATTCGGTTTTATCAGGTTGTTCTCTAGATACATATTCCGCAAGAAATAGCTATACATCTTGGCTGGAAGCCTGGTTGAATCAGCATTCCAGTATAAAACATCAAATGATAGTGGTTTCCTACCAAGCAAATAATTATTGATAACAAATGACCAAATCATATCATTGGCACGCAGGATACTAAAAGTAATGCTCATAATGTCGCTATCAGTATAGCCGCGCATGCACATTCTTTTTTCTAGCGCTTCTAGCTGCTGATCATCAATAAATACTGATAAATCACCAGCTTCAGTGTAGTCAAGCAGCGTGGTTAGCATGGAGGATGTATTTATGATACTTTCTTGCTTATGATAAGCTAAATAAGATAGTAGGATCGCGGTTAAAGTACCTCCCAGGCAATATCCGAGGATATTTATCTTGGAATAGCCAAATTCGCGTTCAATAACCTTAACAGCCTCAAGCGCTCCTTCGCTCAAATAATTCTCAAATGTTTTATCCCGATGCTTTTCGGTTGGATTCACCCATGAAATTAAAAAAACAGTCATGCCACTATCCAGCAAGTATTTAATCAGTGAATTTGACGGGCTAAGATCTAGGATATAATATTTATTGATCCACGGTGGGATCACAAGTAGAGGGATTTCGTAGTTAGATTTCTGGAGCGGATTATAGCATATCAACTCCATCATATCATTTCTAAAAACCACATCGCCACTTGTACAAGCAATGGTCTTACCTATCTTAAATTCATGAGTATGGGTTCGAGAGATATCAAAAATATCCGTGCTTTTTTTTACGTCTTCCAGCAAATTAGCAAAACCATCAACCAGATTTTTACCATTTGTTGTGATAGTTTCATATAGAACGGTAGGATTAGTGAACGCAAAATTACTTGGAGAAATAGCATCCAAGAACTGCATTGCAAAGAAAAGTACCTGCTCTTTATTTTTATCGTTGATCCTTTTATCTTGCTTGATCAAATGCTCGAGCCAGTGGACATGCATTAAGTAAAATTGCTTTAAAAAATCAAAATATACATTATTAGACCAAGCTTCATCCTTAAAGCGTTTATCGCGCTGATATGGTTGATACAGTGGCGCAGGGTTTTTACCATGCAATTTTTCTTGCGCATAATGCATTAGCTTTAGAGAGCGATCAACATATTGCTTCTGCAGCTCTATGAATTGTTCTGGGCTGGAATAGAGATCAATAAAAATTTTACCTAAGGTCTCTATAATTTTTACTGGATTGAATAAAGTATAATACTTTTCGTAGATATAAGGTTTTTTAGATGCCTCGCTCAATATATTTTGATATATATTTGCTATTTCTATAGCATGCTTATAAACTTCTATGGGATTAAAATTTGAATAGAGCATCTTTTTATAAAAAAATTATATACCAATGATACAAAATAATTATTAAAATTTAATTAAAACAGAGAATGTTAAAAACCGCTAAAACTTTGGCGAGGGAAAAATTTCTTAATAAAAGAAAAAATCTAAGCGCTTCATATATAAAAAAGGCGAGCGAGAAGATATTAAAGAACTTTGAAAAATACCTGGCACAGTTTGATAAAGCCACAACTATCATCGGCGCTTATTGGCCAGTGGGTAGTGAGTTTGATACCAAAAAGTTATTACAAAAACTAAGCGATCATGGCTTTCAATGCGCATTACCGCGCTTAATTGGTGATGCTATGGAATTTAGGAAATGGCAGCCAGGATCCATTCTTGAGAAACATAAATCATCCAAAATCTTTGAGCCACTGATTGATGCACAGTTAGTAGTTCCTAGCATAGTCATCACGCCCCTGGTGGCTTGTGATAAGGAGGGCAACAGGCTTGGATATGGGAAGGGATATTATGATAGGTATTTATCAGAGCGCCGCCTCAACAAGTCAGAACCTACTCCCGTTACGGCCGTGGCCCTTTGCTATGCTGTGCAAATATCATCTACCCCTCTTCCCCACGAACCGCACGATCAAAAGCTGGATGTGGTGATTAGTGACATTTGTTAACCAATAATTAATAAACTCTATATATAATTACTATTATTAATTGTTATATATATCCATATGAAAGAAGAAAAAGTAGAGAAGACTATAAAAGATGCAATCAATGATATATACAAGCTATCTGTAACAAATGCGTACATACTTGTTGAATCACAAACATCTATAGCAGAGCAAATATCTACAGAATTTAAAGCTAGATTTATAGTTTATTTAAAAGACAATGGCTTAGAGTTAGATGATACTATAAAAAACGAAATAGATGGCGTGACAAAAGAGTTAAAAGAAGAGCTAACATCGATCATCAATTCATTCAAGAGTGATACGACTAAACAGCAACAGCAACAAAACCTAAGTAAAGTACTAGATGAAACATCTGAGCAATCAATACAAGCGCATGCTCAAGAACCTTCTGAAATAAAAAAAGAACAAGCAGAGAGCGCATCAAGAATAAGAAGATTTCTCACTAATACTATTAATATTTTTAAGTCTGCAGTATTAAGACGCGAGGTAAAATCGCCCAACGCCATAGAAGTAACTGCAAAGGAAAGCAAGACCAAACCTAAAATGCGCGCCGCTGAGAAAATTCATGCTCTCGCACATGATGCTGCTGTGAATAAATTGTCTAAAGAAACCGAAAGAATTAAACAAGGATTTATGCCTAGATTAGGAGGAACTGGCTTGTCGGCTCCATCCTATGAAGAGATTTTTTCCAATCCAAATCCAGTTGAAAAACAAGTTGCTGAGATGTCTACGCAGGCTGACGAGCCAATGGCTACAACCACTAAGGCAGCATCAACTCAGGGACAAAATCCTCCAACTCCACCAGCGCCTCCGCCGCCACCTCCAGTAGCAAATGCACCAACACCACCCCCTCCGCCTGCACCTCCAGGGGGAGCTAATAGACCACCGCCACCGCCTCCTCCTCCTCCTCCTCCAAAATTTCCAGGTGCTCCATTAGTGCAGACTAAAAAGCTACCTCCTCAAATTGATAGTTTTGATAAGTTATACAGCGCCATAGCTAATGGACAATCTTCATCTTTAGAAGCTTCTAACATCAATGGTAATTTAAACCTCACGCATGATCAAATAGCAGATATAGTAGAAGTAGCTTTAGAATCAAATGATACCAACTTGAAAGCTAAAGTAGTAAAATTACTAGATGAGAAAGGTGTCGACAAACAATTGACAGCTAGCATTAGAGCAGAGAAAAAAGCAACACAATCTAAAACAACAGAACCTACTGAAAAAATAGAAGATCCAAAATTAATGCAAAAGCTAGCTATCACCATAAAAGCATCAAATGGTCAGGATGTTACGGGTATAGTGGATGTAATAAAAGCTCTGCACGCAAGTGATTCACTAACAAAAACAAATGGACCTAACATGCGCAAAGCAGTTTTAGCACTCCTTAATGATAAATTACAAGATAGCAAAACTAGTGATGCCATAAAATACGCCATATTGATGAATGCTAAGTCAGAATACTTAACTGCAGAAAATCAAACATCATACGAAGAAAAAATAAAAGAAATTGCTCCTATACGAGAACTATTTGGGCTTATAGCAGCTGGTAAAACAGAAGAAGTTAAAAAAGTCTTAAATAACAATAGATCAGCACCTGATTTTAAGAACGAATTCGATCACTCTCCTCTTGAAGCGGCAGTTAAAGCTGAAAAAGCTAACCTCTTTAGCATCTTAGCTGGAAACGATCCTAACAAAACAAAAGCAATGGATCTTGCAATATCTTCAGGTAAGGTAATTCTAATAAAAGGCCTTATACAAAATGGCATTAGTCTAACTAATGAGCAACAATCATCGATTGTCAAAATCTATGGTACATCAGATATATGCGATCTTATAAAAGAAGGACATATAGATCCAAACATGGAAATTACAGGAGATAAAAATAAAACTACTATACTCTCTTATCTTGCAAAAAAAGATGATTTTGACGAGAAAGCATTCAAGGAAATACAGGCTAAAATTGATCCGCTAGCAATAAATTCTAACGGCGAGACTATACTACACCTACTATTGAAAGGAGATAATCCTAATATAAAAGTAGCAAAACTCGTACTGGGTAGCATCAAGGAAAATGAAAAGATACAACAACTATCTATGCTACAAGATAAAGATGGAAACACAATAGCACATAATTTGGCTGCATCTAAAGCACCACAAACATCATACAAGGATTTTAGCACTTTATTGACTGAAGGCGCATTGCTATCTGCGAACAATGAAAGCAAGCTCCCTATTGATATGATGGGCCCAAATAAGAGTCTGAACTTTTTTAGTGGTGCAGTGCACGGACCAGAATTTCGTAAGAAGGTAAAAGTAAAACAACAAAAAGGTGCTGAGCAGAGGCTAGCTAAATTAGAAGCTCAAAAAGCACAAAAACCAAAGTCAGCAGTCTCTGATAAGTCTAATACTCAAGAACCTTCTAGCACTCCTGCTACTCAACAACAGACAACTGATTTTGCAACTCAAATGGCAAAAAGGCGCAAGTCGATTGAGGGACGTGATAGAGATGAAGATGAAGAAACTACCACCCCTACTACTTCACCAAAACAAACATCTCATGATCACGCAACAAAAGAAGTAGGACAACAATTACAAAGTACAGGAGTTGGAAAAGTAGAAGATGCTTCTCACGGAGAAGTGCCTAAAAAGCAACCAGAAAAAGGATGGACAGATAGATTTTCTCTTTGGAAAAGAGGGGATGATACAAAAGGAAAACAAACTCCCTAAAAACCAGGGATTTTAAGGTAGGGAATGATGTGTTTATAGCAGTGGTATTGCTGGATCCGCAGCACACAATTCCCTTAGTCGGCAAGAATCCTTTTTGGAAAAGAGCAAAAAAATTTTGAGAGAAAAAAATTTACTAATGCAGATGCGTGCCACCCCTTCCTTTAGCCTCAGGTACTTTGCTTTGCGATGTTTTTATTATTGCTCCAGTAGCCACAGACATTTGCTTTAGTGATTTAGTCAACTTTTCCTTTCCACTCATCCTAGAAATTTGTATATTGATTTTTAATTTATCAAACATCACTTGAAGCATATCAGTTAATTTATGCATTATGCCTTTTTTAGCTTCAGGTTTATCTTTATTTGCTATGACTTCACTTAACCCTTTTTTAAATGTATCTAACTGAGATTGAAGTTGATCTTTGTGCGCGTTATAAATCTTTGTCTTTTGTTCCGGCGTAGCATTTTTTTTAAATAAACTATCCCCCTCCAGCTCGAATAGCTTTTCAGTTATATGTATATCCATCAACATGCTCAATGCTTCTTCCACCTCACCTTTTATAAGATGACCTTGCAATTTAGCTTTCATCGCATCGTGGCCTTGCTCGGTTTTCACTTGCAATGGGGCTAATAAATCCTTTATCATTCCTGAGCCCGGAAGATCTCTGATTACAGATAATGCAATAGGAATTTTTTTTACAGTAGGTTCAGTGTTTGATACTCCACCAGCCTCAAATGCTCCTGCCTTATCTTTAACACTTCCAGTTACAGCTGTAGGTCCTTCTACCTGCTGTTGTGCTTCTTTAGTAGGGTTTGCAATCCTAGCTAATTCTGCATCTAATTGCTCTTTAAAAGCTATAATATCGCTTAGTGTTCTTCCAAATTTATCATCTTCTTTTGTCATAATTTTTCCATTCATTAAAGTGTATTTTAGCATAAAGAAATAATACTAATAAATAGTTAATACCTCCGAACTAAGCTACGAGCGCTTACAGCATATTCCAGTGATAAATATGATAATTAAAAATTAGATTGGGTGTTATTAGATTTAATGTTTAAGTGATACCGTGTGCCTTTTAGCTCGCCTGATTGCATTAACACCCTCTTCTCGACTAAATCTTGCAAATCTCTTGTTGCGGTTGCGCGCGATGTATTAGTAATTCTGATATAATTCTCCGCACTTAAACCTCCTTTAAATCCTTGCACTCCCTCCTGAAACATGCGAATAATTGCCTTTTCTTGGCGAGAGTTCAATTGTCCTTTGATTCTTTCATAAAGCTTGGTCTTTTCAATTAAAAAATTAATTAAACTTTGCGTATACTCTTGCGCACTTAAAATGGTCTTTGCAAAATAATCTAGCCACGATGTGATTTCGAGTGTTTTATTACTATACTCTAGCATCTCATAATATACTTTTTTATTACTTTGAATAATGGTAGAAAGGGCAATTAAGATTGGTTGACCAAAATGTTGTGATAACGCTTTCTCAACTAAAGCGCGTCCTATCCGCCCATTACCATCTTCGAATGGGTGAATACATATAAAATATAAATGCACGATCCCTGCTCTAGTTAAAGCTGGTAAAGTATTTTTATTCCCAGGAGCAGTTTCATTGAACCATTTAATAAATTGATTCATTTCATACATTACGTCTTTGGAAGGTGGTGCTTCAAAATGAATCTTGGGCTCGTAAATTCTACCAGAAACTATTTGCATGGGCTCTTCGTGGGTTCTATAATATCCTACAGCACCCAGATCTCTCCTGCCATTGGTCAGCATCTTATGCCATTTATACAGGGCTTCGTGTGTTAAAGGCATTGTAACTGATTGATATAAAGATACCATCAGTTCTGCTATGCCTTGCTCAGCAGCTGGTATTTTTCTATTATCTACATCAAGCCCCAAATTACGACGGATAGACGATTGCAAGCTATCGCGATTAAGATACTCACCTTCAATTTCTGAAGTTTTTAGAGCTTCGTTGCTCATAATATTAATTTTAAAAGTATCTTTATCATTATCACTGAGATGCTCCTGCATACCGAATAAAACCCCTGATTGATGCAAAAATTTTGCTTCAAGTGGTTCTAAAACATACTCATCATAAGTAAATACAGGCCAATTTTTTTGTTGCCAATTCCAAGTCATGAGTTATAACGCATTCATTTATAACTCAAATAATAGCATTTTATGAGTTATAAATATAGAATTATTAATCGTTTTTATTTGAATATTCTAAGCCGCTCCAAGCTCTTCTCCTTGCCAAGTGCTGCCATGATATCGAATACGCTAGGTGAAACAGTTGAGCCACTAAGAGCTGCTCGTAAACTTTGCGCGATTTGACCAAGCTTGAGCGCACGCGCCGCAACAAATTCCTGCATCAGCGCCTTCAAGCCATCCTCAGTCCAATCGATTGCACCTTCCAAAACTCCGTATACCTCACGTAAATGATCCTTATTGGCTGCATCTAGCACCGCTTTTGCTTCTAAGCTAATCGGAATTGGAGCGTCGGCAATATAAAATTTCGCGTGCTCGGCAAGCTCTTTGATGGTCTTCGCCCTGTGCTTCAAGCCGTTCATACCCCTCAATAAAATCGCTGTCTTTTCTTGATCAAAATCCACAAATTTTCGCATCAATTCTAGTAAATATTCATTATCTGCATGCATAATGTACTGCGCATTTATATGCAGCATTTTATCTTGATCTAGGCGCGCCGCGCCCCTATTCACATCACTGACATCAAACCACTTTATAGCATCTGCTCGCGAAATAATCTCATCATCGCCATGGCTCCAACCAAGCCGCAGCAAATAATTGCTCAACGCCTCCGGGAGAAAACCAAGTTCGCGATATTCCTCAACGCCTACCGCTCCGTGCCGCTTTGATAGCTTCGCGCCGTCCTCTCCATGAATCAAAGGAATATGAGCATACTCAGGAAGCGGCCAGCCCATCGACTTATAAATCTGAATTTGGCGAAAGCAATTACTCAAATGATCATCTCCGCGAATGACATGCGTGACACCCATATCATAATCATCCACCACCACCGCTAGCATATAAGTCGGCGTGCCATCTGAGCGCAGCAACACCATGTCATCCAGTGTGCTATTTTCGACTACTACATTTTTCTGGACTAAGTCATTGATCTCAGTTCTACCTTCTTTATCCACCTTCAATCTTATAACGGCTTTATCCCCTGGTTTTATATCTTCTTTTTTTAAAGCTTCGTGGCGCCATTTGCTTTCAAACACAAATACCTTGCCAGCTTTAGCGTATTCATCTCGCATTTGCTGAATTTCTTCTTGTGGCGTGAGGCAAAAATACGCCTTGCCAAGTTCCACCATTTTATGTGCAACTTCTTGGTGTCTCTTGATATTGCGGCTTTGGTAAACAATCTCACCATCATGATCGATATTCAGCCATTTCAATCCATCCAATATTGCTTTTGTGGATGCATCTGTAGATCTCTCTTTATCCGTATCCTCAACCCTCAATAAAAACTTGCCGCCCATATGCCGCGCATACAGCATATTAAACAGCGCCGTTCTCGCGCTACCAATGTGCAAATAACCAGTTGGTGATGGAGCGAATCTAACTACTATAGTCATAAATTATTTCATCCTATTATTTAAAAATTCGTGATCAATATATCCTTTTTCAACGCTATATAAAAGCAATAACGTTACTGCTATAGAAATTAGAGTGGTTACTACAAACTTCAAAGGAATCCTAGGTTTAATCGGCGCGCTAATTTCGCACCCCTTAGGTGCGGTCTCTCTCGTGCGTATTCCAATAGGTAGCAAAATAAAAAACGTTATCCACCACAGGCAGCAAAAAATCAAAAAATATTTCATAAACTATTTGTAGAGTTGTGATATACCCATTATTATATACGTAAGTTATATGTACTCCACAATTAATTATATATGTAAATGTTTTTTAGATTAACGCGTTTTTTTTCTTCAGATATGGCTGTAGACCTTGGCACAGCTAACACAATTGTATATGTCAAAGGCAAAGGAATAGCACTGAATGAACCCTCTGTGGTTGCCTTGCTAAATAAGGATGGCATTGTGAAGCCTTATGCTTTCGGTGCTGAAGCAAAGGTTATGCTTGGCAGAACTCCAGCAGATATTGATGCAATACGGCCCCTTAGAGATGGTGTGATAGCTGATTTCAAAAGCGCTGAGGCCATGATCAAGCATTTTATCCATACTGTTCATAAGAGAAGAGCATTCGTTGGTCCATTGATTATAATTTGCGTACCATCTAGCTCGACACCAGTAGAGAGGAAAGCGATTCAGGAAGCTGCTGAGAGCGCGGGCGCGCGCGAAGTGTTTTTGATCGAGGAGCCAATGGCAGCAGCTATAGGTGCAAATATGCCAGTGACAGAGCCAATTGGTTCTATGGTGGTCGATATTGGCGGCGGCACTACTGAGGTTGGGATATTATCGCTAGGTGGCGTGGTCAATTCCAGATCTGTGCGTGTTGGCGGCGATAGCATGGACGAATCAATAATCAACTACATCAGAAGGCAGCACAATCTATTAGTTGGCGAAGCCACTGCAGAGCGTATAAAAAAAGAAATTGGCAGTGCCTGCTATCCAGAAGATAACAAAGGCAAATCTATCCGCGTTCGCGGACGTGATTTTGTTAATGGGTTGCCAAAAGAAATTACATTGAACGAATATCAAATCGCCGAAAGCTTAGCAGATCCTGTTGCGCAGATCATTGAAGCAATTAGAACTACACTTGAATCCACTGCACCAGAGCTTGCATCCGATATTGCAGACCGAGGAATTATTTTAACTGGCGGCGGAGCATTGCTCAAAGAGCTTGATAAAGTGATAAGAGAGGCAACTCAACTACCTGTGATAGTTGCTGAGGATCCTTTGTTTTGCGTTGCCACTGGTTGTGGTATAGTCCTAGAAAATATGCCAAAATTCAAGCATGTCTTATTTAAAGTATAGACAATTTATAGAGGTAGATGACTTACTCTAACGATCCTATAAAATATAAAATATCTGCCAGGATTCATTTAAAGAAATTCTGGCCTATGTTTTTCAGTAGGTTCATCTATATACTTCCTATTCTAGCAAGTTTTCTCATTTTCTTTTTTATCTCTTACTTTGTAGTTTTCAGAAAGTTTGATAACTTATATGAAAGCGCCATTAATAAAATATACGACGCTACTAACTCTGTAACTAGCACTATTAGTACAAAGAAATCTGACATTTTTGCTTACTTATCTCTAAAACAAACCAATAAACAATTAAGGGAGCAAAATGAGCACTTACAGCAACTATTACTCACCTATAAAAATATTCAGGCTGAAAATGAAGAGTTAAAGAAGCTTACGAAATTTTCCGCACAAGAAAATGATATAATAAAATCGACCAGAATAATTATGAAATCGGTAGATAAATATATAGACTTAGCAGTAATTCCTGTTGGCTCCATTGATGGCATCAAAGAGGGGCATATAGTGATGAATAGCTCGAGCGTTATTGGCAGAGTGGTCGAAGTTTCAGAAAATTCATCTAAAATCCTTCTCATAACTAGCCTTAATTCAAAGTTACCAATAGTATTTACCAAAAGTGGTTATAAAGCAATTTTAAGTGGATATTATAATGGCAAATTATCAGTATCCATTTTGGATAGCGAAAAGCTGCCAGAGCTAGGGGAATTAGTAATAACATCTGGTGATGATGGATATTTTCCTCCAGGGCTTACTGTTGGAGAAGTTACAAAAACAGAAGGTGAATTTATAGAAATAACCCCAATATTTAATCCAGAGAAAACTAGCATAGTTTTAGTTTTAGAAAATAAAACAAATAAAAATGGAGATAATAAATAATGGTTCAGCTTAGATTACCTCCGAATTCAAGAATAATAGAAGGTGAAACTTTTAAATCTATAATTAAGGATAAAAGTGCAGTAAGAAAATTTTTTATTTATAGATATGATCCTGAAACTGATAACAATCCAAGAATGGATTGTTTTGAAATTGATACTTCAATTTATGGCAAAATGATACTGGATATTCTAATTGCAATTAAGGATGAGATAGACCCCTCCCTCACCTTCCGTAGATCATGCCGCGAAGGCATATGCGGCAGTTGCTCGATGAATGTTGGTGGCACTAATACTCTTGCCTGCACCTCGCATGTAGATCAATACAAGGGTGATATAAAAATATATCCACTACCACACATGCATGTCATTAAGGACCTAGTTCCCGATATGAATAACTTTTATGCCCAATATGAATCAATCCAACCATGGATGAAAAAGCAAACTGAGGTAGATTCAGATAAAGAAACACTACAATCACCTGAAGATAGAGCAAAGTTGGATGGACTATATGAATGCATATTGTGCGCCTGCTGCTCAACAGCTTGCCCGAGTTATTGGTGGAATTCAGATAAATTCTTAGGCCCGGCAACTCTTCTACAATCTCACCGCTGGATCGTGGATAGTAGAGATGAGGCAACAGATGAGCGCTTAGATGACCTGCAAGATTCATTTAAACTTTATCGTTGCCATACAATAATGAACTGCACCTCAACCTGCCCTAAAGGCTTAAATCCTGCAAAATCAATTGCAGAAACAAAAAAATTATTAGTAAAAAGAGAGGGATTGTAAATGAGCACGTTATCAGAAAGATGTTATGAGTTGCTTCAGCAAGTACCTCGTGGAAAAGTCACCACATATAAAATCCTTGCACATCAAATGGGAGTAAAATCATACAGATCAATAGGCCAGCTCATGAAGCGCAACCCAAAACCTATAGAATGGCCATGTCATCGAGTTGTGATGTCTAACGGAAATATAGGTGGTTTTCTTTTTGGGCAAGATAAGAAAGCAAAACTGCTAGAAGACGAAGGAATACAAATATTAAATAATAAAGTAGTTGATATAAAAAATAGGACGTTTTATTTCTATAAATAAAAATTAATACTTTTTTTACTAAATGTGTATAAAATAATAATCAAACAACAACATCTCTTTAGGTAAATAGATATGAGAATTAGCAAAATTATCAAAATAATCGCCTCTTTTGCAATAATGGTATTTTTATATTCATGCAATGCAAATGATGCTCTGACCAGAGGTGGTAGAGATAACAACAGTGAAGATAATAATAGCAGCGCTCACTATGCTAACGATACAGATAAAGCTACTAGCTATTCGGATGTAGAATTAGATTCTCAATTAGACCACAACCAATGTGTAAGTAACGGATTTTTAGAAGGATCTTCAGAATACATGGATTGCATGGACAAATTAATGGAGGAGCGTCATAAGCGCTGATTATTAACTTATCTTCGATTCGTTTTGAGATCTAAAAATAACTTAGCTTGTTTTATTATATTATGAAAGCTTCTGATACAGTTACACCACCGAATGATAATAAATATAAGTTTGTTCTTATACGGGGATATGACCCAAATAACGCCTTTGCAGACATGGCTCGTGATTTTGTTATTGAAAATAGCATAGTTATTGGCGGTAATGCTAGAGGTACCACTCTAGAGCAGATTAAAGTCGAACTTGCCACAAGAATAGACAAAAATACTAAGATCTTCATCGGAGCACATGGGAGCGTAGATCTAAAAACCGGCAATCACAGGGTGTCACTAAGCAAGGACATTACTTGTGGCACAGGTGAAGTCTTTGCAGCCCTGAATGAATTAACAACAGATCCGCTTGATATTATCCTACGTTCATGCCATGGAGGCGCCGCTAACTCTGTGGACTAGGAATCTTAAAACTGGATCCACAGTTATCACTGTATCTGAACCCGATGACGTATCTTATTCTGGGTCAACCTTTGATGTCATTAAGTATTGTAAAATAAAAATAGAAAAAGGTGAAATACCTTCTGCTTACCAAACCTTTTTAGATAATATTCCTAACTGTGATAATACAACCACCTTTAATGAGAGCAAAGGTCAGGATAAAGAGCCCTTTAGATTTACAGTTAGGCCGTTTCAAGGCCGCTGTATAGTACAACATGATGAAGTGAGACGTATTTTTGAGTGGACGCAAGCAGAATTTAAAGAGGCTATAAGTAAGCTCCACCCTGAAACAGAATTTATAGAATCACCCTTTGTTTCTGATGAAGAGATTAAGAAAACTTTGGAAAGTTTCTTTCTGTTTATATCACACCCGAAAGGGCCTAAAAACCGCCTAGAAAGATTTTTAGAAGGTACTGGAAGCAAAAAATTTATTGAGGAGAGATTAGGAGGTTTTCTTATTAGACGCGAATCAATGTCAGATTTATCGTACTTAGATGCCCTAGCCGAGGCTGGAGTAGATTTTAATGCACAGGATAAGCATGGGACTGTACCTCTGATGTACGCCTCTAAGTATCAAATACGAAAATTATTGAAACTAGGTGCTGATCCGAACCACGACACAGGAGCAGCTCTTGGTACACCTTTAAAGTTTGCCGCCTTGCGCAATGCAGCCTATGATAGCGAAAGTGTTTTTGAGCTTATAAAAGGTGGGGCCGAGATAAAACCTGACGTCACAGGTAGTTATTCTTATCTAAACAAACATGATTCTATTACTCGCAAGACACTTTTAATGGAAGCAGTTATATCTAATGATCTATCTATTTTCTCAAAGTTACTAGAACATAGCGCAGATCCTAATGCTAAGGATATATCTGAAAAGACCGTATTGATGCATGCAGTTAAAGCATCTGGTGGAGAGAATCAATTAACAATCGTATCAAAGCTACTAGAGCACGGCGCAGATCCTAAAGCCAGAGATAACTATGGAAATACCGTATTGATGCATGCAGTTAGAGAATCTGGAGAAACTCAATTAACAATCGTATCGAAGCTACTAGAGCACGGCGCAGATCCTAACGCTAAAGATAACGATGAAAAGACCGTATTGATGCATGCAGTTGCACCTGATATTTTATCGAGCCACACACTAGCACATAGTGGAGAAACTCAATTAGAAATCATATCAAAGCTACTAGAGCACGGCGTAGATCCTAACGCTAAAGATAAAGATGGAAATACCGTATTGATGCACGCACTTAAAGAACCTAATGGAGAAAATCGATTGGCAATTATATCTAAGTTATTAGAGCACG